>OMGY01003641.1_pt1 | contig 10203 bp, 8 predicted proteins | sample 1674461 | NCBI WGS metagenome assembly OMGY01 (sample SAMN05578579, study PRJEB25193) | human gut metagenome | biome: Human Microbiome; feature: human-associated habitat; material: feces | host: Homo sapiens | place: USA:Birmingham
AAATCTTCAATGCTGCCCGCCACAAATTTGACGGTATCCTGCGGCTGTAATTCGGAAAAATTCTGCAGGCGCATAAATGTTTCCATTCCACTGCCTGCCAGCTTATAATCCATGGTCATTGAGAGCCGCTCCATAGATTGCCGTTCTTGTGTTAAATGTTTTACCTGTGCACGCACATTTTCCAGACTGACACTTCCGTTGGTTTCAATCTCAACAGCTTTTCCCGCAGACAACAGTTCTTTTATCAGACCCGCAAGTTCTGTCTGCAGCAACGGTTCTCCGCCTGTCATTGTCACATTGTCTATTCCTGTGCGGCACACGTCTGCCACCAGTTCTGCCGCCGTCTTTTCGACCGCCGGGGTATCCTGTCTGTTTGCCCATTGTGTATCACAATAACTGCAATTTAAGTTGCACCCCTTAAAACGGATAAAAACTGCCAGTTCCCCGGCTTTTGTTCCTTCTCCGTTGATACTCACAAACTGTTCTACCACCGGGTACTTTATTTGATTATTCATGTTCATACTTTATTCCTCATAGCACGCCGCATTATTCGGTGTTTCATATACGGTTACACGTTTTACACGGTATCCTGCCTGCTGCATTTTTTCATGAAAATATTTTGCCATATTTTCCGCCGTGGGACGGAATGGAAACTGCAAAATCTTAAACTGCTCGCTTTCAAGCGCTGCAAGTGTCGCTTCCTTTAAACTGCCGGTTTCAATAATCAGGCAGTGGTCAAGTGCATCCACACATTCCCTTAAATCCCGCTTTAAATCGCCAAAGTCCACATACATGCCGCGGTTTTGTCCGTCTTCCTGTAAATCCTCCGTACAGACTTCCAGCACAACACGCCAGCGGTGTCCATGAATATTGCTGCATTTTCCGTCATATCCATATAAAAAATGTGCCGCATCAAAGCTGTGTTCCGTCTTTAAAATATACATTTTTCCTCATTTCCGTACGTTTTCCATTCTGTCATGTAACTCTTCCTGCCGACTGCCTGCTGCTGTCCTACAGAAATGTGCGCCGCAATGCGTACAAAAAGAACATGGATTCAACCCAAATCCATGTTCTAAACATACTATGCAAATTTATCCCGTTCTGCCGTTGTGGCAGAATTTTCCTTTAAATATTGTATAGTCCTGGTTTTGTTTAGAGACAGGATGGTACAAACGAACTGTCTATTATTGCCGGGAAATAGGATAACAAATCCTTTTTAAAATGTCAACCGGTTCCCGGATTTTTTGTTTTACTGTTTTTCACTATTGTAATATTTATTTTTTGCAAGCAGCATATTTTTCTGAGCTTCGGTAATTGTATCAGTAATATCCGATATAAACACATAAAAAAGTCCACCGCCCGCTTCAATGGTCTGATGCTCTAAATGTCCGCAGTCATCAAGCCAGCGCACCGTGCCGTCCTTTCTTACAATACGGTATTTAATATAATCCATACTGCGGTCGGACTGCTTTATCTGATCGTGAATTTCCCATTCCACGCGTGCCAGATCCTGCGGATGTACCATACCGCGGAATGAATTATGCACCTGCTCCCGGAACTCCTCTATCGTTTCACAGCCAAACAGACGGATTGCACCCGGATTGGCATAGAGCAGTTTTTCTTCGCCCACTGCACGATAGATAAAAAAGCCTTCTGACATATTTGCCAGTGTTTCTGACAGATATACCGCACGTTTATCCTTCCTTCCCTGCATCAGCGTATCAATACTGCGGATTACAATGACTGCATCCTTTGGTGTACCGTCGCTGTCCCGTTCGCACACCGCTACCGTTGTCAGGCACCATTCCTTATTGTTTTTTTCATCTAACCGTTTATAGGACATTTCCAGCGTATCCTGCTTTGCAAGTCCTTTATTGAGATTTGTCAGCGAGAGAAACTTACGGATATTCTTTTCATCGGTTGATACAATCTTCCCCATATAAAAATGACGGTTAATGGATTCCTCGTAATTACCACGCTCCTGTAATGAATTTTCATCCGGGTAAATCATATGATAATAATTGTCCTTTAACTGTACAAAATAAACTTCACGATAGGAAAGCATCATACTCTTTAGAGCATTCGATGCAATATATGTATTCGTAATATCCTGTATAATCACACCGATGTAACCTTCCCGGTACTGATAATATGTAAACTGCATATACCGATTGGAAATGTGGCTGTAAAGGTAAAATGTTTTCTTTTCACCTTTATATGCCGCATTATACATATACGTATATGCTTCCTCTACCTTATCACCGAAACTCTGATATGAAAGTGCCTTTAGCTGTTCTAAATCTCCGGTGCAGACCTGCCGCATTGTTTCATTGGCATATAAAATTTCATAATCCACCGGTTTATTATTTTCATCTAAAATCAGACGGTCAATACAAAATCCTGTCGGCATTTTTCCAAAGTGTGCCTCAAGACTTTCATAATCTTCATTAAATGCCCTATCCGTAATCTGTGTCTGCACTTCTGCCTGCTTTTTATCTGCCTGCACTTCGGTTACATTCATCAGCGAACCGTAATACTGGCGGCAGCCGTCCTTCTCCCGCAGGAAAAAGACTCTCATGTATACAAGAATGACCGTGCCGTCCATCTGCATAAAATGAATATATCCATCTGCTCCGGACATCTGATTCGAAAATGCCTTCTCAAAGATTGTATGCAAAAGAACCCTGTCATCTGCATGCACATGATTCCAAAAACGCTTTCCGTAACTGTTCGCCTGCCCTGATGATGTACCCATCAACTGAAAATACTGTTCATTGACCCTGGTAATTTCAATCTGATGATCCCTCATTTCATAAAACGCAACCGGTCCTAGGACATTATTTAACATACTATCCGTAATGAAATTCGTATCCATAAATTCACGAATATGAAGCGGCTCTACCTGCTTATAAAATAAATCATGAAAATCAAGCTGGCGTTCGTCGCTTAGCAGTTCTTCAAACTGCTTGACCGGCAGCGGTTTATAAAAATAAAATCCCTGAATATAACGGCATCCTAGGCTCTGTACAAACTGTTCCTGTTTCTCTGTTTCAACACCTTCCACGATAATAGGCAGCCGAAGCAGTCTTGCCATATTAACAACAGACTCTAAGATGTTCATGCCTTTTTCTTCTTCTGTTTCACTGATATCCAGAAAACGCATATCCAGCTTTAACACATCAACAGGAATATTTTTTAACATGTTCAAAGACGAATAGCCGCATCCAAAGTCATCCATCATAACCTTAAAGCCTTTTCCGCGCAAAATGTTAACCGTACTGGTAATCCGCTCATCACTCTCTGTATATGCACTTTCCGTAATCTCCACTTTTACATAATGCTCGGAGAGCTGATATTTTTCCAATAACGAGAAAATATATGCCGGTACATCCATTGAAAAAATGTCTACCCTTGATACATTAATAGAAATCGGAACCGGCTGGAATCCCCTGTCTATCCAGCTTCTTATCCACGCACATACCTTGTCCCATACATAGCGGTCCAACCGGTCTATCATTCCGTTCTTTTCCAATACCGGAATGAATGCCCCCGGAGATACCATCGTCCCATCCGGTTTCACCCAGCGCACGAGTGCTTCTGCACCCACAATCTGATGTGTTGCAATATTACACTGCGGCTGTGCAAAAAAGGTAAATTCATTATTTTTTAAGGCCTCCTGTATCTCGGATAAAAGTTCCACTTCTTTTTCCAGCCGTGACTCCATCTCCTGTGTATAATGGCAGATATGATCAGGCTGTCCTTCAAAAGCATTAGACAGAGCCAATGTCGCCCGGTCATACATAATCTCCGGCGAATCTGTATCTGTATTAATGGAATATATACCGATAACCGGATAAAAGCCGACCGTATTGTTCCATTTATGAATACCTTTTATAATCTGTTCCTGAATCTGTTTAATAATCTCATGAGAATCCGGTATAAATATTCCAAAATTATCTGCCCCCAGATAACCTTCCACACCGTCATGCTCTCCTGCAATCTCTTTTAAACAGTTCTGAATATAAAGAATAAGTTCGTCTCCGGTTTCTCTGCCATAAAGCTTATTAAAAAGCCTGAAATGCTCAATATCGATTGCGACCATACTATATGCGCCAGAAAGTCCCATCTCCATTTTACTTCTGACATTCGACATAAAGGTACGGTTGTAATAAAAGTCACTTAACTGTGCACCCTCCATAAAAGCTACCCTCCTATCCTCACAACAACTCTAATTTTTATTGTAGTGCAAATAGAATAAAATTTCAATCCTAAAGCACCTCTATTTTATGAAAAACTACCATTCATTTTGTATATTTATAACAAAAACCGCCCATGCAGACCTGTCTTCCTGCATGGGCGGCTGTATCCGGTTATTCTTTTGTATTTTTTACTTCTTTAAACGTTCTTTTACGCTTACAGGTTCTTTAACCTGATGCATATAAAAGAAAGAAGCTGAATTTACTGAACTTTTTGCAGTCTTTAAACCAACTGCCTTAACAGCTTTTAAAACTTTCTTCATACTTTCTTACCCCCTTTTGAATTAAAATTAATATTGCAGTTTCAAAAAGCGTCATTGCCACGATGTCCCCTACTTCTGCCAAGACACTTTTTGAAACGAATACCCCCAACAGATAGCACATGCTGATAAACCGCGATTTTTTTCGATTCATTACGACCTGTTCCCCGTCTAACGGTTTATTGGCATGCGGCACCGGAGCGAGCCACCAGATGATTCCCGTACCGACAGCCGCCAGCAGAAGCACTGCTGTAAAATGACTGTTCAGTTCCCCCGCTGCTGTCAGATTCAATATGTACAATCCGACCGTAGCACCTGCACATCTTACCTTTGTGGCTGCATGGTATCCTCCTGTGAAACTTCTAAGCACTGTAAATGACACAATAAAACAAATGCTTTGCCAGAATCTGCCCCACAATATGCCTAAAACTACTAAGAGCAGTGTTTCCAGAACACCGTCCATAAAAATCTCCAGCCCATATTGATAAATGTCAGCTTCATCTTTTTCAATCATCTGTTCCCGGGATAAATAGTCCGAAAGAATTCCCGCCAGCCGATGTGTCATTCGCTTTTACTCCTTATCTGTTTCTGCCCGAATCATATCTTTTTTCTGAAAAATTTTCAATAGGTTTGTCCTACTTTGCAGATATATGACGTACTTCGCAATTTTTAATTCTTTTAATTTTTATATTTAACTTATCATATCAATCAGTCCTCCATATTGATTCACAACTTTTTTCACGCTTAATATGCCAAGTCCGTGATTTTCAGCATCTTCTTTCGTGGTATGTAACTGCGGATTTCTGTCCAACACGGATTCTTCTATATAATTACTTACAATAAAATGACGGATATTATTGACTTCAAAACAGTCTACGCCAATAAATCTTTTTGCCTCCGGCAGATTTTCCTCCGCCCGGATTGCATTGTCCATTAGGTTTGAAAATACAATCGCCATATCCATTTCACGTTCTTTCGGATAGCTGGTTGTAATCTGCCAGCGCACAAAAATGTCCTTTTTCCGGCACAGCTGCGCTTTTTCATACATCACCGCGTTAAGCATTTCGTTATCCACAATGTAGTAAACATTTACTCCTGCACCCGTAAAACCTGCCATCTGCTTTTTTGCCTGTTCCACATTTCCTTCTTCGAGAAGCTTTGTCCACGCCATTGCATAATGTTTTAAATCATGGCTTAAAATCCTTGTTTCCCTCTGCATCTGATAAGCTTTTTCAATCATTGCTTTCTGTTTGTCCAGCTGGATTGCTACGATTTTGCCCTCGTTCATACGCTGATTCATCTTACTGATATGCAGTGCCAGAAATGTACAGCACCCCAGAATCACCAGCTGTAAGGTGAAAATTCCGAGAATATGTCCCTGCTCTTTTCCGTATATGCCGGTATTTAAGTTTATTTCTAACAGACTAATCAGGATAAATGCCGCCGCAATCAGAATCAGTAAAATTAACAGCCACTCCTGCCATTTTAAATACACTCTGTTTTTTCTCTGTATCATCGCTGCCCATATCAATATCACCAGCAACAGTCTTGCAATTAAGATAGAGCAGATTCTTGTGAAAATATTTCCTGTAATCAGTACCGACATCGGTTCTCCGGTTACCAGTGAAATCACCGGAAAACAGACACTGCTTGACACAATATACAGTATCATAATAATGATGCTCCACAAGCACCATGACCGCCAGCTTTCTTTTAAACATACATAACACATTCCAATATTGACTGCAATTCCCAATATAAACTGCTGTACCGGCAGCTGAATCAGGTATTGCGCACACAAGTACTGTAGCAGCATAAATAACACCAGATATTTGCTTTTCCCTTTACGGACCCCCAGTATGTATGCCAGCGAACCTATCATAAGCACGCCGTCACCCAGGCTTGTAATCTGCTCTACTATTATATTTAACACTTTTTCCCTCTTTTCTATCTGTACATACTGTTTCCCATTTTTCTGATATACCGCAGGTAGCGTGCCTTACACATTTCAAATTTTCCTCTGCTGATTCGGATAACTTCGTTATTACTCATAACAATTTTATCGCGCTGTATCTCGTATATGTATCTCATATTACATAAGTAGGAATAATGTGGACATAAAAAATCTCCGGTTTCAGCCAGATATGCGAAATCCGAAATTTTTCCGCGGACCTTTAATACTTCTTTCTGTGTGTGGACATACAAATGATGGCTTTGTACTTCGATGTAGATGATTTCCTGCTGTGGTAAAATCGTCGTAACCCCTCCGGTTTCATCAAACTCCAGACATTCCGTTTTTGTATTCTGCTGTATCCAGCTTTCTACCGCCTCTGTAAGTTCTTCCTCCAGATGTGATTTTCTGACAAAACGAAACGGCCTGAAATGAATGGATTCAAACACCAGATTTTCCATACTGCTGACAAAAATAATATTTTCCCCGCCTGTTATTTTATATAATTCCTCCGCAAGCGTAAAACCTGAAACCTCGCCCATTTGGATATCAAGCAGAACAATATCGTAAGGAACCCGGTGCAGCACGTCTAAAAAATGCTGTCCGGTCTGAAATTCCTCAATCCCGGCTTCCAGTTCTTTTTGGGAAAATATATTTTTGACAATTTGGACTTCCTGCATACGTTCCTGCATATCATCATCGCAGACTGCAATCGTAAACATCACTCTTTCCTCCGTTTTGTGTTTTAAACCATTCCCCCGATTTATATATCTATTATATATGAATTACGGCAGTTGGGCAATACTCATTCCAGCACGGGCATGAATCTTCATTTTTAGTTGATTTCATCACAAAACGGCACAAAAAGTCTCCCTACTCAAAATAATATAAATATACATCTTCTAAATCAATATTATCTTCTACCGGCACGGCTTCTTTAGGCAGCGTATCCCCGACAAGCCGCAGTGCCAGTCCATTCTTTCGCTGACGGATATTTCCGACTTTATACTCTGCCTGCAATGCACCGACATCATCCAGCGTGCAGGTAATCTCAGCGACCTTTCCCTGCATTTTCTCAATCAGTTCCACCGGAGTCCCCGTTGCTACAATCTGTCCCTTCTTTATTAAAAGGACGTGGTCTGCAATGCACTCAATATCACTGACTACGTGGGTTGCAAATAAAATGATTTTATCCTTTGACAGTTCGGCAATGTAGTTACGGATTCCGATACGCTCCTTTGGGTCAAGTCCCGCAGTCGGCTCATCCAGAATGAGGATTTTCGGATTGCCGAGCAGTGCCTGTGCCAGCAGCACACGCTGTTTCATGCCACCGGAAAAACCGCCGATTTTTTTATGGGCAACTCCGGTTAAATTGACAACCTCAAGCAGTTCGTCAATCTGCTGATTGACCGTTTTACCCTCTGCATTTTTTCCTTTTAAACCTTTGACCTCTGCCATATATTTTAAAAATGCTTTGGGTGAAAAATCCTCATAAAATCCCTGCTGCTGCGGCATATAACCGACAATGGCACGAAACTTTTTCCCCAGCTTTAAAATATCTTCTCCGTCATATAAAATCCTGCCGCCGTCACTGCCGCTGTCCCTGCTGACATTATCTGTTATCAGGTTAATCATCGTACTTTTTCCGGCGCCGTTTGCCCCCAGTATCCCGTAAATTCCCGGCTTAAAAGTGTAAGTTACTTTCCGTAATGCCTGTACCGTACCGTATGTTTTAGATAAGCCCTCTAACTGTAATTCCATATTTTTCACCCTTCCTTTATACAAGCTGTGTCACCTGATGCAGTATCCACACCAGCAAAATAACGCCTGCCAGTACTGCCGGCATCAAGGCTCTGTTTCCCTTTTTTCCAATCGCTCTAGATACCAGCATGGCAGCTGTCATTGTAAACAATGCTACAACCAATCTTACAAGCAGTAATATCATAAGCCACCCTGAAATACTCACACGACCTGCAAGCCCGCCCCACGCATTTTCCAGAAATGTAAGGCTTAACGCCGGTGCTGCCAGATACGGCATTCCGTAAATGTGGTGCAGATTCCAGATATCAATGCCGTAAACCGCCGCCGTCAGCCCTATGGTCAATACAACACAGGCGGTAATCTTCCAGCGCATCACCGCCGCTCTGCCGTTTGGCGCACTGTGTACAATCTGATACATGCCGGTTCTGTACTCCATGGCAATACTTTCAGATACAATAATCATAATTGCCGTTACCAGTGCAAGGATTAAAATAAACTCACGCTGTCTGCTGTATTTTCCGAAAATTTCTTCATATCCTCTGTCGGAAACCAGCCATATTTCCTGTCCGGTTGTTTCCCGTATCTGCTCTGCGTAAGAGAGTTTGCTTTGGTACTCCTGAATCGTATTTACAACCTGTCTTTGATACTGCAAGGCACTGACTGCCGCCGTATACTCTTTTAATTCAATTTCACCGGCCTCATATGCCGCCGCCGCTTCTTCCAATGCTTCCTGCGCCTGCCGGTATGCTTCGAGCCGTTCCTGCACATAATCTTCAATATAACCGTACTCTTTTCCGCCATGCTCTAAATACATTTTGTCATACTCTTTCTGTGCATCGGTAAATGTCATCTGTCCGGTTGTACTGAAATATGCCGCTATGATTATCAGTGCTGCCACCGCCCACAGGGCTTTGCCTGTTATCACCAGCTTGTGCAGTTCTTTTAATACTACCGGATATTTTGCAAATACACGCTGGTACTGTCCGTGAACCGCCGTAAACATGCGGGATAACAATGACACTTTTGTATTCGGCCGCATGGCGGCATAGCGCATTACCGCAAAAATTCCGCAAAACAGACCACACACCGTTAAGAAAAACAACGCCACGGAAAAGACCGAAAATACATAATTTTGAAAACCCCAGTTGATATACGTGCTGTACAAATCACTGATTTTTAAAAAGCTGACAACATTAATATAATGAAAAACGTTATACACACTCTGCACTTCGATTTTCTGATAAACGAGAATCTCTATGCCGACAAATGCCGCTGTGCAAATCAGCGTATGGTTGCGGTTGCGGAATGCCATAAACAGCGCCCATAAAATGATACTGAATGCCGCTAAAATAAACCATGACAGGAAAAACAGCCGTAAAATATATGCGCCTTTACTGAGTGTATATGTAAATTTTCCAAAATCCACAAAGGTCTGTACCGGATTTGCCAAATCCTTTACTCCGCCGTATAACAGCATCGCTGTAAGAAATGTCGTGCCGTACAAAAGAAAGAGAATCGCAAAGGAACCGCCCGCTAACAACAGCAGTCTTTTGAGGGCAAGTACAGTTCTTCCGTTTGGGGTGTTATGTACAATCTGCCACATTCCGTTTTCACGTTCATCAAAAAGGGAATAAATCACCGCCACCATAAGCGCTGCCGCAATGTAATACATCAGGTTGTAGTGAACAAATGCATCTGCGCCCTTATCGTTGTCTAACTTCAGTTCGACATTCTGTACCCTTTCAAAGTCCTGTGCCGGAGAAAATACGGAATCGTTTCATATTTTCTGCGTTTGCCATGACTGTATCAATGGAAGCCTCATATCCGTTCAGATATTCGAGCTTACTGCGCAGCTGCTTTAACTGTAATTCTAACTGGGTCTGCTGCTGTGCTGTCAGGCTCTGGTGATACGCTATCATTTCACGACTGCCTTCATCGACTTCCGATAAAAGTTCTTCCGATGTCTGCTTCTGTA
>OMGY01003645.1_pt1 | contig 10190 bp, 8 predicted proteins | sample 1674461 | NCBI WGS metagenome assembly OMGY01 (sample SAMN05578579, study PRJEB25193) | human gut metagenome | biome: Human Microbiome; feature: human-associated habitat; material: feces | host: Homo sapiens | place: USA:Birmingham
CATGCAGCAGGTATGCAAGCCGGAGTTTCATTGAATCCTCATACACCAGTGTCCTTGTTGGAAGATATTATCGAAGATGTCGATTTGGTTTTGCTGATGTCGGTAAACCCCGGCTTCGGCGGGCAGAAGTTCATTCCTCGCATATTGGATAAGGTGAGGGATTTGAAAGAGATGATCGCTCGTAGAAATTCGCATGCGGTTATAGAGATAGATGGCGGGGTAAATTTGGATACCGGTCGGCAATTAGTTGAGGCAGGGGCCGATGCATTGGTTGCCGGTAGTTTTGTTTTCCACTCGGATAATCCTATCGATACGATTGCTCGATTGAAGCAGTTGTAAAAGGAAATATATGGGATCGCCCCTATCGCATATTCGTGTGCAGAGGAGGAGGGTGGAACATTTTTTATTTCGTTACAATCCGACGAGTTTTCTATACAATAGTATAAAACATTCTAAATTTCTCCCTTGTGTTTTGCCACGTAAAATATAGGGGAGAGACCAAAGAAACGATAGTTTCTGAGGAGAGGGGTTAGATGTATAAAACCACAATCCCCTCTGATTTTCTACTGAGCCGTTTTTTCAGCTCCGGGAGGTTTGATCCGTTATCAGATTATTGCATATAACCTTTGACCGTCATCGGGTCGTTACCTACTAAAACTTCAACCGTTGTTTTTTCACCTCGGCTGTTCTTGTAGGCGAATGTATAAGTATGGCCTTTTTCCAATAAGAAACTCAGAGCATCGTTCATATCTTGCAAAGGACCGGCTGTGCGGCCTCCACCCACTTGTACGCCATTGCAAAATACATCGACGTTAGCTTCTACTCGATCGCCGGAATCGGAGCTATGCTGTTTATCTCGGAACATCATGAAAGTCACATTCGTATGGTTCCCTTGTTTCGTAAGGATTTGGGTCGATTCGGTGTATATATCTCGATAACGTTGCGATATATCGATACCATGAACACTGCGTGCCTCTTCATTCCACGCCATTGGAAACCAGTCTCCCGTAGGTCGGAACGATACAGCATAAATTCCGTGTGTATGGTCTCCCGATACTGATTTTCCGGCATCGGCCATAAACCAAGCCTTGTCGAGTGCAGGAGGTTGATAATATTCTGTGGAGAACCATGTCCCATCTATCCAAACTTCTGTCCAACTGTGGTTACCTCGATTGTCGTGCCAAGCGGCAGTTCCTGCAAAACGAGCCGGAATACCTACGGAGCGAAATGCGTCGACCAAAAGAATGGATAACCCGGTACAGGAAGCCATGCCTTGCCTTATTGATTCAGCAGGACTTTGGTTGGTCTTTTCCCGAAGCGTGTTGTATTCCACTCCGACCACTTCGGGGATAATTCGGTTTATTGTGTCGATGGCCGCTCGTATGTCTGTGCATTTGGCTACACGAGGAGCGAAACGATTATAAAAATCTTGTCTCCACGAGTCCCGAGTTTCGTCTACCACGGCATAGGGTAAAACTTCGTTGAGGAAGATAGAGTCGGGTAGTGCTTTTGTCCATGAAAATTCAGACCGAACCCGACAGGCGTATGCCACGTTCTCTTTTAAAAGATCGAGATTCATCGTGTCGCGGTCTCCCTGTGGCATCCAAACTATCAGGTAAGCCATCGCTTCTTGTTCGTCGTGTGGCGTTTTGTGTAATAGTAATCTTAGGCTATCTGCACGAGACGACTGGTTTAAAACGGTTTCGAGTTGTCGTTTATAATCGGTTGAGATACCAGAGGTACAGGCAGAGAATGAGCAAATCAACCCGACAAGCAGTAGAAAAAATGGAGCTTCTTTTCTCATGTGAGAGTCGTTTTTAGATTAGTTGGTTCAGAATATTACGAATCATGGTTGGGTCGATTCCGATTGATGCATATTCGGGAATCCCCTGTACTCCGCCCATTGAGATCGACGGATTTTTATAGGTCATACGGCTTTCTGTTAAGTTTCGAGCACTGAAATGTATGGCATCCACTCCGGTGTCGGCAAGCAGTTTGACGTTCGATGCATTCACTCCGCTTCCTGCCATTACGGCTATTCGTCCTGCGGAGGCTTTGACTAACGAATGAATGTTCTTGATTCCTTCCGGTGCTGTGTTACGTCCTCCCGAAGTGAGTACCCGACAGCAACCGACTCTCACGAGGGCTTCGAGGGCTTCGTTGGTATCGCAGGTCATGTCGAAAGCCCGGTGGAATGTAAATTCCATTTCTTTGGCTGCGGCGACCAATTCTGCTGTGCGGATTTCGTCTACTCGTCCGTCGGAAGTGAGTATTCCCGCTACCACACAATCTGCTCCGCAGTCATGGGCAAAACTAATTTCTTCGAGCATTTGGTGAAATTCTTTGTCGGAGTAGAGGAAGTCTCCGCCACGGGGACGAATCATTACACTCAGTTTCAAATGAGGAATTCGACGAGCCATGCGAATGAATGCGGCCGATGGGGTAGTGCCTCCCTCATAAGGAGATGCACACAGTTCTACACGGGTGATACCCATATCGGCGGCTATTTGGCAGGTTTCGAGTGTGAAAGTGCAAAGTTCGGTTTCTATCATGATTACCGTTTCTCTAAATTGTGTATCGAATTTTCATTTTCAAAGGATTTTACAAAGATAGTGAAAGGTGAGTGTAGAGACAAGCGGAAATATTGTATCCGATTTGGCTATGCCTAACCGAATCCTATCTTCGTAGTTGCAAAGATAGATATTTATTGATGGGATGCAAGAGGGAAAAGTGGGTCATTGGTTATGTGTAGTCATACCCTATGTATTGTATCATTCAATAAATACGAACAGCTATGCGATTATCGCATAGCTGTTCGTATTTTTACAAGTGGAAATATGCTTATTTCGACTTTTTCATTCCCTTATAAATGAGAAATCCTACGATAAATACACAAATAGCGATGAGTATATAGAGTATTTCGTGGCTATACATCTGTACTTTCGAGATAAGTTCGTCTTCGGGGATAACAGCATGGAATCCATATCCTATGGCGGCCAATACGATATTCCAACACATGGCGCCAAGAGTCGTGAAAAGAATAAATTTGGAGAATTTCATACGTGCCAATCCTGCCGGTATGGAAATAAGTTGACGTACAGCCGGTATCAGTCTTCCGATGAGGGTGGATATACTACCATGCTTGTCGAAATAGCGTTCGGCTGTTTCGACTTTTTTCTGGTCGAGCAGACAGATATGTCCGATGCGGCTGTTGGCGAATTTATAAACGAGCGGACGTCCAATCCAACGGGCTAAATAGTAATTAATGATTGCACCGAGGTCTGCTCCGAGAGTCCCGAAGATAACCACCAAATACATGTTTAATTCTCCGTAAGCGGCTTTATATGCGGCCGGTATAATGACGATTTCGGAAGGGAAAGGAATAAAGGAACTTTCTATCATCATTAGAAATGTAATAGTCCAGTAGTTTAAATTATCGAGACACCACTGAATGAAAGATAATGATTCCATAAAAAAGGATTATAAAATTTGCACTTTTATGGCTGCAAAGGTAATATATTCGTGTTACAAATTTGAATTTTTGTGAAAATGTAATCGTATTTTAATATGGCTATTGCTTGAAGTTTTGGAAAATGGTACGGTATATTTCCGCCTTATCGGTTAGAGGCTTGGGATAAGCGCGGGAAGTGGAGGGCATACGGTAAAGCCGGAGGCGGCGATTATGGTAAAGAAAATCGACGAACCCTCCGATTGCAGGAGCTGGTGAACCTGTGATAGAAAGTAATGTGTCGGTTGCCTTTTGTCCTGTGGTCACCAGAGTATGACAGCGAGGAATTTGATCGAGTATTCCGGCCAGATTTAATGGCTCGACGACTTCGAGGGTTAAGTCCGAGGCATTTCCGTTTAGGCGATTGGCAACGGCTACCGTATCGCTTACAGCAATGGCTTTTTCCCGTAGAAATTGTTCGATGTTGTCTTTACGGAATTTTTTCTTTTCTATATCTACAAAATGATTTTTGTCGTCGAAGAAGATAAGCCCAAAAATTCTCCACATATCGTTGGTGTAATTGGGATAGAAAAAATCCATCGACCAGCGCTTGCGGGGAGGCGGAAAACTTCCTAGCAATAGGAGCCGGGCATTGGGTGGAAGAAATGGGGCGAGAGGGTGTATCTCCGGTTGAAGTGGATTCATCTTTTTATCGTAAATAGTTAAAAGGAGAGGTCGCTTGGTTCGTCGTTGATTTTCCAGAAAATGTTCTCGGCGGCATCATATCGATATTGTCCTTCTCGTAATGTTTCTGTTTGGAAATCTTCTTTCTCGAAAACGTCTTCTCTCTCGTCGAGTATATAAAATTCGTCGTTCGTATCCGTTGCTTGTATGGTCGCTATGTACCCCTCTGGGATTTCGAAGATTTCATTTTCTTCTACTTCTATCATTTCTCCGTCATAACCTTGTTGGAATAGAATGTCGTAGGCATCGAAATCGTCGTTCTCATCGTAGCCCATTTCGTCCCTGATCGTATCGAATTCGGGGGTTAAGAATAAAGTAATTGTTTCCATAATTATGGGGATTTATTCAAAATACAAAGGTACTTATTTTTACGATTGTTTCAACAATTCATGTGCCTCGTTGTTTTAATTATCGATGAAACGTTTAAATCCCAAGAAAGTATGAAAAAATTATTTGTTTCTTGTTCCTGTTTTTTGGTGACGGCATTATTATCGGTACAGGCTGATAATAAAATGGATAAACAGACCGATGTCGTTGTAGAAGAGTGTGTTTGTCAAGGCCCTTCACAGTCGCCGGCTCGAGTAATTCTTTTGTGGGGGGAAACCCCACCGAATGACGAATTGATGGCGATGTTTTACGACACTCGGTTATTGCATTTCCAAGATCCGCGAGCCCCTCGTTTTTTGCTGATAGATCGTAAAGGGCGTGCGGCATTGGGTATAGGTGGTTATGTAAAGGCTACTGCTTCCTATGATTTTGACGGGGCTCTGCCTAACCGGGATTTTGTGACATACGATATCCCTGTTCCCCGTAATCCGGCGGAACGTAATCAGTATCAAATGGATGCTTCTACCACACGTCTGTTTTTGAAATTAGTCGGGGCCAATTCTGTATTAGGAAAATATACCGTTTATGTAGAAAGTGATTTTCGGGGAGGACAGGATTACGGTTTTCGTCTCAGACAGGCTTATGTGAATGCCCGTGGCTTTTTAGTCGGACAGACTTGGAGTACCTTTGTGGATCCCGCAGCAGCTCCTCCTACAATCGATTATGAAGGTCCAAATGGTATGACTAGTGTGCGTAATGTTATGTTGCGTTATACTCTTGATTTAAGTAAGCATTGGCAGGTGGCATTAGCGGCCGAAGCGCCTTCGGTGACTTATACGCTAAGTGATGGTAACAATATGGCTATTCGTCAGCGTATGCCCGATATTCCGTTTTATGTCCAGTATGGTTGGAACGAAGGGAACAATCATATACGAGTCTCTGGTCTTATACGAGGTTTGTCCTATCGAGATTTGATGTCCTCTCGAAATAAATCTGTTTTGGGTTGGGCCGTGCAACTTTCGGGATTAGCTAATATTACACCGAAGGTAATGCTGTATTATCAAGGGGTTTATGGACGAGGATACGATAGATACTTGAACGGTTTGAACGGGAAGGGTTTCGATTTGATTCCAGACCCCGATAATCAAGGGAAACTTTATGCACCAGAAACATTAGGCTATGTGGCTGGCATACGGTATTCATTCTCTCAAAAATTCTTTATTTCGGCATCTTATAGTCAAAGTAGATTATACAGCAAAACCGGGTCGCTCTCGGAAAATTCCTATCGATATGCTCAATATATTGTCGGGAACGCTTTTTATAATTTAACTCCCGATTGTAGTATTGGGCTTGAATATCTTTATGGTCATCGTTCCAATATAAATAGGGAAGATGGTCAGGCCAATCGAATCAATGCAATGATTCAATATAATTTCTGAAAAAGGGGAATTATTGTTGAGCCCGTTCTCTTTGTTTAGCGATAGTGAAGAGGGAACGGGCTTTGTTGTGCAATGTCATGAATCGCGTTTGAATCGTGGTTTTTCTGATAAAAATATTGTTCGCCATGTAAAAAGTGTTATTTTTGCATGGCGATTATATAATTGGGCCATTATTTAGAAACAGAGCACATAATGAGATATTTGTATTTGACGTTTTTTATGATACTTCTTTGGGGGATAACGTCTTGTTCTTCTTCGAAGAATGTTCCCTATATGGTTGATATTGAAGATATACCTGCCGAAGTATTGAATGCTGCGACGGTTCAGTCTTCTCCTGTTTTAGCTCCGGGGGATATTATAGATATATCGGTAGTGGCTAAGAATCAAGAGGTTGTTATCCCGTTTAACAAGAGGTTGATGCAAGGAGAGGCTTATCTGCGAGGAAATGCATCGAAAGCCGTTGAATATTATTTGATTGATCAGGCGGGTAATATCGATTTCCCGGTGATTGGGCGTATTCACGTAGCGGGAAAAAGTAAGATGGAGGTAGAACATTTGATTCAAGAACTCCTTTATCCCGAATATCTGAATGAACTACCCCAAGTGACTGTGTGGATACAAAACTTTTCTATATCGGTATTAGGAGATGTGAATAGACCGGGATTGTTTACCATAGAAAACGAACGAGTGAGTATATTGGATGCGATCGCTTTGGCCGGAGACTTGGCTATAACAGGTCGCCGGGATAATGTGCTGTTGGTGAGGGTAAACTCAGATGGAACTAAGAGTATAGCGAGAATAAATTTGAATGATAAGAATTTGATATCTTCGCCTTATTTTTATTTACAGCAGAATGATGTATTGTATGTTCAACCAAACAAATCCAAAGCCAATTCTGCTGTTGTCGTACCTCCTACGACTTCATTGATTTTTAGTGCGACTTCAATTTTATTGACTATCGCTAACCTTATTATTACAGCTTGGAGTATTTCGAAATAAAAGTTTTATGGAAGATAAGCAGAATACATCTGTGAAAAATGCATCGGAAGAGGCATTTGATGTTACGGGCTTCTTTTTGGAATGTATTTCATATTGGAAATGGTTTGTGGCCAGCGTGGTCGTACTTGCTGTGGCGGTAATGTTTTATTGTTTCAGGCAGACTCCGGTTTATGAGGTCACATCTGCAGTATATATTCAAGACAATAAAGGAGATAACAGCAATATATTATTGGAAAGTCTAGGACTATCTTCCTATAAGAAAAATATAGATAATGAAATAGAAGTCTTACGTTCGAAAAATCAGATTACAGATGTTGTCGAAGCTCTTAATTTGTACACGTCTTATTCTTGGAATTCTTTTTTGAGAAATGTTCCATTGTATGAAGAGACTCCGATAGAGGCTGTTCTTGATTCGATTGATGTGCGTTCGTTAAAGGCTTCTTTGAATATTAGAATAAAACCGCAAAACGGAGTGTTCCATTTGGAGGCGAAGACTCGAAATGTGAGGGGCGATGAGATAGAAATTTGTAACACTACGGTCGAAACTTTTCCATATTCCATACCTTTTCACAAGGGATTTATCCGACTAAGATATACTGGCGATACGATTCCTACCGTTGATAAAACGTTGAATATATCTTTATCGAATCCGAGAAGCGTGAGTAAGTCTATTGCCGGAAATTTGACAGTGGCTTTTACTTCGAAAGATGCAACGATTTTGAAGGTCGTATACCGAACTCCGGTAATAAAAGCGGGTGAGGATTTTATAAAAACACTGGTCGATTTTTATAATATCGATGCGGCCAAGCAAAAAAATCAAGGAACTGAAAAAAGAGGGTTTGCAGAAGAATATCGCCGTCATAATAATTTGATTGATATTTCGTCTGAGGCGAAATTATATTTGGAGCAAACCGGATTTACCGATGAGAAGTTGGCCGAGTTGGAGTTGCAGAAAAGCCTTGTCGATTATGTAGAGAAATTTTTATCGATATCTCAAAATGAATATATGCCCATTCCTGCGTTGGGAATTGACGATAAAGATTTAGCTAAATTAATAGGAGAATATAATAAAAGTCTGCAACAACGAGAAAGATTATTACATTCATCATCGGAATCCAATCCTGTTATCGTTGAGTTGACGAGAGATATACAGACTCAAAGGTCATTGGTACTGAAAGGTGTCGAAAGCATTCGTAAAGGAGTAGAAATTAAAAAGAGAGATTTATCCCGTCAGGATAAGATTATCGAAGACAAGATTAAGAACGTACCTCAATACGAGCGGGAATTATCCGATATTATGCGTCAGCAAAGGATAAAGGATAATCTGTATGTATTCTTGTTGGAAAAAAGAGAAGAGAATGCATTGGCCAAAAGTATGACCGTACCGGTAGCACGCATTATCGACGATCCGGATTCTACGGGAGAACCAGTTTCTCCTAAGAAAATATTGCTGCTTTGTGCTGCTGTTTTATTGGGCGTTTTGTTGCCGGCATTTGTGATTTACCTCAGAATGTTGTTATTCCCTGTGTTGAAAGATAAGAAAATGCTAGAACGTCTTACTTCCATACCTGTTTTGGCTGAGATATCTAAGAAGCCGGGAAATAAATTTTTTGTGGTTGAGAAAAAGAGTGTGGAGCCCATTGCCGAACTATTCCGATTGTTGAGGAATAATTTACAGTTTGTCCTTACTGGTCCAGAGAAAAAGGTGATAGCGGTAACATCGTCGGTAATGCATGAAGGAAAGACATTCGTTTCTTGCAATATGGCTTTGAGTTTTGCCCTAACGGGAAAACGGGTGCTTCTGATAGGTGTGGATATACGACGTCCTCGTTTGGCTCAGCATTTCCAAATGTCCAATATGAGGGGTGTTACTACCTATTTGTCGGGTGGAGATTCTGATCTTTCGGCTCTTATTCAATCTTCTGGAATTGATTCTAATTTGGACGTTTTGCCGGCAGGGCCTGTTCCTCCTAATCCGAACGAATTGTTGATGAGTTCTCGTTTTGAGCAGTTGGTCGATTATGCACGATCCCATTATGATTATGTGATTTTGGATACAGCACCATTGGGTATGGTATCCGATTCATTTTTGTTGACCCGGGCTATCGATGTGGTTATTTATGTAGCGAGGGCTAATTATACGAATAAAGCGTCGATCGAGATGTTGAATGCATGGATTGACAATAAGCGTATCAATGTGCCGGTTTATCTTATTTTGAATGATGTGAATATGAATTCAAGGACTTATTCATATCGCCAATATGGTAGCGGAAAATATGGTTATGGATATGCTTCTTCGCGGTCGGAATATGTTATTCCGTGGTATAAACGTTTGTTCAGAAAAAGTGATAGTTAATAGAAATGATTTTGAGTATAAAAGAACGGGAAAGAATAAAATTCTTTCCCGTTCTTTTATTGGATTTGTTGAATCATCGAGTTAACCGAGCTGCCATTTCTTGTGCAAGGTTTCTACATTGCTCCTTTATAGCCGGAGTAATGCTTTGTTTCATTTCTATACAGCAGGGGATAGTTTCCCATTTCATGGATTCGGCGAATGCGGCGAGGTGTTTTACTGCCGCACCGGCCCAAGTGAAAGAACCGAAATAGGCAAACGTGCGATTCTTGATATCCCGTGTAGCAATCATTTCGGTGAGGGTTTCGACTGCCGGAAATAATCTGTTAGAATAAGTAGGGCTGCCTATAATGAGCCCCCGGTAGCGGAATATGTTTTGGAGGATATACGATGGGTCTTCGTGGGAAACATTGTGGAGTACAATCTCTTTGATTCCGTTGGCTGCTAGTTCACGAGCTATTTCTTCGGCCATCTGTTCGGTGCGCAAGCGGTCGAAATGTCGGGGATCGACATAAATCAGATCCTGAATGTCGGTGATTTTCCCGTTGCCCATTCCTTTGTCGGCCCGTAAGATCGCTTTACTCATATCGATATTTTCTTTGTCGATATCCATATGATATTCATTTTTGATCAGGGGTTTGATCTGCAGGACATAAAATTTCCATTCTTTGTTTTCCCGATTGACTGCAAATTCCATTTCGACGGGAGCTCCCATCGCCTGGGAGAAAATATCCAGCAGTATATCCAGGGTCGAAGCCAGAGGAATATAGTCGTATTGCAGTATGTCCGGAAAGTTGACAATCCGGGGGCCACGTACACTGAAATCGAAACCTATGCGTTCGTTCATAAAATCGTAGACCGAAGCACAATGTTGTAAATT
>OMGY01003646.1_pt1 | contig 10189 bp, 9 predicted proteins | sample 1674461 | NCBI WGS metagenome assembly OMGY01 (sample SAMN05578579, study PRJEB25193) | human gut metagenome | biome: Human Microbiome; feature: human-associated habitat; material: feces | host: Homo sapiens | place: USA:Birmingham
TTCTTGAACAGGTTTGGGCTTGACTTTTTCCATTTGGAGATTACCTTATCCGACCTTTTTGAAACTATTATGGTGTATGTCATAAAGCTTCAAAATAAGCGTCAATATCCTCATGGCTTCTAAGTGTGGTACAATTTCCAGCCTTGATTTCTGCCATTGCCTCTTCTATCCTCGCTTGCAGCTCCGGGGTAAGTATGAGGTCTTCCCTGCCTACTTTGACAAGTACGTAAATCTCGTTCTTTCTGCGAATAAGAACCGGGTCTCCGTTGCTCGCTCTGGTAAATGAAGCCGCAAGATTATTGCGGTATTCTCTAACTGATAATGCTTTCATAATCACAACTTTTAATTTTGCTGCAAAGATAATTCTTTTTCAGCACAATAGTAAATTTACGTACACATTTGTGTACACGCACGAAAAACTCTTCAAAAACCGCGCACCCCCTCCGAGGGGGCTGTCCGCCATCGCATGGGCAAAACGGTCTATCTTTATGAGGTTCACACCATACCAGCGGCACTTGTATTTAAGCAGGATGCGTCCCCTACGGATTGTGCAAGATGGTGGTTGCGCTGAACGGACAAAGTCAGGTGTCGAAATGATTTCAAAGCTCATCGAGAAGGTCTTCTATGGTTCTACTTGGAAGTTCACCTTCTTCAATCAGCTTCACCTGTTGCAATCCCTTGCAAATGCGCGTGGTCAAACTGTCCTCTTCGGATATGGTATTGTCAGTTTTGTATCGCTTCAAGTCTTCACTACAAGATTTGATGAAATTTTCAAAGCTGCTCATATCAACTTTCTTCAAGTTTTTGTCTGCACGAGCTTCTGCAATAGCCTCCTTTGTTTCCTCGTTCGGCTCTGTGTATCTCTCTTCTCTGTATATTATTTCAACATCATCTCCGTCTTTTACATCTGGGTTTGTTGCTGCTGGAGGTATTTTATCTTCACTTCCGGAGATAATCTCGATTTTATCTTCTTTTATTATATCCCAGTCTCTTAACGCCTGTTCGGGTGATTGACCGCAGCCAATTGCATATTTGATTTCGGTTGTTAAGCCGTACATTGCTGCAATTTGCAAAGCTTCTTCTCTTGTTAATTCACTCATCTCGTTATTTATTTATTGGGGTGTAAAGGTATATAATAAAGGGAATAGAACAATATAGAGAAGATTCTTTTAAAGGATTTACTACTGTAAAGCCAGAGAAAAGAAGCCTTTTTTGAACGACTTCTAATCTCTGACCATTGAAAAGGTTTATGAAAATGAAGTGAGTGTCGTTCTATTTTCTTTAATATAACAGAGGAATTTCAAATGATTTTACAACAATTTCAGCCTTTTTGTCGAGAATGAACCAGTATTCCGAACGGTAGGGGGAACCTTTGGGTGATTTTGTTTCAAAGGTGATTTTTACTTTCCATCCATTGAATGGTTTTTGTACATTCTCATGTTTTTTATTGAGGTTATCAATTTCTCCGTATGCACAGAGAAGTCGAAGCGTATTCATTGCATCCACCTGACGATTTACCTTTTCACTCATCTCAGCATCAAATTCATCCATATCTTGGAAATAGTCAGTTTCTTCGAAAAATTGATTGGTGTATTTCAACAAACGCTTGGAAAGTTCGTCTTTTTCCTTTGGTGTGATGAAATTCAATCCATAAAACATCTCAGGCTTACTGATTTTCGTGATCTTGATAGAATCAGAAGTAAGGCTGTATAAAGCTTTTTCTGCAACTTTTGTAGCGCGTTTGTCCGGACTTTCACTGCAGCTGAAAAAAAGAATCAGACTGCAGCAAAAGACCGAAACAAGAGAAATTACCATGTATTTCATTCCGAACTTGATCATTAGTGAGTTGTGAGTAGAATAATAGTAGTTCTATTGGCTTCAGCAGGAGCGTATGTGCTGATACCACCTAAATTCGCACCTCTCATGTTATCCATAGAAACCCCATATTCTTTCAATTTCTTGGCTATGTAGTTTCCACGTTTGGCTGCAAGCTTTTTATTGTAAGCAGCCTTACCGGTATAACTGTCTGCTGCAGCAGAAATATGCACAATCAAATTCTGTTCTTTGGCGATATTTGCAATTTCTTTCAAGTTAGAAAGTTGGGTCTTATCAACCAGGTTTGCAGTGTTGATTTTGAAATAGAAGTGGATGGGTACTCCTACAGCAATGATGGTCTGATTATTATCGGCTATTGAATCTTGCATGGATTCATTGCTAAGTCTTTCACGAAGCGCATTCAGACCGCTATAGTTATTACTTCCATCAGAAACAATGGTTGTATTCAACCCATTACCATTGTTGGCTTGGTCTTGATAAGCATAGTGATCCAACAAGTAATTATTTTGGTTGATATATGGTTCTGCATCAATGATTCTTTTCCAACCGCGTTTACCAAGTGTGTAGGAAATGCCAACTGATACATTCAACATATTATCACCAATCTTTCCAGATGTTCCTACACAGTCAAAGTGACGCATGGTTGAAATACCGCTAACTTCACCGATAAGGTGCAGTCTGTCAAAAAGCCTATATCGTAATTCAACGCCGTAATTCAGCGCAAAGGGCTTATTATCTGTTGATGTTCCGTCTGCTTGTAAATAACCGGGAGTAGCAGAACTGTTATTGATAAAGCCAAAACCAATAAAGGGAATTACATCGAATTTGGAGATACCATACTCATTAGGTTGGAGGTTTGAGGTAAGGTTAATCATCAAATCTGCATGGATATGATAATATTTCATCTTATCCAAGTTGGCATTTTTGAATTTGAGACCTTGATAACCTAATCTCGTGCCGACTGCCGGAGTAAACCATTTGCCGAAGCCAATATTTAAAGTGGGCATAATTCTGTCGAACAGATCTCCACAGCCAACCGGTTTACCGACAAAGGCAGAAGCTCCACCTTTTACTTCAAGAAACCAATTACTTGCCCAACCTCCTGTTGAAACTACATCATTCAGATAGGTCGGTTTCAATGGGGCTGTCAGGCGTTTCATTTCTTTGTCATCATCAATATGACATTCTTTGTAACAGGCTTCAGCTCTCATTGCTGTCATTGAGCATAACAGCAAGGATGCTAATAAAAAATTTCTTTTCATTATTATCTTCTTATTTTGTGATGATTTGTTTGTCTTGACATAACTGTTACGCTTTGTTCTTCGTGAACCTTTGATGAAGATTCTGATTTGCATACTGTTCCGGATTCCGGAATTTCTCTGCCCATCGTTTGCGAATCTCGTTTTCTCTGGTCAAGATGTTGAACTCCGCTGCGGTTTGACGTAAATTGTTTTTTTGTTTGACACTCAACCACTCGTGAGAGTTTTGCAGCTTCTCCGAGCGTGAGGCAATCAACTTTTGAAGCGATTCCATATTTCTGAAGTTCTTTATCGGTTATACCTAAATTCAGTAGTTTCTCCTTATATTTAATATCAATCCTTATGTCAGACAACTTACTATAACTTCCATGTCCTAACGTGCTGATCAAGACAACATGACCACCCTTACTTTCTACATAATCTCTCAGGTCTCTAAGTTCAGCACCCGAAGTAATGAAATCATCCAAAAGTATATAATCAGTACCTTGGTTGATATTACCTTCGTAACGCATCCTTTTACAAATCCGAGATATATCTGATGCTCCTGTATGAGAAACATTGGTTATTCCGACTACATTATGTTCGACTTGCATTCCTGCTGCTTCAAACATAGCTGCGTATGCTGCAGGGATCATATTGATACCATCACCTTTCATGCGATGATTGTATATAATGTGAGCATTGGGGTATGTTTGCACAATATGATAAACCTTTTCATCCTTAACCATGTCATTCACAAGACTAAGTGCTGCTTCAAAATCTCCTTTTTTTGCAGCTTCAAAAGCAGGGTGCTTTCTTGCAGCAGTAGTACTGGTATGATTTATGATGGCAGGAAAATCCTCTGGCCAGGAATTCCCTTGTGGCATAGAGTCTTTTTGATGTAAAATATAGAGAGCTGTATTGTAGTCTACTTGTACAGGGGTATTGCCAAAGTACATATAAGCAATATTATCTTCAGCAAAAGTAAATAAAACTTCTGAATTAGAACCAAATTTACTATCTTCGAAATCGCTGATGCTCAGTTTCCTGAGCATTTTCCTCTATTTTTTCGCTTGTGTTGATATTTTCTTCCTCTTTTTCTTCCTGCTTTGGTTTGTCTATAATTTTATTTTCGTTAGCGATAAACAATGCAGAATCCTTCTTATTTTGTTCCCTTATATCTGAAAAATCAGCATTTACGCCATCTCGTTTCAATCGGTTGTCGATAGATTCCACACGTGTTGAAATATAGTTGGCAGAACGCTTTACATCAAACAGTGTTGTTTTGATGTATGAAGGATCTTGTTTGAGATTGGAGAGCCATGATTTCAGATACCTTGCGCTATCATCTTTCAAATTCTTTTCCATGCCGTATCTCGTAGAGAGTAGGGCAGCTGTCAATTCTGCTACCAATTCTTCACGAGCATAGGAGGGAGAACCGAAATGATCTCCAGAGGCAAAACGGTTTAATCTGTTTTGCGCTCCGGAAGCATGGCTCATTTCATGGAACAGTGTTCCGTAAAAAGCTTCACCATTTTTGAATTGTTCTTTCAACGGAACTACAATCGTATCTTTGTTGGAGTCGTAGTAAGCTCTATCCTGTTGGGTAGGCTTAATGGGACAAACATATAGATCGTTCTTAATCATTGTATCAACGGCAGGAATTTCCATAGTTTCGTTGTTGTGTTGGACCTCTTCGTATTCTTGGTTGAACTTGGCATATAACTCGGGTCGTGCTTCTTTGATATTCGTCTGGTCTATGTTGAAAACATTGTAGACTTGAAGCTTTGGATATACACTATAATTCAATTTTTCGTCATCCGGGAGATTTTTGTAGTCATCATACTTAATCTTATCATGGGTCTCTTTATGGACTACCGTAAAGGAAGTAAACATGACCGGTGTGCTTTTTTCTCCTTTGGTAACTGTAACGAAAGGGAGTTTGTTGCCTTCCTTGTCAACAAGTGGCTTTCTATTATCATCAAAGTTAAGACTGGAAATTCTCTCAAACGTGGCAAAACGGTTGGAGTTCCAACCTTTGTTTTCCTGTTGAAACATGAGAATCAGCGCATTCATACCGTTATATTCCCGGCCTGATAGATTTTTGGGCCTTTGAAGTGCGTTTTTCGTAAACCAAGGCTTTTGCCAGTTAGATGACACACTTTCAATCTTTTTAATCATCAAATCGGCAAATACATCCAATGCTCTATCTTCAGCAGATGGGCCGTTGTTTTTATACTGATACTTAGCCATTTCTTTGTTTTATTTTTGTTGTTCGGTTTTTTGATATTCTGAGATTTCCTTGACGATAGAGGATATGCGGATATTGCCATCATAAGAGGAAATAGTCAAGTCTCCAATAATACTTAATGTGGCTTTGGGTTTCATGAAGTCCGGCTTAATGGTGTCGATGGAAGCACCTTTTTCCGGGAAACGCATAAAGTTTACCCATGTACTGAAGAACTCCTCTCCATGCTTTTCTGAGGAATAAGCTGAGAAGATGAGATAGGGATTGCCGTTCTTATCATTTTTCTCTTCATAGATATTATCGTTTTTCAAACGACCTCTGAAAATGAGGGAACCGGAAATAGCATCTACGCTTTGAAGTTGTTGAACTTCATATTTTTCTGCGTTCAGATAGAAAGAAAAGTCTTCTTTCTTGTGAATATCCATTTCTCCCGAAACAACCACTTGTTTGCCAATAGTGAGAATCGAAAGATCTTCTTGTTTGCCATTGTACATGGCAACAAATATATTCACTTCCTTTTGGCTGATTTTGGGATCTGACAACCGCACCGTGAGGATGAATGAAAGGTAAGACTTGTGATTTTTGTCAGTTCTTACCACGGCTTCTTTGGTAATTGTACCAGTGATGTTTACTTTTGCGCGTATCATATCTTGTAGTTTAAAGGGTTATTATTTGCGTTGAAGTGTTTGTTCTTGCGTTTGTTGCTGAGATTCTATCTGTTCGTATGTGTTGGACGCTTGTTTGGAGAAGGTGATGGAATACACTATATTTGTAATCTTCTGCTTCTTCATAGTATCATCGCTGTCACTGTTGAGAATACCGGCAATTTTATTTTGTTCGTTCTTGGTTAGCTCGTGGGATATTTCCTGTTTTCCGTCATTGACGGTGAGTATAGGTTTCCCATTGGCATTGATACTGATTGAGGCACTTTTAAAGTTGGGAGTGAAGCTACTGATGTCAACTTTCTTGTTGAATACCGCATCACTGACTGCCTGAAGTTTTTCCTCGTTGCTTTTGTCTTTATCCAATTTCATGGATAACATAAGCAGCATCATTAAAAACTGGAAAAGTCCTCCGAACAAGCCTTCTCTCTGGGCATTGTCTAATTGGGCATCCTCAGAAGAAAGCAGCTTTTGCATCCAACTCTCAGGATTTGTTTCTCCTTGCTGGTTTTGAAGGACAGATTTTGGATCTTGGCCACCGGCTGCATATTGGCCGAGTAAATTTTTGCCATTATACAAGGCTTCTTTGTTCAAGTTGCCTTTTTGATTGATTTCTGCCAAATAAGCTGCAGGGTTGACCCAAGTCTTTTTGTTGTCTGCCGATATATTGATTACACCCAAATGTAAGTGTTCACCTGTAACTCGTGTACCAGTTGCACCTGATACACCCAATTTTTGACCGGCATTTACCGTATCACCCTTTTGTACGTTGATTTGGGATAGGTGCATATATTGCACATGGGTCTTACTACCGTCATCACGGACGTATTCGACAGTAACCGTTTTTCCTCCACCGGTATCAGTTCTATTGTCTACACCGATTACTTTACCATTATTTTCAGTAGCCAATAAATCATCTTTGCGTGTCCTAATATCTATTCCGTGATGGATCTGCTTTTGTGATTTATTGATAGGGTCAACTCTTTCGCCATAAGGAGAAGTGATAAACAAAGATGCTTCGCGAGCTACCGGCATACTGTATTGACCTTGTGGAAGGTTCATACCTGTACTTTTTACAGCTACGGTGTTGGCCGTGTTGGTGGTTTTCGCGTTTGAATTATCGGAAGATAAGGGATTTGATTCAACACCAAACTTTTTGCCTTGGGCTTTCATTTCTTGCATCACTTGTTGGTCATATTTGTGCAAATCGTTGCTTTCAATGACACTGACAATGGTTGATACATAATTGGAAGCAGTAGCATAACCACCTTTTTTGATGGCGTTGGCCCATCCTTTATAATCTTCCGGAGAAAGACTTGCTGTATATTTTTGATAGCGATTAGCAGTCAGAACCTTAGAATGGTCTTCATAACTTTGACCGACATTATCATATTTCTTGAATTTTTCGTTAGGTCGATCATCGTTAGCCAGTACATAGTTGCCATTATAAGTGCCTTTTACTCCGAAATGATTATTAGCGGTTTGTGCCAGAGTACTTTTACCGGATGCAGATTCTATGATTCCCTGTGCAAGTGTTACAGAGGCAGGAATGCCATATCTGCGCATTTGCTCCATGGCATATCCTGCATATTGTTCAATATATTGTTGTCTTGATGAATTTACTCCCATTTATCTGTGCATTGATGGACGTGATACAATAGACTCTTTTTGTTCCTGCTCTTTAGGTGGATCTTGACGAGATGGTTTGGGTATTTTTTGTTCTTCCTCGTTGGGGGTGCAAATAGCTACTCTTGAACCACTTCTTATCAGTTTTGGCAAATTTCCGTCTAAGGAACTGGCAGGAAAACTGGCACTCCTGAGAGTAGTTTTCTCGTTTTCATAATGATTCTTCTCCGTCTTTATTTCCAGATCAAGTTTTTTTGAAAGTGTGACAGCATCATCAGAATATGCTATATAATAGTTCCCTTTGCGAAACAGTAGAAGCGCGTCAGAATAATTCTTCTTCAAAGCCTTATATTGCTCCATAATGGGAGGAATGTTCTTTTCTGCAGTATCATGAGAAACTTCTGACTGTTTACTTTGCTCTTTTGTTGCAGTCTGCTCTACTTCTTGGGCTTGTTTTGTTCCCTCTTTTTTAATGTTGTTGAGAGTTTCAGCGTAAAGGCTCGCTGCCAGTGCTACTTTATAAGCTGAGCGATTATCTGTCAACCAAAATCTTTGATAAAGAGATTTGTTTAGCTTTTTTTGGTCTTTGGTTCTAAAGACGTTAACCCTGTCAATTTTTTCAATGTTTTCCTGCGTAGCTCCGGTATTAAATATGTCCACCTTCAATTCGGGATGTTGAAGGGAAAGAACATAATATTTTTGAGCAAGTTCAGTTCTAATGCTAACTCCTTCTTCCTTGTTCGGATTCTTCAAGGAATCAAAGTACATACTTATATCCTGCTTTGAAGGATGAATGGCAAAAGGCTTTTGCTCATTTGGTCGGGCAACCAAAGTCCATTTTTCATTATCATCTTTGAGAATGGTAATCTGCTCAAAAGAAACAGCTTTTGAAACCTGATTTTCTTGCGTATTTCTCTGAGCTTGTTCCTGAGAATTTACATTGAGTAATTCCACTGTTTCTCGCTCATTGACTTTGATTTTTTCTCCCTTCTCTGCTTTTTTCATCATGCCGACAGCACGATTGATGTCGCGGAAAAGGTTTTCCGTATAATTGGGCGTTTCTTTGATATGTTTGATGATAGATGGTACATTCTCAATCGTTGTTTTCTTCAATTTAGAAGGTAAACCAAATTCAAGAAGTTTGTGTGCTGAAACTAAATCTTCTACCAAACTCTCACGCGCCTGTTTCTCTTTGTCAGAAGACATTGTTCCTTCTCTGTTCAAACGCTGTGGTACACCAGTAGCACGAACAATTTCACGAGTTACGGCCTGTACATATTCCGGGTATGTGTCAAATTCCTTCTGAGCCGGAATATGAATCAGGTCTCTGTTTGCATCATAATGAGCTACACCTATACCATCTCTGCGTATAGGCAGGAGGTTTTCCCTCATTTTTTGAATGTATTTATTGATGTCTATGCGTAGCTCTTTCTCATCATGCGGTGCAGTCTGCCCGGTATCATTGATATGCGTCTTATATGAATCCTTGTGAACAAAGGGAAGGGTAGTTTGGTCAAGGTTGAAAAGTGTAAATACATTTTCTTTAGGATTGACTCTGTATCGTCCTTTATCCTCCTCAGATAATTTGTTGAAACTATCCTTGGTAATCTTGTTTTCCGGGTTCGCAATTTCAACATATTCATTGAGATTGCTCCAAATGAAAGGAACTCCTTTTTGTCCTCTTCGAATAGCTGCATTATTGGCTTGGAGATTTTGAAAGGTCGTATAGGCGTTTGACTTGAAATTTCCATTGTCACTGTGCATAGCCATCATGAGAGAGTTTACAGGCGTAATTTGCAACTCTTTGTTATAGAAGTGAGGTTGCTGCTTATAATTGGTGTTGAGAAACAAACCATTTTCTTTTGCAGCTCTTTCTAAGGCTTCTATGAGGACTTCTTTCTGTCTTTCAAGCCCGGTTCTTTTTATATATTCTGTTTCCATTATATTTTATTTTTATTACCTGAGACCTTTGCTTTGCTCACGAACCTGATTGCTTTCATATTTTTCTGAAGCTTGTAGAGATTGCGATTCAGAAACAGCGAGTTGGTCTGCTCTATTCAAAATCCTATTGGCCAAAGTATTCAATGGCAAGGCTCCTTTATGGTAAGCATCAACTACGGTAGGGGGGAGGGTCACTATTCTGGGAACATTGTCAATATCTACCAGTAATACATTCCCCTCTAATTGCGGATTTTTCAACCTTTGATTGAGAGGTTCATCTGCGTACTGCTTATAGTTAACTGATGAATTTTCTTCCTTTTGTAAACCATTTTTTTCTAATACATGTTCGGTCGACTTATTCAGCAAGTTGGTGGCTCCGAGCAACAGTAATGATATCTTCAACATTGGATTTTTGGAAAAGATACCACACATTATCAAAGCAAAGGGTAATATAGTTCCTGATGTTAATCCTTCATTCTTTGTCTGTCCGGTAAAAAGACGTATAAGCATGTCAGGTAGGTTCGCAAGTGACAAACCTAAGTTTTTCATCGTATCAACGCTACCTTTCAAACCTACTTCGCTAATCATGTTGTTCCAACCCGAGTAATCACCGGATGGAGTATTACTTTGCTGATTCT
>OMGY01003649.1_pt1 | contig 10183 bp, 11 predicted proteins | sample 1674461 | NCBI WGS metagenome assembly OMGY01 (sample SAMN05578579, study PRJEB25193) | human gut metagenome | biome: Human Microbiome; feature: human-associated habitat; material: feces | host: Homo sapiens | place: USA:Birmingham
CAGGACACGAAAACAGCCCTGTCCTGACCGTATATGCCCTTGTCAATTTAGGGTAAAGAAAGGAGAAACTAAACATGAAAATTCTGAAAAAGAAAACAAAGAACACAGCCATTTTATTTACAGAAAATGGCGCCTCAAATTCCTGTTGCCCGGCAAATGGCGGAGCACAAGGTTGCTGCCCCGGTAGCGCCTAATGACTAAGCTGGTCACCACATGGTTGGTGTTTATCCAATTCATGTGGTGACCTATATGAATGGAGAAAAATATGAGTATTATTACAATCATAGATACCGGTATTTCCAAAGAATATTCTAATAAATACTTAAATAATAGAATTCTGAATAAGTATTCCTATAACAATCAAAGTGCAAAATTGGAAATTGACGACAACATACAGAAAAAACTTATATTCATATGATAACATACCAGATCATGCAATATCGAAAATGAAAAACGCAGGTTTAGAAGTATATTGCCCCAAAGTGCAATTTGAAAATATTGAAAAAAATCACTGCGGGATGCTATTTGAAATCGGGAAACCTGTCGTAGGCGTCTTTGGTACTTCGTCAAAACAGGGGAAATGGAGCCTTCAATTAAAGCTGCGTGAAATAATGGAAAACCGCGGTTACAGGACAGGACATTTAGGCACAGAGCCTAATGCTTTGTTATTTAAAAACACTGTCATGTCTGCTATTGGGTTTAATTCGTCAATTTATCTTTCACATGCAGAGGCAATTTCTCTGTTTAATTATCAGATGCATACAATTGAAAATGATTCGGATATAATCTTTTTTGGGACGCAGTCAAATTTAATTCCGGATTCATTTGGTGGATTACCCACTATACCAATTTATACATATGAAATGATTTGCGCTTGTGAACCACAGGCCTCTATTCTATGCATCAACGAGTGGGACAGTATGGAATATATAAAAAAATGTATTTCTTACTTGGAAAGTTTCTTTCAAAATAAAGTAATTGCTTTAGCATATTTTTTTAAAGATTACTATGAAACCTGGGATTCAACCGGTGCAACTATCCGCGAATTGAAATATGATTATGATCGCATTATATCTATAAAAAAAGAAATCGGTTTACCAATTTATAATATGAGTATGAAAAACGAGGTAGAATTGCTTTGCGACGATTTAATTAATTACTTCTAAATATAACGGAATAGGTGATAATAATATAAAACTATATTTAAAAGTCACTTGCCGCGGCATATCTCAGCAAAGCTTTTACTATAGGTACTATGTATTGCTGTGAGTCGCTTTAAAATCTGCGGATTGCATTTATAATGCAAAATCTCACAGCAATATATTTGATATTTTATTTATTGATTCATGTCACGAGTGTTATATAGCAGCAAAGGCCGTATATGCAGCAGAGGATTTTATTCAGGCTTTTCTTTTTTATAGATACAACGATGAAAATCCTTTTTGGGGCAAAACATATAAAAGATAAGTATTGTATATATCTTTCCATGAACATTTAAAAAACTTCTATGCTCTTTTTTCCTTGCCGTTTTCACGCTATAATAAAATTAAGGTTCCATGACGCCAAAAGGAAAGCGCATCTGCCCTATGAGTATATCTCAAGCAAAGGAGGGCTTTTTGCAGGAAAAAGACGTAACACTCTGCGCCAATAACAAAACAAAATATAATAAAAATCATAGAAGCAGCAAAACACTTCCCCAAAGCCCTGCATTATTATAACTTAGACGCTTTGGCTTTTTCGGAAAACTCAGGCTTAAAAAGCGGTATACAGCTGCTTTTTAAAGCCAAGTATCATTGTGACCCTTCGGTTCCTACATCATTCAGTATTCCCACTACTTCTTTATAAGGCATGGTATACCGCTGGGAGAGATAGCGCATGGAAGCGCCCAGTTCTCCGTCAGGGCCGCCGAACTGAGTAATGATAACTTTTGCCAGAGCCGGATTGGGCCGGGCGATTTTAACGGGATATTGAAGCTTTTTATCGTACGTCCACATGTTTTTAACCCTCCAGTTCCCAAGGCCACGGATTATCCACCCATGACCATCTGTTTGTTATTTTGGTTGAATCGGCGGTCAGTGCGCCGTATTTGGCGGTATACTCCGCCAAAGCCCTCTCATATTCATCCTGGTATTTTGCAAAGGCGCTAAGTGCTTTTTTATCTGTAGGATGGGTATCCAGATAAAGTTTTAAATCATCCAGGGCAAAGCTGGCTGCCTGAACCTTTTTAAGCATGGTCTGGCGTTCATTAAGAGTCACAGGAACCAACCCCCTTCCCTCTGAAAGGCAGATAAAGCTCCGGAAAAACAGTGCCCTTTTCCAAAGCCTCTTCCGCCGAATAGGCTGCATTCCATTTCTGCCAGGGAACGTACGCCATAGCTATGGGAAGGTCATCTATATTTCCGCCGCTTGAAACGCGGACTACATCAATGCTGAGATTGCTGTCTCCCAGCATATCTTTATCAGACTGCAGTATATAATTGTTGTTCAAAACAACATCTCCTTTCTTCTCTGGTCTGATATCATTATATTCCAGGCGGTACAGCATGGCCACAATTTGTTATTCACTATGTTTCTATAAATCCCAGTTTTGCCGCAAAAGCGCATGGGGCGGCGCGCGGGCCCGGCTTCAGCCGGGCCCAGGCTCACAAAGCCAGCTTTGCGGTCAGCGCTTTTTGAGCTAAATTTTGCCGCCTGGAAGGCGGCAAAATCGCGCGCCGCCCCACCCCATCATTATATAAAGCCATAAATTAAAACAGCGGCCGTTGACGGAAATAATGCATTTTTCCGTCTGAACAACCGCCATTTACTTTAAAAAAACAAAAATAATACCATCCATGCTTTTTAAGACTTACAAAAGCCTGTTAAAAGCATGAACTGCAAACCGACAAAATATAAGCAAAATCTCTTATTCCTCAGAATTGTATTTTTCAAGAATAAGCTTTGCTATATGCTCGCGCATTTCGGTTTTTATAGGATGAGCTATGTCCTTATAGTCGCCCTCCGCCGCTTTCCTGCTGGGCATGGCTATAAAAAGCCCGTTTGCTCCCTCTATTATCTTAATGTCATGAACAACGAAAGCATCGTCAAAGGTTATGGAAGCAATACCCCTTAATTTCCCATCCGCTGCAATTTTGCGAACTCTAACATCAGTAATGTCCAAGCTCATTTCCTCCCAAAAAGATAATATAGCTAACGCTTGCTTTAATTTTATCAATAATGCAAGCAAAAATCAAGAGAATAATTATAATTTTTTAAATTTTCCTTGAATTATTTCTTTAAAGCAGCCTTTCCCTCACAAATAAATATATCAGTATGCAAAGATACGGCGCTTCGGCCGGAAAATTTGCCGGTTTTCTGCATTATCCCCAGTGGGCGCACGCTCCCGTCTCCCTCATTTGCCTTGCAAACATACAAATTTACAAGAGCTGTGATAACCGGGTCATAAATGAACAGGCCGGCCCCATAAAGCATCTAGGCGCCGTGTACGAGTGAAAGTGACACGGCAGTAATACAAAATCATCCCTTGCAGACCGCTTTATTCCCTGTACACTAAATGCTATATTTAAAGGATATATTATGAAGATTTCATGTTGGAACTTATATCTAACATTATTTAGCATTAGTTTACAAGGTATAATGGTGTCAAAAAGGTGGAACTATGTCTCGGCCATTTTACTTTCGCTTCATATACGCCCAGTACATGTCATATCTGTGTCTTGCAGGGGCGCAAATTCAATCATTTTGAGCTTTACAGGCTTCAGCCATCAGCAATTTGCCTGTTTTCAAGACAGACGAAGGAGGACACAGAGATGAGGGCGATGACCGAAAATAGCGCAGAAAACAAACAAATCATGGCTGAAGCGCATTATCCTTTCTTTGTACGCTAATGCTAAAGAAAATCAAAGTTCCATATTGCCAAACATATTTAATAGACCCAGCTTATTGACCCGGTCATATATTTCCTGCTTATCTGTTAAATACATCCCCTTTTCTTTCAGCCGCTCAAACAGCTCCCCGCCCGAAAAGGTAAAGCGGGCAGAGGAATCCTCCCTCCTGCGTCTGTCAGAATAACTGATACCGTATCCCGAAGCAAGCTGCTCGGTAATAGCGGCAGGAGATTTTCCGCAAAGCGTGCGTACAGCGTTATAGCCCGCAAGCGTCCCTGTAACTATAGCCTCTGTATGCCCCACCAGCGGCCCGGCTTTCTCTCCGGCAAAAAACAGGTTTCCTACAGTCTCTGATTTCATATAATTATCTCTGGGCGCCATTGCAGTAAACCGGACTGAATTGCCTCTGCCTCCTGCCAGCGGATCGGCATAAACCGCCCTTTCAAATCCGGGAATCCTGCGAAGCTCTTCTAACGGAAAATACGGCGTCATAAGCTTTGCGTGTCCGTTATCCAGCAATACGGCGTTATCCCTGTATTCCGTAAGCGCATACTGCCTGCACGCCTTAAAGGACAACAAATCATGCTTTAATTCTTCAGGTATTGGTACGACCAGCTTACCTTCACGCGAAAGGGCCTCTATTATATCCTCCGATAAAGATTCCTTAAGCAATTCACAGGAGCCGCTGAAAGCTCCCGCACCGTTCTGCCTGGTATTGGCATATTCCAAGATGCCCATATCTGAACATATACTCTTTCTGCCTCCGAAAGCCGGGCAGCGCAGCGCGCACATTGCGCAGCCGTTCCCATATCTTGTACAGCTGGCAGGCGGCCCCGCTGTTCCCGTTGAATCAATATAAATATCCGCCTGATAGCTATTTCCCCCATCGTCATATATACTGCTGACCAATCCATTCCGGGCACACGCGCCATTTATTCGCACACCTAACCGGACCTTTACCCCATGCGCTTCCAAAAAAGGTTTTACACTGGGCGGAAGCAACGTAACATCGTATAAACAGGCGTGTTCATGTCCGGGAAAGCTTATGTTCCTATGGCGCAGATTTTCATCTATGAGGGAAAACAGCTTGCCGCCGCCTAAACATATCATTTCCTCCGCAGCAGTAAAACGGCCGTTATTCCGCATAATCCCGCCTACCAAGCCAGTACCCAGCAGCATATCCGTACGCTCCAAAAGCAGCGTTTCAGCCTTAAGTGAAGCAGCCTCCAGCGCCGCGGCGACTCCTCCCCATCCTCCGCCTATAACTATTACCTCCATACTTTTCTCTCCCGCTCTATTAAAAAAGTTGAATTATAAAGAGTCCGCAAATTCTTATAAATTAATATATGCGTTAAAGGGGATATTGATACCGGGCATAGAGTAAAGGCGCAAAAGATAATAGGCCTCAGTCCTCTGCAAATCTGCATGTTTTCAGTATTATCCGCCATCGGCATAAACCCTTTACGTCTTCGGCCTTTGCCGCAAAAACAGGCCATTTTACAAATATTTAAATTTCAATAGTGGAATATTACCTGATATACGCCAATTTAAAGTCACTTGAACTACGCGCGCCCGACTCTGCTCAGAATGAAAGCAACAAAGCAGGCATGTAAATTGAACACTTCTTGGCTATAAATTCCTTGAACAATGACGTTAAAAGAATTAAATGCATTATCAGTATTTTTATCAAACTATTTCTGCTTGAAAAATCGCATCAGCATATAAAATAGTAAGAGACAACTATTTTAAATACTCTAGCCCGCCCGTCATAAATTCCTCAGCAGCCTGCGCGATTTCTTCGGCCGGCGCAACCATTCCCTCGTCCAGCCATTTTTGCAGCAGGCCTATGCAGCCCATACTGGCAAAAGCATAATAATATTCTAATTTTTTAGGGGACGCCTTTTCAAAATACTTGGTATAGCTGTCCATGCAGGTCTGCCGCCCGATATTAAGCAGCTTTAAGAGGAACAATTTATCTCCGTAAGGGCCTAGTGTAACAATACACAGGTCTGAATTATCTTTAATAAATTGAAATATGCCAGCGGTAACTTTTACGGGATTAGGTCCGTCTTCGACCAGCAAAGGCTTCATGGCCTCCTTAAAATCATCAAGCGCTTCCTCCTCTATGCTGTCCCGCAGGTCGTATAAATCCTTATAGTGGGTATAAAAGGTGCCTCTGTTTATCCCCGCTTCCTCGCAAAGCTCCTTAACAGAAATGCTCTGTATAGGCTTTAAGCTCAGCAGCTTTGTAAAGCTCTTGCGGATAAGCATGCGAGTAACCCTAATGCGATGGTCATTTGTAAACTTTTTTATAATAACCGGCCCCTTTCAACAGTTCATGTACAAACTGTCGGTTTATTAATAGAATAGCTACCATATGTTAATTGTATTTTCTTCTGCAAATGATTATAATACAAGTGTAGAAGAAAATCAACACTATGTTCATCCAAGGAGGGATGCTGAATGAAAAAACTGTATATAATAACCGGCGCCGCCGGTCATTTGGGAAGTACCATAATAAAACTCTTGGAAAGCAGGAACCAGAAGGCGCGCGGTCTTATTCTGCCCTCCGAAAGCGCCGAAAATACTAAAAACACAACCTACTATAAGGGAGATGTCACACAGCCCGATTCCATGCGCCCGCTCTTTGAAGATACGGGCAACAGCAGGCTCATACTTATCCATACCGCCGGAATAATAGACATTTCGGGAGAACTTACGCCCAAAATGTACGACGTCAATGTAAACGGTACAAAAAATGTCTTAAAGCTTTGCACAGAATACAACGTAAGCCGTATGGTATATGTCAGTTCGGTTCACGCCCTGCCTGAAAAGAGCCGCGGGCTTGTTATAACCGAAACAGATACTTTTTCTCCTGATACAGTCACAGGCGGATATGCTAAAACTAAGGCCCTGGCTACGCAGGCAGTTTTGTTTGCGGCTGAAAACGGGCTGGATGGAGTAGTAGTTCATCCTTCGGGCATACTCGGACCATATGACGATGCACATAACCACATGGTGCAAATGATAAGGGACTATGTTTCTGGCAAATTACCGGCATGCGTAAAGGGCGGATATGATTTTGTGGATGTGCGCGATGTAGCTGAAGGCTGTCTGGTCGCAGCAGAAAAAGGCCGGCGCGGAGGCTGCTATATCCTATCCAATAGGCACTACGATGTTAAAGAAGTGCTTTCAATGGCAAAAAGCGTAGGAGGAGGACGCAGGCTGCCTGTGCTGCCGGTATGGATGGCTAAAGCAGTTTCGCCCTTTATACGGCTGGATGCCAAGATTAAAAAACGCAGGCCTCTTTACACCCTATATTCACTGGATACACTTTGCAGCAACGACCGTTTTTCACACGATAAGGCTACGGCTGAATTAGGCTATCGGCCGCGCGACCTTTATGAAACCGTAAAGGATACCGTGCTTTGGCTTCGCAAACAAGGAATACTTAAATTAAGAAAAAAAGCTAAAAATAAATAGGTGCAAAATAAGGGCCGCTTTCAGCGGCCCTTATTTTGCCGCCGCAAAGCCTGAAAGGCTTTGCGGGGTCTCCAGGTTTAGCCCCGCCGTTCTTTATTCGGCTATGCCGAATAAAGAACGGCGGGGCTAAACCTGGAGAAGGGGGGCGGCGCGGGGCCCGTCCTGCCGCTTTGCGGCAGGACGGGCCAACGCGGCAGGCAAATGGGGCGCGGCGTTTGCGGCCTTCGGCCGCCGGCCGGGCACAGCCCGGCCAGGCAGGCGCAGCCTGCCAAACGCCGCGGTCCCTTTGCCGGCCGCTTGATTTTGGCGCCCGCAGGGCGCCAAAATCCGCGCCGCCTCTACCTAAGCAACTTTAAATGGCCTACCCGCCAGTCCCCTGCCCGGATATTCCGGGCATGGGACTGGCGGCGCAAAGCTTTCGTTTCATGCATCTAATTGCATATTGCTGTCCAATATGTTATACTTATACTTACCAAAAATGCTTGTGCAAATATCAAATGGGACGGCAGAAAATATGGCTCAAAATATACTGATAGTAGATGATGAAAAAGAAATTGCAGACCTGGTAGAAGTGTACCTCCAGAATGAAGGCTACCGCGTTTTTAAATGCTATGACGGCCAAAAAGCCTTGGAATACATTCAATCAGAACAGTTGGATATGGCCATTCTGGACGTCATGCTGCCTGATATAGACGGCTTCAGCCTGCTTAGAAAAATTCGTGAGCAGCATTTTTTCCCTATTATAATGCTGACAGCCAAAGTTGAAGATATGGACAAAATCACCGGCCTTACATTAGGGGCAGACGATTATATAACCAAACCCTTTAATCCGCTGGAACTCATCGCCCGCGTTAAAACGCAGCTCAGGCGTTATACCAAGTACAACCATACTGAAAGCGATTCGGCCATACAAACCGAGGAATACGATATTAACGGACTGGTTATAAATAAGGATACGCATACCTGTACCCTGTTTAATTCTGAAATACCGCTGACCCCCCTGGAATTTGATATCCTTTGGTATCTGTGCGAACGCAGGGGAAAAGTAGTGCCGGCTGAAGAACTGTTTGAAGCAGTATGGGGAGAAAAATATCTTAACAACAATAATACCGTCATGGCACATATTGGGCGGCTGCGCGAAAAACTGGGAGAGCCGGCCCGCAATCCTAAATTTATAAAAACAGTTTGGGGGGTAGGCTATAAAATTGAATAAGCCCAACAGTTTTAAAGTCCGTTTGTCCTTTAAAATACTTATGCGTTTTATAGCGGCAGTAATACTGTATCTAATATTGCTGCTAGTCCTGTTTTTCGGCGGCATGGTCATCTGCTCGTTCTTTACCTGGACAGGCAACGAGCCGTTATACCCTATCCTCAACTTTATACGCATGAATGGAGTAACCATTCTATTTCTGCTGGGTTTAGGCGGCTTTATTTTTATCTTTATATATTACTGGCGTAAAACTATTGGCTATCTGGATGATGTGCTGGCGGCAACTGAAAATGTATACAGCTCTAAAACAGATTTAATAGTCCTCCCCGCCGACCTCAAAGACGCTGAAATGCAGCTTAACCAGATAAAATTGAATGTGCGCGAAAGCCAGCGGGCGGCTCAAGAGGCCGAAAAAAGGAAAAACGATCTGGTAATGTATCTGGCTCATGACCTTAAAACTCCCCTTACCTCAGTTATAGGGTATCTTACCCTCCTAAGGGATGAACAGGAAATCTCTCCTGAGCTGCGCGAAAAATACCTTTCTATTTCACTTGATAAGGCAGAACGCCTGGAGGATTTGATAAACGAATTCTTTGAGATAACCCGCTTTAATCTTTCGGGCATTTCGTTGGAATACAGCCTGGTTAATCTTACCATGATGCTGGAACAGCTCACATACGAATTTCAGCCAATGCTCTCACAAAAGAACTTAAAATGTGTCCTAAACGCGCAGCCTGATATCATGATAAAATGCGACCCCGACAAACTCCAGCGCGTATTTGACAACCTTTTGCGCAACGCGGTTAATTACAGCTATGAGAATGAAAATATAACTATAACCGCATCCCAAACGCAAAGCCCAAATAACAGAATTAAAATAGTCTTTGAAAATAAAGGAATAGATATTCCTAAAGAAAAGCTGAACCGGATATTCGAGCAGTTTTACCGGCTGGATGCTTCCCGCGCCTCCAAAACGGGAGGCGCCGGCCTGGGCCTGGCTATAGCCAAAGAAATAGTAGAGCTTCATAAAGGCAGTATAACCGCCTCGTGCAGCGACGGCGTAATCCGCTTTGAGGTAACGCTGCCCATTTAGTCCTTCTTTAAAACCGCGCAGCAGCGGTTAGCTGATATACTGCAGCAGACTAACTTATATATTCTTATTCTCAAGCTTAACATATTTAAAATGCCAATATTTAGCCCATTTTATAAAACCGCAGGCAGCGTATCAGCACAGCCGCATAAGGCAGTATTTTATATAATGCACCTCTCTGAACCCAAACGGCGCTTGCCCTGACGGGCAAGTTAAGTTTCCCTGCGACAGTGAAGTTTGTCGCGCAAATTACCTTGCGGCAAACTTAACTTCGCATTTTACAAATTCTTCACTGTAATTTATTGCAGTTTCCATTAAAACCGGAGGTTTGAAACTTCATAAAATAAGAATTATTCAGTTCTTCTAGTGGTTTTGTCTTGTACCGCAGCAGCGTAGCAGCAACAGCAGCAAGCAGGAATTTATACTGTAAATTCTTACCCTAAATTGACAAGGGGATGCACGCCTCCAGCGGCCTGATTCCGGCATTTTCTTCGTCATCGTCAATGGATGTAC
>OMGY01003652.1_pt1 | contig 10169 bp, 6 predicted proteins | sample 1674461 | NCBI WGS metagenome assembly OMGY01 (sample SAMN05578579, study PRJEB25193) | human gut metagenome | biome: Human Microbiome; feature: human-associated habitat; material: feces | host: Homo sapiens | place: USA:Birmingham
ATTCTATTCCTCCTGTGATGGAAACCTTAAAAATATCAGTAGCTACCTGTTCTTCTGCTTTCGGAAAAACCTGAATTATCGTATTTTCCCCCGGCATAACAACTCCCGTGTCTTCGTCAATATAGAACCATGCCCTGAAATGTTCCGTATCCTCAAAATCAACTGTGACAGGTTTTTGCCCATTGTTGCATATTGTAATCAACCGTGATGGGCACATCAACATATCCGGCTCTGGTTCTACATCATCCCATGAATCGTACTCTTCCTGAGTAATTGTGAGAAATCTCGTACCACTATTTGGTACACAGTTAACCTCGTAATCCTCCTCTGATTCCCCACGAACGAGAACCCGTATCCTGCACTCTGCCTGAATTCCTTCTTCTGTTTCCATGACAAAAGTTTCTTCATGAATCCCCTGAGAAAGATTTGGCTTTACATAAATATCCACTGCAACAGCTTCTCCGGGCTTAACCTTATTCCCAACTTTCATCGGAAGTCTTCCCTCATATAATAATGGATGCTCTAAATGTTCAAGTCTAAAATCATTCAATTCTGAAATGGATTTGATCTGCCAGCTCTCTGTACCTGTATTTTTTATCTCTAGCCTTTCCCAACCGCCGCCGTTTACTCCAGCCTGTCCCAAATCAAGGATTTCACTAGAAACTGTCGCCTCATATTTCTCATATCTCATTTCACTGTCTGAATCCACAGTATCCTCGAAAATAGCTGAAGCTTCCGATACATCGCCTTCCTGCTCTGTGGTTTCCGAAATAAATGTTTCCTCTCCAGCAGAAAAATCGGCTGCCAATACCGGCTGACCGGTAACGATCACAGCAGAAAGAAACAGCGATAAAAATGTTTTGCCTCTCCTTCTCATAATACTTTGCCTTCTTTCCATCATTATACCTCGTTATCATGTTACGTTTATGTTAACATATTGTATCATATATGTAATATTTTTTCAACAATCTTTTTTATTTAACATATTTAACTATGCAGAAAAAGCGGCTTGAAAAGCCGCTTTTTTCTACCTTCATCCATACCATTACTGGTACCGACTTGTGGTTCACTACACTTGGCGGTAAATACCCGTGACTGGACTTTCACCAGTAAGATTAGTGCCATGCTCGGCACACTAGAAAAAATGCCGTAACCCTTGTGGTTGCGGCATTTCTTTTCCTGTGATCGGCTCTTCTTTTTGTTTCCTTCGCTCTGTTGCCTACTTGTTACCTACCTGTTTGCCTATCTTGCCATTTTCAAGGCTTCTCACCGTGTCTCAAATTACTTTCTCATTTTTTGATCTAAACTAAGAAAAGTACCGCAGCCCTTGGAACTACGGTACTTTCTAGGTTTGTTGACTCTTTGATTAAAAAGGTTTGATTAGAACTTTCCAGCCTTAGCAGCTTCCTCGATGGAAACAGCTACTGCAACTGTCAGAAGAAATCAGTGCCGCAATACGGTTTCGGACAGTTTCAAGAGCCTCTTTGACTCCGGCATCAATTTCTGCCTGCTCCTCTTCTGTCAGACTGTCATAGGTGTCACTGGCAAGAAAGAACTTCGAGACCGTTTCTGAGGACAGATCAATTTCTTCGAGCGCCGCTGCTTCCTGAATACAGGAAATCATGGCTGGTATATCCAGCTTTTCTTCACCGGCTTCATTATTTTCTTCTTCATTTCCGGCCGCGCCATCGTCTGTCTCTGACTGAGATGGTTCGGTGTCAGACTGGAATTCATTCGCAGTTTCTCTGTCGTCAGAATCATCATGCTGTACAGGGACAGAAGTTTCTTCTGCCTCCCCGTGTATCTGCTCAGCCGGTGGCATCTGGGCTGCGGGTACAGGACATGCGGTCACAGCAATTCCTGTACTGAGAAGCAGTGCCATCCATTGTTTATTCATTTGTTTCCTCCGCGTTTTTAATCTAAAAAATTACATCCGGGTAAAATAGCACCCGCAATTCCTGAAATTACAAAATGACAGATGACTCTCCCCCTGTCATATAGCAGGTAGAAAGGACATCTGCCTTATTTTTTTGTATCATTCTTTCCAAATTTTGCAGCAATTATCAGAGCGATTATTACATTTATCAGAAAATTCCATCCATAAGTATCTTTCCATATGTTTAACAGGCAGCTCAAATCTGAAATTTTATTGTGGAATATAAATTCTCTTGATATAAATATAGCTGCCAGGCTCGCCAAAAACATTAATGAAATAGTCAGCAAAAATATTTTTATTTTATTCATATATATAAATTATACAGGATAGGAATCTGTAGACATTTTATATTCAGAAACTAATTTTGTTCTTGCTGAATCTGAATATATCGATATAATCACGCGCAATTTTGAACCATACATAGCTGTAATTGAAGTACCATATCCCTTTTTTTTGAATTTACTGTAATGTTCCTCTATACAATCACTCGCATAAGAAGAAATTCCCGCTCCAATTGCACTTCCTGCTATAGCTGCTCCTTCACCTCCGCAAGATCCAATTGCTGTTCCAGTTGCAGTTAACACAGCACTACATAATGCCTTTATAGTTTTCTTTTCGGTAGATACATTAAATGAAAAATTATACTTAGCGCGCTTCCATTGATTAAATTCCCGTGATTCATAATTATCAGCGCTTACAATATTTACATTGCTATCATTTGCATATACAGTAACTGTAAAAATTTGCAAAATCATACATAAAATTATAATTATAAATGCTTTTTTCATTCTCTTATCTTCTTTTGGGGTATGCAGTGTGTTGATAACACACTGCATACTGATTTTATTATTTAACAGTTACTTTTTTAATCTTTGAGAAAGAGCCATAAACTGCTTTTCCGTTTACTTTTCTGTAAGCACGTACTTTATAGTAACGGGTCTTTCCGGTGAGGAGGCTCTCGTCTGTCGCACCTGTACCTTTGGTGATCTTTATGCGGGTATAGGTACCATTTTGGGAATCGCTGGCATATACCTGATAGCCATCGGCACCCTTTACCTTACTCCATTCAAGCACTGCTGTCTTTGAAGTTGAGCCTGCGGACAGGGTCGGAGCAGAAAGTACTGCCTTTGCTTTCTCTGTTGCTGAATAGCTTCCGTATACTTTCTTTCCGCTTACATTGCGGTAAGCACGTACTTTGTAATAATAAGTCTTACCGGTAACTGCTTTCTTATCTAGGAATGTAACTGCGCTGTTCTTTGCAGTGGAACCAATCGCTGTATACTTGCCATCCTTTGAAGTGGAACGGTATACTCTGTATCCATTTGCACCGGAAACCTTATTCCATGTTACGCGGATCGTACTGTAGCTTTCAGAATTTGCCGTAGCAATCTTTACTTTGCCAAGTCTGGCTTTTCCTGCAACACCATCTTTGTCATAGCTGCTTACAGTCATCTCGCCCCATGCGTAAGAGTACGCCTTAACAGTATAATAATAGGTTGTTCCTGTAACTGCTTTCTGATCCTTATAGGAAATATCTGTTACCCGGGATGCGATCTTCTTCCATCCGCTGTCTGCTGTTCTGCGGTATACCATGTATCCGTCTGCGTTATCCACGCTGCTCCAGCTGATCTGGACAGTCTTATAGTTGATTGCCTTTGTCTGAAGATCTGCAGGCATATCTGCCTTAAATGCACCCTGTTTGCCCGCAAGTTCAATGTGGTAATCTGCCACGATCGTCTTGATCAGCCCTAACTGCTTCGCATTCCACATATAGGACTTGCCTTCCACACTCATGCCGTCGATCAGCTTCTGAAGTGCTGCAAGCTCTGCTTCTACATTTGCAATGTTCTCTTTGGTAACAGCAGTCGGAAGATTGCTGATCCACTCATCTGCCTGCTGTGCATCTGAAATGTCCTTACCTGCCTTGTCAGCCTGTGCCGTCAGTGCTGCGATAACCTCTGCAAAAGTCATCTCCTGACTGCCGACTTTGACTTTCAGGCCTGCCATGGCATCTTCCTGTCCCTGATAATCCTTAGCATAACGGTCAAGGAAAGCCTTAACATCTGCGTAGGAATCTCTGTCTACCGGGTGATCTTTTACTGTTGCATAAATCTGTGCTGCTTCATCTGCGAAGAACTGCTGATATGCACTCTGGCCTTTCTCATAAGTCAGTGCCATGGCAAGAAGCTTCTCCATATTCTCAACCAGTGCGGTGTTCTCGCTTCTGAATTTCTTCTCTTCTGTTTCTGTTAATCTGTCATAAGCATTCTTGGCTTCTGCAATCTGTTTCAGCTCTGCTTCTGTAAGTTCACGCTTAGAGGTATCACCTGCTGCCGGAACTTCTTCATCAGAGGAGAAATCAACATCTGTCTGGACATCTTCAGTATCTTCAGCTGATTCTGCCTGAGGGATATCCACTGTCTCAGCTGCCTGCTCATCAACTTCATCACTGCTGAATGCGTCCGCACTTCCATCTGAGAAATCAGATCCCTCAGACTGTGCCGGTACCGCCTGTTCCTCTTCAACAGAAGCTGCCTCCTGTGCTGATGGAACTGTAGTCGGCTGAGGTGCCTCATATCCTCGTACTGTCTGCGCATCCGGGAGTGCTTTAAGCATTGCCTTGAGCGCATCGGCTTTCAGCTGGTAAATATAACCTTCTGCTTTCTCCAGAGAAGCTGTATTTGTAACCTGGGCTTTCTGCTGGTCATCAAGCGTATCATACAATGCTCTTGCATTTACCACATAAGCCTTCCAGTCATTCCAGATTTTCTCTGTCGGAACATTGTTATTCTTCTCTGTCAGTCTCAGAGGTCCGTCAGAAAGAGCACCTGAAGATGAAGTAGTGATATTCAGTTCATCGATAAAGGAGATCACATAAGCAACCTTCTCATCCGTACTCTGTCTGCTGATAAACAACTCCGCTTTTTCAAGCTCTGCATAGTTTGTCACACGCTTCTTCTGATCTGCTGTCAGGGCATCATAAGCCGTTCTGGCTTCCACTACAAGAGCCTGTTTCTTCAGATAATTATCGGAAGTAACCTCGCCGATTGCCTTGATCTTATCAACAACTGCAGCCGCAGCCTTCAGATCAGGAATCAGATTTCTCAGATACTGTAACGTACTGTAATTCGTAACCAGAGCTTTCTGCGCATCTGTAAGAGCATTGTACTCTGCCTGTACGCGGTCAAGAAGCTGCAGAACATACGGATCAAGAGTCAGTTCAGAAGAAGAAGGAAGCGCATCAATATCAGCGATAACCTTCTCTACTGCTTTCTTATCCTTATCTTTCTGCTCCTGCTGTTTCTCAAGTTCTCTGATCTTAGCCTCTGCTTCAGTCAGCTTAGAGTAATTTGTAATTACAGATTTCTCTTCATCATTCAGTGAATCATAAAGAGTTCTTGCCTTCTCTACAGCCGCCTTGTCATCCAGTGTCAGCTTATCCGCTGCCGGAATCGCATTAATGGCTGCCATAGCTTTTTCAATAGAATTACCTGAACCAGTCTCTGCTGCAAGAAGCTTTCTAAGTGTATCCTTGTTAAAGATTGCCTTGTGAGTTTCGTCTAATGCTTCGTAAGCGTCTCTCGCTTCTTTGATCTGCTTTTTCGTACTGTCATCGTTAAGGGCAAGGATCATGTTGTTAACTTTTTTTGTTGGAACAGTTACGTCTGTAAATTCCCAGAAGCTGGATGTTTTTTCATATTGTCTGATAAATGCATCCAGACCACGTGCAATCTGCGGAACATCATAATTTGTGAATCCATGAATACTTCCGTCAAAAACACCATCTACATCTACCAGATCAAAGAATGCATCAAGAATATTGTTTCCATTCTTAGTATATCCACTGGAAGAATCTAAAACATTTACACCAAACGTTCCTGCAAAAAGCATTGCCTGTGCATCATTCCATGCGTTGTTTCCATAAGACATACATCCTGTTTCAAATCCTGGTGTACAGAATGAACCTGTTGAACGTTGTGCAATTGCTGGAAGCTTATGTAATGCCTTGTCTACAGCTTCTGTTACATCATCGTAACCAGGCTTTTTGTACCAGAAAATAAGTGGCTGCCATCCCATGGTATTGTCGGCATTTGCAAAAATTTTGTCTTCGGCATTTGACAAAGCTTTTGCTGTATCATGTGCCCATTGGTTAAGTTCTGTATCTTTAAAAGTGTCAGCGGTATACCCACCTGCTTTTATTGCATTAATAGCATATACAGTTGTATAAGTAAGTTCTGTGCTTTTTCTTGATCCAACTGCCGAAAGAAGGTCTACAGACGAAATGTCCCTTGGATCATATCCAATAGCTTCAATAGCTAAAATTAATTTTGAAAGTTCTGTTGTCTTCCATTGAGAAACATCAGTTCCCTGATTTTTAAGTAACTGCAAATACTCTTTGGTATTTGCAAACCATTTGTCAAAATAATTTGTATCTCCATATGGAATATAGCCGCATCTAGCTGCTGTAAAAATGGCCCAAATATCTGTATTTTCATAGGATGGGGATTCTTTAGATCCAAAGGCATTTTTATTTTGGCAATAGTTCATAATAATGTTACAAGCCTTTTTAGCTTTTTCATAGTAAGATGGCCAATTACTTGGATTACTTGAGTTTCCCTTAGCTCCATTGTCTACAACTTCACCAGTACCGTCAACTACTTCAACTTTGAAACTATACCCATCTTCTTCTGCTTGTGCTTCTTTTCCATCTTTAAATTTCAAAATAGGCATATTAATCCATTCTACGCTTAATGGACGTTCGCCTAAAAAACTCGTATCAATTGTAGCAGATTTTATATCTTTCTTTACATCATCAGATGGCAAAACTACTTCTATACCATATTTTTCAATAATAGATTGTTGTTCATCAGTTAAATCTGTAAATTTTACACCTATCACATTTACAACATTATTATTACCGTCATCGTAAATATTCTTTTTTTCACCATTTATAATATCTACTTGATATGGGAAATGATAATTTTTAGCATAATCAACAAAACGATTATAATCTCTGGGTACGCTTGTACTCCATACTTTAGGTTCAGTGGAAGCCTGAACTTTAAGAGTTATTTCTTCGGTTTGTGGATTATAATATGGATAGCCATTATTATCTTCTGGGGAAATAGTCCATTTTTTATTAAAGTCAAACCCTTCATAAGTTCCCTGGTTTTTCATTTCAGACGTAGTTTTGCCAAAATCAGCATAATTAGGAAACTCTTTATTATTATCTCTATTTGTAATATATTCAGACATGATTTTAATGTCTGGCATATTTTCTTTATCATAATAACAATTGGTTGCACTTGCTGACGTACTAAAAAAACTTTTTCGTGTAAATGAAACACATAGATATCCCCATGTATTATCTTTTATTTTGGGTTCCAGTTCATCTGCTAATGACTTTATTGCTTCCGAATACTGTCCATATCCTATACAATTTTGGTAAGTTATTCCAGTATTAATTGTTCCTAATTGACAAAATTCAAATGATAAATCATTATCAACAATATCGTCAGCTATTTCTTCGATTGTTTTTTCACTCTGCAAATCGTAAGTTATTGCTATGGAAGAATCCATTAAAGTTCCGTTTCCCTCGATTGCACCTATATAAACATCTGTATCTTCATCGTCATAAATACAAGTTACGTTTCCTTTAATTGTTATTCCTTTTGCAATTCCATCACATCGCGAAAAGACAGTTTGAAATTCATCTGTTTCGCTATTATATGCATATGATTCATCAATTTGTACATTTATATTTTCTACAATTCCATTGTCATTTATACGAAAAGGAAATACAGCAATGTTTTCTTTTGCTTCTTTTGAAGCATATGTAATGGTGTGTCCTTTTCCGTTCAATATGCCGCCAAAACTAGATGTTGCTTCTGGAACATCTGAAATGTCAATGTCATTACATAGTATAACCGTTTTATTATTATAATTTTGTATATTTTCGATAAAATTATAATAATCTTGTTCTGTATTAATACAGTATTTCCCTGTTGAATCTTGTGATAATATATCTGAATTAGCTTTTACAAGATAGGCATTACTAAATAATAGAAAAGCTGAGAATATTAACTGATATAAGATTTTTTTTTCTTTTTTCTTTTTCTTCATATCTATTTACACCCTAAAATTAAAATAATATGAAAAAGAACTAATGCTTTATAAAGTGAAACTTTATAAAGCATTAGTATCTTCATCTTTTTTATTTGCTATTAAAATTTACTTTATTTCCAACCCGGAACCTGAATCCACTGATCTCCCTGCTGAACATAACTGGAAAATCCAAGATCTAATCCCATCATCATAGAAAAATCTAAGCATACAGTGTGTTCTTTAGTGTCGGAAAGTACAGTATCAACACCTAAGTTATCTGTATTACCATCAATAATAGTCATCCAACCTGAATAATTATTATAGTCTTTCTCAGAAAGCCAATCTGTTTTATGTACTATATTGTTCCAGGTTGAATTTTTTGTAACCTTCATGCTTTCTGTTTCTGTTGTATTAAGATTTGATAATTTGAAATATTTTCCTCTTCCGTTAGCAAGAGAGTTTGCTGTTTTATTTGCTGTACCATCATCTGCAAATACTTTCCCTAAATCGCTATTAGCATGATTTTCCATTTTAACAGCTGGAATATAATTTCCATACTGACTATCATACCAACTTAAAACTCCTTGATAATGATAAGTTTTACCATTTAAAGTCTCTTTTGTTTCAGTATCAGATCCCGAAACTGCTTTCAGAACATCTAGTGCAGTAACAGAACCGTTGGAATTTGTTACTGTAACAACTTTTTCTGGCACAATGTCTGGTGACGCACTATTTTTTCCTGTTAAACCAGTTGTCTTTATAGACACTTTTGCAGTTACTGTATCTGCCATAGCCGGTACTGCTGTGCTTCCTACCATTGTTGTTGCCATTAAGAATGCAATCACGCTTTTTCTTACTTTCATGTTCATTTTGTTTCCTCCTTAATTAAATGTATTATTTTTTTGCAGGTTATCCTGCAAAATATATCATTTCGCAGCCTTTTCAGACCACGTTTGATACCTGTTTTCCATAAGAAAGGGTATAAAAAATAAACCTCCGTTATGCCTACAGATATTTGTTTTTTATTTTTACTAAAGTCCGTCTCCTGACTTAAAGTTCCAACCTACTTGCTGCCCTTCTCGGAAAGGATCTTTCCAATGGTTTCGCAGTGTTCGTCCTTATTACAGTGGGGATGAAACCGTACCGGTATCTCACCGGATTTCCAAAAGCTAAAGATAAAGAGATAACGTTACTTCCGATATTCTGTTATCAAAGTGCAAAAAAAATCCCTGCCGGATTCGGCAGGGAATATCAATGTACAAACCAAGAATCCACTCCTATCCTTTATATTAAAGTATCCCTTATGAATACTTCTACAAGAATACAGTGAATTGCAGACTGAATATACTACAAGGGACGAAAGCCCTGTTTGGGATTCTCACCCAACGATTCTTCAATCATTACCGTAGTAATGAGCTGTACATGTGCGCTAAACGCTATTCGTTTTTTACGAAACCATCTTAACATTTTGTCCATAATTTGTCAATATCCCGATTACAAATAATTACTTCCCTTATTATCCCCGGAATACGTCTGAGAAAACACTCTTTTACAGAATCTCCACAATGCGGAATATACAAATCAAAGGAATGATCTTCCACACCTCGGTTCTAAAGTCCATACTCATCATAATACTGCCTGCGCTTTTTAGCATCTGTCACTACGATCTGAATCTCATCATCTGTGATAATATCTTCCCACTGGTCAGTTAATACAGAAGGGTCAATTCCTTCTCTCTTCTTGTTCTTGTCTCTAACTAGAACTTTACTGACAGTCAGACCTGCACCAACTTTGTGAGGTAATTCTTCTCTCTGGCGTTCGATCAGTTTGTATACTCCTGTTCCGACAGTTCCAGAACCAAGGAGGGCTACTTTGATGTTCTTTAACTCTTCCATGATACACTTCCTTTTCTGTTTTTGTTTATCTTTGCTTTTATCGAAATGTGATCTTTTAATCTGATAAATTCGTATAAGTAGTTTTTAGTATATCATATTTTTTTTGATTATCCTATATTTTTTTAATTTCTAGTTAGGAAAAACTATTATGTATAATTCCAAGATTACACCAAACAATACGTCTATTAACTATTTTTCTCATTTCTGTTGACATCAATATTTAAAAGTATTAT
>OMGY01003654.1_pt1 | contig 10160 bp, 6 predicted proteins | sample 1674461 | NCBI WGS metagenome assembly OMGY01 (sample SAMN05578579, study PRJEB25193) | human gut metagenome | biome: Human Microbiome; feature: human-associated habitat; material: feces | host: Homo sapiens | place: USA:Birmingham
ACAACAAGGAAGATGACGAAAGTGTAGGCGCCCACATGTGTGTAGTACATGCGTGAAAACGGTGTTGTATACATAAAGTGTGGGTAGCTGCTTGGCTTGTTGCTTGTTGAGGGCAATGCGAGAAGCCCACGTGTGGAATGAGCGATTGTCAGCTTCCCGCGTTTTTTAATGAGTCTTTGTTTTTGTGTTGTATTTAATGCTATACACAGGGGAGCTTGTATAGTTGTAAGATGCCTATGAAACTCATAGGAGAGCTTATCAAAGAGGAAAAGCTATAATAGATAGCATAAGGGGAATAAAAAAAGGGGAGGTAACCTCCCCTTTTCGGATAATCGCTAAAAGATTTATTATTTTACGATTTTGAAAGTTTTTATCGTGTCGCCCGATACGATACGAATAATATAGAGTCCGTTAGATTCGACATGAAGAGTTGCTGTTCCTTGTGCATGGCTAATGCTGTTGATAAGGTTTCCAGTAGCATTAAACAGTTCGACCGTACAATCGGTTAAGTTTCCTAATACGACATTGAGCGTACCGTTGTTATTTGTAACAAAGCAGTCGTTACTTTCTATCTGGTCTACGCCGCTTTCGATTTTACCGACGAAGTGAAGGACGATTTTCTGATTCAAAGAACCTTCGGCATTTTTTACTATTCCGGCCGGTATGGTGACGTAATAGTCTACACCGTCTTCCATAGGAATGGGTTGTGGACCTTCCTGATATTCGTCGGCAGGGAATACATTTACTTTTTTACCACTGGCGAATGCCATCCAACCGCCTGCGTTTTCTACCGGTTCTCCGTATAGCTCTTGTCCTTTAACTACTTTTACCGAAGGAAATTGTTCTACAAGAGAGGCATTCTCGGGGAAAGTGATTTCAATAGTCCCGATCGATTCCATTTCGGCGTCGTTCGCCGGGTTGGTACTTTCTTGTAGGAAAATACCTGTATTTGATTCGATGATATTGTCGAATTGGTATCCCCACTCAGAGGATTCGTAGGCCGATTTAAATCCTTTCGGAACATAGACTTTCACTTGTGAGGCATCGATACCATTGAAAGGGTGGTCATAACCTTCGTAATAGTTCAGTGTGGCCGGTTCCGCTCCTAAACAATGTATTTCGGTAAGCGCAGTGCACCCATTGAAGGCATACGACTCAATGGTGCGAATCCCAGAGGGAATCGTTAACGATTGAAGTTTTGTAGATTGAGCGAATGTACCCTCATATACGTTTGTCATGTTTTCTGGGAGAACAACTGTTGTCAGCTGGGTTTTTGCAAAAGCTTGATTACCGAATAATACCAAAGATTCGGGAAAATTGATTTCGGCGAGAGAAGATTCGGAGAATGCGTTATCATCGAAAGCTCGCATCCCTTCGGGTACGATTACTTTTTGAAGAGTGGTATGAGCGAATGCTCCTTCTCCTACACCCAAGCAACCGTCGGCAATCGTGTATTCTGTGGCTGTTGCTTTTAGAGGATACGCCAAGAGGATATTTCCTTCTGCCGAATACAAAACTCCGTTTATGGCTTGACAAGCGGTATTGCCGGTTTCTACTTCAAAAGCTGTGACACCGACATTCGAGAAAGCGGCATTTCCTATTTCGGTTACCCCAACAGGAATTCTTACAGACGAGAGCATTACATCGTTGAGGAAGGCATATTGTCCGATTGTTTTAAGACTTGCCGGAAGATTGATTTCCGTGAGTTTTGCACATTCGCGGAAAGCTCCTTCGTTCAGCGTTTCAACCCCTTCGCCCAATGTTACTTTGGATAAGTTCGGACAGAGTTGGAAGGCGTTGTTGCCGATTGTTTTACAACTTCCCGGAATCGTTATTTCGGCCATACCGGCTTTGTAAAAAGCGCCGTTGCCGATAGATGTAAAATCGCTGGCGAAAGTAATGCTCGTCAATCCTTCGTCGCTGGCAAAACAGCTTTGAGGAATTTCAGTTACTCCGGCGGGAATGGCAAGGCTTTTCAGTTTACGGTTCGATGCCAAAGAGTATTCTCCTAATTTTGTAATGTTTTCCGACAAAACGATTTCTTCCAAATCATCGTTGTAATAGATGGCGTTATTTTTTAGCTCGGTAACGGTATTGGGAAGTCCTATTTTCAGGATGCCCGATGTCCACCGAAAAGCGTACTCCTCGACCGAAGTGACGGTATAGTTTTTCCCCGCATTTTCGACCGTGGAAGGAATAATTACTTCGGTAAGTTTTACCTCACCGGGTTCATAATTTTCGTTTAATCCCGAGACACCTACCGAATTTTCTCCGGTTACGGTGTACTTAATTCTGTTCACTTCGAAAGTAGTAGCTTCTTCTGCTTTTGAAGTGAACCCGCAAAATGCCGCTATTGCGACAAAAAGAGTAACAATTTTCTTCATAATAATTCAAATTATCTAATAAGTATGCCGCAAAGATAATAATATTAATACAATCTGAAACTATTTTCGAGCCCGGATAGTGAAAAAGTTCAAAAATAGAAATATTTATTATTCTTATAGAGCCGCGTATTATCGATGTTAACTATTTTATAATCTGTAAAAATCGATTCCCGCTATATTTCATTCCGTTTGGCTTGGGATTTTATAATTTCACTTATTATAGCTATTTTTGCAATATGTGTCCACTTAGGGTTGTTTGCATAATAACTATTTTTGTATCGTTTAATCCAAAAGAAAAATAATAAATCAATTATGGCAGAGTCGAATTTTGTAGACTACGTGAAAATACTTTGTCGTTCGGGTAAGGGCGGAGCCGGTGCTATGCATTTGTACCGGGCCAAATATGTGCCTAAGGGTGGTCCTGACGGCGGTGACGGCGGTCGGGGAGGAAATGTTTATTTACGAGCCAATCGTAATTTGTGGACTCTGTTGCATCTGAAATACTCTCGTCACGTACTTGCCGGTAACGGTTCACCCGGCGGGGCGAACAGAAGTTTCGGTAAAGACGGTGAAGATAAGACCATAGAGGTCCCTTGTGGTACGGCGGTTTTCGATGCCAATACGGGCGAGTTTTTATGTGAGGTTACCCAAGACGGCGAGGAGGTGGTTCTTTTGAAAGGCGGTCGTGGCGGTTTGGGAAACTGGCATTTCAAATCGGCGACCAATCAAACTCCAAGATATGCCCAGCCCGGAGAACCGGCCGTGGAGCGCACTGTTATTTTGGAGTTGAAATTGCTTGCCGATATAGGATTGGTGGGATTTCCCAATGCGGGTAAATCGACATTGTTATCTACGATTTCGGCGGCTCGTCCTAAAATAGCCGATTATCCTTTTACTACTCTCGAACCGAATTTGGGTATCGTATCCTATCGAGATAATCGGTCGTTTGTCATGGCCGATATACCCGGAATTATAGAGGGAGCGAGCGAAGGAAAGGGGCTTGGATTGCGTTTCCTCAGGCATGTGGAACGCAATGCCGTATTGTTGTTTATGGTTCCGGCGGATACCGATAGTATTCACAAAGAGTATGATATTTTGCTTCGCGAACTTACCGCTTTCAATCCCGATTTGCAGGATAAACAGCGGGTGCTTGCCGTGACCAAGTGCGATATGCTCGACGACGAGTTGATCGAGGCGATGAAGGACGATTTGCCCGATGTGCCTGTCGTATTTATCTCATCGGTGACGGGACAGGGTATTACCGAGTTGAAAGATGTGTTGTGGCGTGAGTTGAACGATGAGGAAAACCGGGTGATGACACTGACCCATCGTAATCTCGATGAGCGCCATCGGGTCGAGGAGGAAGATAACTTTGATACGGGTTTGGAACGTGACGAAAGTGGCGACGAGTCGGGCGACGATAATTTCGAGGAAGAAGACTGGTAATGGTTTTACACGAGAATAAGGATTGCAGGTGGTATTCGTTTCCTTCGTTCGATGCACTGCCGGGAGTCGTTACGTTTGTTACGACACGTAACGGAGTCGTTCACGGTGATGTGTATTCTACGGATAATATGGGTGAATACACCGGGGATAATCCCGATAGGGTTATCGCAAATCGACAGAGGCTCTGTCGCTCGTTAGGTATCGATACGTTGATTTCTCCGCGCCAAATTCACGGAACGAAAGTTCTGTCTATAACCGACGAGTTCTTTCGGTTGTCTAAACCAGAACAAACAGCTTGTTTAGACGGTGTCGATGCTGTGATGACCGATTGTCCGAGTGTCGCGTTTTGCTTTACGATGCCGTTCATAGGGCTTGTGCTGCTGTTCATGCCGGGTGGCGAGGCATGGCCGGACATATCGTTCGACGGTCGATCGATGAGATGGTTAATATGTATGGTACGGTTCCGTCTGATCTGTATGTTGCGGTGGGGCCGTCGATCGGCCCCGACAATTTCGAAGTGGGCGATGAGGTGGTACAAACGTTTGACTCGGAGGGTTTCGATGTAAATCGTATAGCGCATCGTTATCCGTCGGGTCGTTTTCATATCGATTTGTGGGCGGCTGCTGTGGAGGAGTTGACGGTTTGTGGCGTCGATTTGTCCCGTATCGAAGTTGCGGGTATTTGTACACGAGCCCATGATTGGGAGTTTTTTTCGGCTCGTAGCTTGGGATTTCATTCCGGGCGTTTTTTGACGGGTATATATATTTGTCCATAAAAAAGGTTCTTGGAGAGAAAATCCAAGAACCTTGTCGACCGTGTTCATTTCGTTTAGACGGTCCGTTCCCCTTTTTTTGTGCTGTCAGTCTCAGCCGGGGTTATTTCAGAGAACCCAATCGGACGGCGTACATTGTTTTTTTACTTCTTTTGGTACGGAGGGGAAGAAGGTGAACCCGGTTTGTTGTTCTATATATTCTACCGATTTGCAATATTCTGTACTAAATGTTTGGGGGTAGTCGTTGCGATGTTCCAACCAGAAACCAATGGCTTTCAGCTCGTCGGAGCCACATTGACCGACGGCTTTTCCCGAGTTCCCGGAACGAGTACGCAATACCACTTTAAAATAGTGGGTAGGTACGGGACAGATTTTAGAAGCTGGATCGGCGTTGTTTCCATAATATCCGTCGTAAGTAGTCGTATATCCATTTCCAAAGTAACAACCGGTCACTACGTATAAAGTGTCTTGGCACATATTTTCTCGAATTTTCCCTTCGAGAGAAGCCCAAATCCCGCCGTTGAAATCTCCGTTTTGGGGTGTCATATTCGAGGCATAGAATGTTTGGCTGTTCAGTTCGTCGGTTGCCGTACGGTCGGCCGAAGGTATTTGATGCCCGCGTGAATAGTCTTTATAATAGCAGAATGTTTCTCCATAAACTTTGGCCTGATATAACATTTCGATGAGAGGGTCTGCCGCCCAAGCCTCGGTTCTTCCGCTGTTTCCCCGATAACATGAATGGAGCGGGTATGCAACCCACAAAGCGGCGTGTTTCTCTTTATCGAACAGCATAGTATAGTTCCGTACCCTGTGACTGCCGAGCGTGCCGTAGTGAGTGACGACGTAGTCATCGTTTTCGTATGCAGGCAATTCTGCCAACGGATAAACGGTGTTATCGAAAACAATGATTTGTTCCGAGGGTTCTCCGTCGGTCAATCTTATGTCGTCTATGCGCATTTGTGTGGCGCCTGTGGCAGTGAATCTGATACTAAGTGTGCCGGAACTGTTTTGAAGGGAAAACATGCTTGTCGTCAAAGCCCAACTGTTCGTCAGATTTCTGGAATAGTCTATTTCTACCCATGAAGTCCCGTTTCCTATTTCGACCTTCAAGTCGTCGTAATCGAATATCTTGTTTTCAGAACTACCGAATTGCAGGATAAAATCTTTTTCCTGAGCGATGTTAATGTTGTTTATGGAAACGAAGCTGCCGGCTTTGTTAAAGTAGATGTTGTTTTTCCCCGATGCGTAAGGGCGGTAGTCGGAGGGTGGGGCGTAATCTGATGTCCAGTCGCTTCTGACCGATACGCTCATTTGGTCGTATGTCTCGGCTCCGCTACCGGTTCCGTTCGCATTTTTCCAGCCGTCGAATTGGTCGAGGTAAGGCCAGTATGTGTTTTTGACTGCGGTCTCTTTGTCGAAATCGTTGTTATATATAATCGTCCGGTCGGGAGTGACGACAGCCGCGGCTCTCGATATGGACACTTCTTTGGAAATCGTTTTTTCTCCATTTGCGGGAATCGTCGAAATCGTGAGTTTACAAGTCTTTCCTTCGGGAGCTTCGGTAATGGATATGGAGGTATCTTTGCTTGTTCCTTCGGTTCTGTTTATTTTCAGTTCCGAATTATCCACTGTTGCTTTCCAGTTCGTATTTGTACTGACGGTTATGATATTCTTCGACGCGTCGGTTTCGTCGAAAGTGAGTGTATGAGGTGAAACGTTTAAATAGATTTCATCGGGAGTCGTTTCGGGAAGTACGGGTTCTTCCTGTTTTCCTTCTTCACAAGAATAGAGAGCCGTAAGGATCAACAAGGCATAGGCGAATGTCTTTTTCATAGATAAAATATTATTTATGATTCGGAAACAAAAGTAACTTGGAAGAGGAGATGAAAAAGAGCAATGCGTCAAATTTTGAAGTCAAAGCGTCAAAATCATATAGGTAAAATGATAAGGAACGATTTCTTATTATTTACCCGAATGTCTATTGTTGAATGTGTAAAAATCTTATAATCAGAATCTTTGTCGTCGAAATTCCGATGGGGTCACTCCTTCCTTTTTGCGGAAAAAGGTCGAGAATTGTCCCACGCATTCGAAATTCAGTTCAAATGCGATTTCTGCAATGGAGAGATTGGACGAGGACAGTAATTCTTTGGCACGAGCCAGTTTCAGTTGTTGCTGATATTGTCCGGGAGAAATTCCGCTATACCGTTTAAATTCCCGGCGAAACAGAGAATATCCTACACCTAATCGGGCTGCAATGGTTTCGGGAGACAAGTTCCCGGTTTGTTCTTCCTTCATCATGATTCTGGCTCTGTTGATGATGTCGATCATGTGATCGTCGTTGAACGAGCGATTCAAATCTTTGTAGTACACGCTTCCTAACAAATGTAAGACTATACTCGATACGATTTGTTGAAATCCTGCTTTCTCGCGTTCGGCCTTGTCCATGATTTCGTGATAAAGGTCTATGATTTTATCGTCTGTTCCTATTTTGAACAGACAGTGCGACGGGGTGAAGAAGCCGCTTTTTACCCGGTTGTCGATATGGGATCCTCTGAACCCTACCCAATGTTCGTCCCAGCCGGTTCGGGCGTCGGGGTAATATTTGTGCCATTCTCCCGGGAAGAGCAACAGCATGGTTCCGGCTTCTATGTGTGTCTTCGGACAGGACCGGCTGGAAAAATAGCCTTCTCCTCTCGTAATGTAAACCAATTGATATTCGTTGAGGGTGCGTTTGCCTTCGTTCTTGAAATTGTAGTTATCCGGGTGTTTCGACAACGGGTAGGCATGATTCGGCGAAACGTATTGATAGCCTACGAGCATTTACTCTCAGGTATTTTAAAGCATCCGATTTTTTCTCTTCCGTATTCATAGTAGCCCAAATATAGGATTTCTTTTCGGAATATCAAAATAGAAAGTTTTTGTATCAAAAACATCAGTCGAATCTATTTCTCTGATTCTATTTTTGTTTCGTAAATTATAAAATATCTTGTTTTTACATGAAAGACACTGCATGTATAGCCATAGATTTGGGAGCTACGAGCGGTCGTGTCATTTTGGCAAAAATGAAACACGGAAGGTTGGAGACGGAAATTCTCAACCGATTTCCCTGTTCGATTCTATCAAAGAAGGTCTGAACATGGCGGCTTCCCGACGGATTGCAATCGATTCTATCGGAGTCGACACATGGGGCGTCGATTTTGTCTGTGTTCGGCCCGACGGTTCGTTCGTTTCGTTGCCCCGTGCATATCGCGACCCTTATACCGAGGGTGTTCCCGAACAATATTTCCGACATATTCCCCGGGAAGAGGTTTATCGTTTGACCGGTATACAGTTTATGAATTTCAATTCGCTGTTCCAACTTTATGCGATGCGTCTCGAAGGCAGTATCGATATAGACGGAGTACGCAGCATTTTGTTTATGCCCGATGCCATCTCTTATCTGCTCACCGGAAAAGAGGTGTGTGAATATACTATATTGTCGACTTCCCAATTGATGAATCCCGAAACTTGCCGGATAGAAGAACGGTTGTTGGAACCTTTGCATATTCCGGTAGAAAAATTTCCTCCGGTCGTTATGCCGGGCCGGATAATCGGGAACTTACGGGACGATGTAGCGGCCGAAATCGGATTGTCGGCTATTCCTGTTGTAGCTGTTGCCGGTCACGATACGGCATCGGCGGTGGCGGCCGTGCCGGCATCGGGAAGGAATTTCGCTTATCTCAGTTCCGGTACTTGGTCGTTGATGGGTATAGAATCGGAAAAGCCGATTGTCACCGACGAGGCTTATCGAATGAATTTCACGAACGAGGGCGGTATCGACGGGACTACCCGTTTCTTGAAAAATATCACCGGATTGTGGCTTTTGGAACAGTGCCTGAAAGTGTGGAAAAACAAATCGGGTGTGACTTATTCCTATCCGCAAATCGTGGAAATGGCACAGTCCGTTGCCACGAACGAGAGTTATGTCGATCCCGATGATGCGACCTTTTCCAATCCTGTTTCCATGCCGGAGGCTATTGCAGATTATTGCAAGTCTCATCACATGGCCGTACCGCAAACGCATGCCGAGTATGTGCGGTGCATATTCGAGAGTCTTGCTTTGAAGTATCGCTTTGTTTTGACCCGCTTGCAGACGGTGGCATCTTTTCCCATCGAATGTCTGCATATTATCGGCGGCGGTTCGCAAAACGATTTGTTGAACCGTTTTACGGCAAATGCTATCGGACTTCCTGTGATTGCCGGGCCTTCCGAGGCGACGGCTTTGGGTAATGTGTTGGTACAGTTGCGGGCTTTGGGCGTGGTAGCCGATCGGGATTCCATGCGTCGATTGGCAGCCGGAGCGGTCTCGTTACAGCGTTATGAACCGTGCGATACCGAACTGTGGAACGAGAAATACGTGATTTTCAAGAAGAAATGTAATTTATTATAAATAGAAAGGAGAATATCATGAAGAATGAACAAGCCGTGAAGGCGGCTTTCGAGTATGCCGCCGAACGTTATGCCGCCATAGGCGTAGACGTGAACGAAGTGTTGAAAAAAATGCAGGGAATATCTTTGTCGCTGCATTGCTGGCAGACCGACGATGTTTCAGGATTTGAAAATCCCGACGGCGAATTGACCGGCGGAATACAGGCTACGGGAAATTATCCCGGTAAAGCTCGCAATATCGACGAAGTGCGTGCCGATTTGCTTAAAGTGAAATCTTTGTTGCCCGGTTCGCATCGCATCAATCTGCACGAGGTGTATGGCGATTTCGGCGGTAAGAGGGTCGATCGTGACGAGGTTACTCCCGATCACTTTACCAGTTGGATGCAATGGGCCAAAGAGAACGGATTGAAGCTCGATTTTAATTCCACTTCGTTTTCCCACCCCAAAAGCGGCATGCTCACACTTGCCAATCCCGACGATTCGATTCGTGAATTTTGGGTAGAACATACTCGTCGTTGCCGGTGGATTGCCGACGAGATGGGAAAATATCAGAACGATCCTTGTATCATGAATCTTTGGATTCACGACGGTTCCAAAGATACGACCGTCAACAGGCTCTATTATCGTCGGTTGTTGGAACAGTCTCTCGACCGTATTTTCGCTACCGAGTACCAGCATATGAAAGATTGTATCGAAGCCAAACTTTTCGGTATCGGAGCCGAGAGTTATACCGTGGGGTCGTATGATTTTTATTTGGGTTACGGCGTGAAGCACAATAAGATCGTGACTCTCGATACCGGTCACTTCCATTTGACCGAAAGTATCGCCGACAAGATTTCCTCGTTGCTGTTGTTTACGCCCGAAATCATGTTGCATGTGAGTCGTCCCATTCGTTGGGATTCCGACCATGTAACGATTATGAACGACGACACACTCGACTTGGCTCATGAAGTGGTTCGTTGCGATGCCCTTTCGAGAGTACACATCGGTCTCGATTATTTCGATGCTTCTATCAATCGTATCGGGGCTTATGTCATCGGGTCGCGGGCTACACAGAAATGTTTCTTGCAAGCGTTGCTCGAACCGCTTGCCCTGTTGCGCAAATATGAGGCCGAAGGGCGTTTCTTCGA
>OMGY01003657.1_pt1 | contig 10150 bp, 8 predicted proteins | sample 1674461 | NCBI WGS metagenome assembly OMGY01 (sample SAMN05578579, study PRJEB25193) | human gut metagenome | biome: Human Microbiome; feature: human-associated habitat; material: feces | host: Homo sapiens | place: USA:Birmingham
TTTCTTCGTACAACATTGCTATTTTCTATCGGTGGTTTTTGGTGATTGTGCGCAGGTCAGTTTCCGCGTCCCGCGTGCCGGCCCCGAGGGCCGCGGGGTTCACCGGTCTTATCGCCGTCTCTGCCTGCCTGTGCCCCGCGAGGGCCTGCCTCGGTCTGCTGGGCGGAATCATCCCGCCTGCCCTGCTGGCCGCGAGGGCCTGCCTCGGTCTGCCGGGCGGAATCATCCCGTCTGCCCTGCTGGCCGCGAGGTCCGGCAGTATCGGTCTGTTCCTCCGCCGGGGTCTTCTCCGTGAAAGGCTGAATGGTTATCTTTTCCTCGTCCTCAAGAAGCGGTATCCGGATGGGGTCTTCCGGCCCGGGGTCTGCGGCCTGCTCCGGCTGCTGGACCGTGGTAAGGCTGTCCGGCGAGAGAGTCGTCAGCCCGCTGAGGCCGCCGACGGAGGGGGCCGGGTCGTCCTTCTTGCTGTCCTGCTTTCCGCCCACGAGCTTCACGATGTTCCCGGTAAATGTCTTCCACACCGTCGGGTTGGAGGCGGGCTGCTCGGACGGACGGACCGTGATGGGGCCCATGTCGAGGATGGTGGGATCCTTCGGTTTTGCGCTGAAGTCGGCCACGCTGCCGACGGTACCCGTTCCCGGCTGAGTCAGCTCGGGCAGTCCGCTCAGGGAGCTGCTTTCTCGACCGGAGAGGACCGTTCCCCATTGCTCTTTCTCCTGCTTGCGGCGGGCGATCGCCTCTTCCACCCGGGCAGTCTCCTGCGCTTTCTGCTCCTCATCGCCAACGCGGTACACGAGGACCAGTTCCTTGCCGTTTCGGCGCAGGGCGGTCTCATCCGAGAATGTTTTTCTATCATATCCCGTCTGCCCGACAACATAGAAGCGATAGAGCCCTTCCTGGGACAGCTCGAGTTCGAATGCGCCATTCACGCCGACCAAGTCTTTGATCCGGGCCAGCGGAATGACGGCCTCCATCTCCCGCCCTTCCCCATCAAGGAACCGGATGCGAAGCTCATGGACCTCCTTTGCAAGCTCCCGCAGTGAGTCGCCTGTCATCCGAAAGAGTGTGCTGTGGGCATCGAAGCTCAGGACCTTGTTGACCGGGTCATACTCCGCCGTGGCCACATTACCAAGCTCCTGTGTGCCATCCAGATGGGTGATCACGCCGACGGTCTCGTACATCTGCTTCACACGGTCCGGCACCTCGCCGGACTGCGAGTTCGGGGTGTCGTCCTCGTCGTCGTTGTTCTCGGTATCATCGGGCTGCTCCGGCTGGGAGGGAGTCCGCCTGTCGTAGCTGTAGTCCTCCATCTTCTTCCCGTCGGAGTCGTAGCGGGTCAGACTGCCGTTGTGGCCGCTGGAGAGGGCGTTATTGGGGATCTCGCCGACCATGCCGCCGCCGATGGCCGGAGCCTTGGCGTCCGTCATCGGGCTTCCCGCCTTGGCCTCCACCTCGGCGTCGCCGGAGATGATGATGTGATTGGGGTTGCTGGGGTTGCTGGGCGCATTCGGGTCTATCTCATACGGTGCGCCTGCGCCGTCGCCGATACCGGCAGCCCCCTTGCCGCCCACGGCCTCGATGGTGCCGCCCTGGATGGCGATGTTGCTGCCAGTGCTCTTGATGCCTCCGCCGATGCCTGCGCCGCCGAAGCCGCCTTCAGCCTCGATGGTGCCGCCCTGGATGGTGATATTGCTGCCGGTTTTCTCCGCTCCTCCGCCGATTCCTGCGCCGCCGCCTTCGCCGCCCTCAGCGGTGAGGGAGCCGTCCTTGCCGTTGTCGTCCTTGATGGTCAGCTTGCCAGAGATGATTTCGTCATCTTCAGACCTTTCATCGTTTTTCTCAAGACCCGCATGATAGCCGCCGCTCTTCAGCTCGTTGTCGCCGTCCAGCTCGATGGTCACATCGCCGCCGCCCTCGACCCGGACAGCAGCTTCGCCCTTACCGCTGACGTCAATTTTCAGGTCGTCGAAGGTGACGTCCACATTGCCCTCGGAGGTGTCGATGGTGACGGTATGCTCCTTCGACTCCTCCGACTTGTCCGACTTGCTGGTAATGACGGTGTCAGTGTCCTTCTCGAAATCCTTGTCGCCCTGCTTGACATTGTTATAGTTTCCACTTTCATCGCTCGCACCTTTGACCGTAATGTCGCCGTCAGCGATGTTCCATGTTTTCGCATAGGCCGGGATGCCGGAACTCACCACGATGCCCGCGATGACGGCGGCGGCTACGCCCCGCCGGAGTGCACTTTTCAGTCTCATAGTACGTCTCCTTTCGTTCTGTGTATCATGCAATGCCGTCGCTGCGGCTCAGGCTCTCCTTTGAGATGCTTATTTCTTTGGGCTGCCCCAAGTCCTCCGGGAGCCAGATCTTTATCTCACCCTGGGTATCCGGCAGGTCGTCCCAGTCGTCACCAAGGTCGGCATAGCTCCGCAGGTCACTCTCCAACAGATTGGTATACTTTGTGCCATCCGGGACGGTGGTTTCCAGCAGGAAAAGCCGTGGCTTATCCTCCTCGGGAGCGATGGCCTCAAATCGGGAAGCCAGCTGTTTCAGGGACTCCTCAAGCCCGATTCTCGGCGTTTCCGTTCTCGCAGGCTCGAGCCACCAATCCAAACTCGGGCGGTCGTCCCTTTTTTTCGCAAATTGGAAGCCCATCTCCCGCTCTTGTTTCAGTAATTCGTCGAGTTCACGTCTGAGTTCTTCACTCGTTTTTCGCTCTACCTCTTCGTGTTCGTGGGTCAATATCAGCCACTCCTGCGGCTCTGGCGTCTGCACCGGCACCCACTCCAGATAGCGCTCTGACAGGTCGTCCCGCGTTTCGCCGTCCAGCCGGAGGCTGATGTCCTCCCTGTTCTGCTTCAGCTCCACGTCAGCGTCCTCGCCCGCCGCGTCGGCCATCTTGTCCACGCTATAGTGGGTCATGGTGTCCTCATAGCGGAAGAAGATGTCCTCCACGCCGTCCTCCCGGAGGCTGGAGATGTCGGTGGTAACGGTGGAGCGGGGGGCGGCGCTCTCAATAAGTACCACACCCCCCGGGGTGAGGACCTCTCCGGCGTCGCCGGCCTTTACGCTGCCGGGCATGGGGTTGGCGCTCTCAATGGCCAAAGCAGGGTCCAGCCGCTGGATGGTGACCCGGCTGGAAAAGAAGCCGCCCACCACCATGCCGCCGGGCAGGGGTTCGGGGGCGTTCTCCTGCACCGGGGGCGGGACGTCGTCGTCCTCGTCGTCGTCCGGCTGGGGCGTGGGGACGGAGGTGTAGTCGTAGCCCATCCCCTCCATCACGGTGCCGTCCGCGTTCAGACGGGTCAGCCGTCCTCCTGTCACCTTGTGTTCCGCATCAGAAAGGGCATCCGTGGGTACTTCGCCGTAGCTGCCGCCGATGGCCGGGGCCTTGGCATCCAATATCTGACTCCCCGCCTTGGCCGTCACCTCGGCGTCGCCGCAGATGATGATGTTATTGGGATTATTGGGGTTGCTGGACGGTGCATCCGGGTCTGTCTCCGACGCGCGGCCTGCACCGTCGCCGATGCCTGCCGCGTTGTTCCCACCCACAGCCTCGATCGTGCCGCCCCGGATGGTGATGTTGCTGCCGGTTCTCTCCGCTCCTCCGCCGATGCCTGCGCCGCCGCCGTCGCCGCCCTCGGCGGTGAGGGATCCTTTGGTGTCGTTGTCGTCCTTGATGGTCAGCTTGCCAGAGATGGTTTCGCCATCTTCAGACATTTCATCGTCCTTCTCAAGACCCGCTTTGCAGCTGCCGCTTTTCAGCTTGTTGTCGCCGTCCAGCTCGATGGTGGCATCGCCGCCGCCCTGCACGGTGACGGCGGCTTTGCTCTCCCGGGCAGGGCCGTCACCGCTGCCATCCACCTCGGTCTTGCCGCTGACGTCAATTTTCAGGTCGTCGAAGGTGACGTCCACGTTGCCCTTGGAGGTGTCGATGGTGACGGTATGCTCCTCCGACTTGCCGGTGATGACGGTGTCTCTGTCCTCCTGCTCGATGGTCTTGCCCTGTGTGACCCTGTTTGTGCCTTCGTCGCCCGCTTCCACGATGATGTCGCCGTCGGCAATGTCCCACCGGGCCGCATAGGCCGGGACGCCGGAACTCACCACGATGCTCGCGATGACGGCGGCGGCCACGCCCCGCCGGAGTGCGCTCTTCAGTCTCATAGTCTGTCCTCCTTTGGTCGGTTCGTCGTTTGAAGAATCATCCTTTTTCGATACAAGCTTACCAAAAAATCCAGAGAATGTAAATAAAATCTGCGCGAATCGCGGTGTTTTCGGCGTGAATAGCCCTCTCAGGCGCTTCGCGCCAGCTCTCCCAAAGGGAGAGCCCTTGGCAGACCGGGCCACTTTCCGCTGACCGCTGGAAGCTCAATATAACGTAAAAGATAGTGCCCTGCTACAGAGATCCACAGCAGCTTGACAAGGGATATTGTCCCGAAGCTGCTGCCCTCTATAGCAAGGCACTACTGTTTACGATAAAATCAAACTTTGCTTGTCCCGCGTGGGCCTGCCCGGCACGCCAGTGCCTCTCCCTTTGGGAGAGGTGGCATTGCGAAGCAATGACGGAGAGGGCAAGCCCGCTGCCGGAGGCGCTTATTCAGCATAGTGCGCCAAAAACTGCTTGGTGCGCTCCTCCCGGGGGTGGTCGATGAGCTGGCGGGCCGGGCCTTCCTCCACCACGACGCCGCCGTCCATGAACAGGATGCGGTCGGCCACGTCCCGGGCGAAGTGCATCTCATGGGTGACGATGATCATGGTGGTCTTGCGGTCGGCGAGGTCCCGCAGGACGCGGAGGACTTCGCCGGTCAGCTCCGGGTCAAGGGCGCTGGTGGGCTCATCGAAGCAGAGGATGTCCGGGTGGAGGGCTAGTGCGCGGGCGATGGCCACCCGCTGCTGCTGACCGCCGGAGAGCTGGTGGGGGTAGTGGCCTGCCCGCTCCGACAGGCCCATCTGGGCCAGCAGGTCACGGGCCTGTGCTTCCAGCTGGGCGTGGATGGCCTTTTTGTCGGCCTTGTAGTCGGGCTGCTCCTTTGCCAGAAGCTCCCCCGCCAGCATCACGTTTTCCAGCGCGGTGTACTGGGGGAAGAGGTTGAAGTTCTGGAACACGAGGCCAAAGTGGAGGCGCTTTTTCCGCACCTCGCTCTCCCGCTGGGTGGCAGGGTCGGCGGCGTCCCACATGGTCTCGCCGTTCACCCGGATGACGCCGGTGTCGGGACGCTCAAGGAAATTCAGGCAGCGCAGCAGCGTCGTCTTTCCTGAACCGGACGAGCCGATGATGGCCAGCGCCTCGCCCTGTTCCAGTGTGAGCGAGATGTCCCTGAGAACCTTCGTCTCGCCGAAATTCTTCCCGATGCCGGAGGCTTCGAGTAATGCCATAATTCAGTATCCTCCTTAACAGCGGAAATAGTCCATCTTTTTCTCGGCCCAGTCCAGCAGCAGGGTGAGTGCGCCGACAAAGACGAGGAAGAAGATCGCGGTGGAAAACAGCGGCCAGATAAGGCCCTTGGCGCTGTACTCCTTTGCCATCATGATGATCTCCTTGTTGGCGATGACGTTCGCCAGCGAGGTATCTTTCACCAGCGTGATGACCTCGTTGCCCATCGGGGGCAGGATGCGCTTGACGACCTGCAGGAGCGTGACCTTGAAGAAGATCTGGCTCCTGGTCATGCCCAGCACCTGACCGGCCTCGGTCTGGCCTTTCGGCACAGCCTCGATGCCGCCGCGGTAGATCTCAGAGAAGTAGCAGGCGTAGTTGATGGCGAAAGCCACCACCGCCGCCACCAGACGGCCCGAAGAGCCGGATGGCCAGGGGTTGGTCATACCCAGCAGGCCGGGGCCAAGGTAGATGACGATGATCTGGAGCATCAGCGGCGTGCCGCGGATGACCCACACGAAGGTCTTGACGACGCCCCGCAGCGGTGCGCACCGGCTCATGGAGCCAAAGGCCACCACAAGGCCCAGCGGCAGCGAAAACAGCAAGGTCAGAAAGAACAGCTCACAGTTGAGCGCGAATGCGCCGGTCAGACGCTCCAAAATCACAGTCACAGAATCACTACACCTATCCGTTTATAATGTAAGTTACTCAGCCAGAGTCAGGCCGTACTTGTCGGCCAGAGCCTGCATGGTGCCGTCAGCCTTCAGCTCGTCGAAAGCGTTGTCCACAGCCTCGGCCACGTCGCTGCCCTTGCGGAAGGCCACGCCGTACTCCTCGACGTTCAGCTCATCCACCATCTTGAGGTTTGCGTAGTCGGTACCCTCGCCGATCATGGCCGAGGCCAGAGTCAGGTCGAGGATGGCGGCGTCAGCAGTACCGGCGGCGACTTCCATCAGGCAGTCGGTCTGAACAGCCTTGGAGATGAAATCAGCCTGAGACAGGTCGGCGTTCTCGGTGATGGTGGTCTCACCGGCAGAACCAGCCTCGGCCACCACAGTCTTGCCGATGAGGTCGGCGGTGGAGGTGTAGTCGGTGCCGTCCTTCACCACGACGACCTGGGCGTTCTTGACGTAGGGCTTGGTGCAGGCCATGTTCTCCTCGCGGTCATCGGTCAGGGTCAGGCCGTTCCAGATGCAGTCAATGCTCTTGGCAGCCAGCTCGGTCTCTTTGGTATCCCAGCTGATCTCGACAAAATCCGGCTCCAAGCCCAGCTTTTCACACACAGCTGTTGCCAGTTCGGTATCAAAACCGGTAAAGGTACCGCTTTCATCGGTGTAGTTCATCGGCTCATACACGGTGTAGCCGATGGTCATTTTGCCCTTGTTCTGCAGGTAGGCCAAGTCGCTGTCTGCAGCGGCGCTGTCAGCGGTGGATGCTGCCGTGCTTTCGGCAGAGCTTTCCGTGCTGCTTGCAGCTGCACTGCTGCTGGAGCCGCAGGCCGCAAGGCTGAGGGCAAACATGCCCGCCACAGCAAAAGAAATCAACTTTTTCATAACATTTCCTCCCTTATCTATACCAGTGCTGAGCAAGTTCTCCGCACCATTCCTGCAGTGCTGCACATTTGCACTGCACGCCAACCTTGTGCTTTAGTGCGCCGAAGAGGTTGACTATTAGTTTATAATACCCTCTTTTGCTATTTTTTGCAATACTTATTCATGATTCCTGCATAAAAAGGCAAAGCCGGCAGGGTTTGACTGCGGCTATGCAGCGCTTCCCTGCCGGTCATGGTTTATCTTACCTCCACAACGGTGATATCCTGCGCGCTCAGGCCCTTGCACTTGCCTAAAACGGCATCCCGGATGCGGGTCACTTCATCCGCGGTCAGGGCGTCGTTTTCTGTCATAACGGTGATATCCGCGCGTCCCTCCCCAATGCTGACAACACAGTCCGCAAAGCCTTTGGATTTAATCAGGCTTTCAATGCTAGATTCCACCGTGATGCTGCTGATCTGGTTTTGCAGCTTTTGGGTAATGCTGTCTTTTTCGCTTTCGCTCAAATCCGCACTTTTCAGTGTCTTTTTGATAGCGTCCAGTGCCTCGTCCCGCGCTTTGGAGCGGTTCAGGCGTGCCTGTTCAAAAAATTCCGTACCGGAATCCTTGCTGACGCTGACAAGCTGGGCTTCGCCGTAATTTTTGCCTGCCTGCCCGCCCGATTCCATTTCTTCCGCTGCATCCGCCTGGGCGGCGGTCTGAGGTTCACTTTCCAGCGGATCAAACACTACCTGGGCGGTCATGGGTTCCACCGCCGCGTTTGTTTCCGGCTGCCGGGCGGCAGTCTGTACCGTATCCTCGTCAGCTTCCGCCGAAGTCTGCACAACGGCTTCCGGCGTTCCCGCCTGCGGGGTGCGCCCGGCGAACGACCAGTTCAAAAACACTGCACCGCCCAACGCCAGGGTAAGCGCCGCCAATGTGGCATACCGTTTGGTTGCTCTGCCTTCCATATCGTTAGCCCTCCCTATGATTGCATTTTGTTTACGGTAATATGGCTGGCCCCCACGCCGGTCAGGGCGCTGACCAGTTCTGTGATGCGGCGCTGGGTCCCAGCATTACCCCCGCCCTGGCAAAGCACGGCCACGCCGCGCACCTGCGGTGCCTGAACCGACTGCACCACCGGCTGTGCACCGGCCAGCAGATGGGTGCGCTGGCTGGCGGCACTGCTGCGGGTGTCCTCGCTGGTTTTCTCTGTCCGGGTATCCGCTGCATAGGTGGTTTCCTCCCCGCAGTCCAGCGTTACCATAACAACGGTTTCGCCTGCGCCGTCCATGGCACGGATCAGGGCGGCAAGGCGGGTTTCCAGCTGCTGTTCATACTCCGCTGCCGTCTGGCTCTGCTGGCTGCTCTGCGCGGCATTTTGTGTGCTTTGCCCGGCTGGCAGCCATTCCGATATACAGAGCAGCAACATGCCCGCCAGGCCGGATACCAGCAAGAGATTGATACGCTTTTTATCATCCTTCCACGCCGCCTGCAGCCAGGCGATGCTCTGTTTTGCGGTCATTGGGTGTTCTCCAGCGTATAGGGCAGGTCCCCCGCAAAATTTTGCAGCAGGTTTTCCGCCTGTTCCCGGTCCGCCGGGTAAACCAGCCGCACATGCACGCCGCCCGCCTGCGGCTGCACAACGGATTCGATGCCGCTTTGCCGCAAAAGCTTTTGCAGTGCTGCGGCGGATTCCTGCATGGCAAGCTCTGCGCCGTAAGTGGTATAGTCCTCGCCGGGGGCGCTCTGGCTGGCAAAGTTTTGGAGCTGCGCGTCAAAGTTTTGCCAGTTCAGGCCGGATACCGCATGGAGGACCGATGTTATAATATACAGCGTAAGCACCGCATTTATGACTGGCTTGAACCCATTTTGCGGCCAGAATGTCCGCACCAGCCCAGCCAGGGCGGACAAGATGCAGCAAACCAGTGCCGCGTGGCACAGCGTATCCATAAGTCAGCCCCCATTCCCGCCAAGCAGCAGCAACAGCGTGGATAGAATTACCAGAAAGAAATATAGTACCAAGATAGCCCCGCACAGCCGCGTCCCCTGGCCAAATAGGGTACAGATCTGCTTGCTGCGCTTTTGCCCCAGTCCCGCCGCCAGAATGCCCATGCCGGAAAACACCAGCCAGTACAGCCCGCACTGCGCCAGCACCGGGGCAAACGCCGCCCCCAGGGCTGCCACCGCCGCCAACGCCAATGAGCCTTTGAGCAGTCCGATTGCGGCGGAAGCACTGCCCAGAGCCGCCGCAGCGGCATCCCCCACGACGGGCACGGCAGCACTCAGCACGCTTTTGCCGATTTTTAAGGCTGCGCGGTCAGTCCCGGCGGCCAACACATTTTGCAGCCCCAGCACAAAGGTAAACAGCATACCGCACAGTTTGAGCGCAAAGGTAAAACAGCGGGCAAACAGGTTTGCGGCATCGGCAATGCTACTATCCCCCCAAAGGGCCGCAGAAACGGAAAAGCAGAAATAGATTTGCAGCAGCGGCAGCAGTAAGTTTTGCAGCACTTCCGCCAGAAAGGCCGCCATGGCATAAAACATCGTGCTGTACACGGCAGCTCCGGCGGTTTGGCCCGCCAGCAGTGCTACCCCGGCAAACACCGGCACAAAACCGGATACATACAACTGGCTGGTGTTGGCTGCCTGGGCAACCTGCTGCACGAGAGATGTCATTTGATTCAGCGCAATGGTGCCAAAGCCGAGCACAGCCACAAGGTCCACACAGTCCCGCCAGGCACCACCGTCCGCCATCAGCCCCACACAGCTGGAAAGCAGCAAAAACAGCACCGCGCGCCGGGCCAGTTGCAGCGGCTGCCCCCAGGCGTTTTTCAGCCAACCAGCCAGCGTTTGCAGCAGCTCCTGCAAGGTAATGTGAACGAGCTTGTCCGGCGTCAGTTCGCTTTGCTGCAAAATCTGCTGCACCCCAGCGGGCAGTTCTGCCGCGGCGGCTGGCAGCGGGAAGGCTATCACGATAAAAAGGACAAAAACGAGACCAGCAAGCTTTGCAGCAGAGGCAATGCCTGCAGCATAGCCAAAATGCGGCCCACGAATTCCATACAGAACGCGGCGGCAGCAAGGCCGGCTTCGCGGCAAAGGTCCGCCGCCAGCTGGGCCACAAAAGCGATGGCCAGCACCTGCAGCAGAATGCTGAACGAATCGCCGCCAGCCTGCCCGGCCAGCTGCTGCAGCCGGGCCAGCAGTGGGCGCAATTGCTGCACCGCGAACCACAGCAGCCCGGCCG
>OMGY01003658.1_pt1 | contig 10147 bp, 10 predicted proteins | sample 1674461 | NCBI WGS metagenome assembly OMGY01 (sample SAMN05578579, study PRJEB25193) | human gut metagenome | biome: Human Microbiome; feature: human-associated habitat; material: feces | host: Homo sapiens | place: USA:Birmingham
TTAGAATTTAAAATAATTCTTCCGCTGAAGATGCGCAGAGCAACGCGGAGCGCATTCCAAATCGTCCCGGCAGCAGGACACCAGCCGTCTTGCAAAAGCGCAGGGATGTGCTATAATAGAAATCACTTATTCCATACAATCTATGTGGGTATATGGGCGGCCGCCCGCTGTTCCCGCAAAGCAAGGAGCTTTTCTATGCAGCATCTGTCCCGAACCGTTTCCCCTGCTCTGCCGCACCCCTGCCTGCGGGCGCTGCGGGCGGCTTTTCCGCAGACCATCCCGGTGCTGGCAGGTTATTTTGTGCTGGGGCTGGGCTACGGCATCTATGTGCAGTCCTTGGGGCTGCCGGTGTGGATGCCCATGCTCATGGGCACTGTCGTGTACGGCGGCTCGCTGGAATTCGTGCTGGCAAGTCTGCTGCTGGGCGCGTTCTCGCCGCTGTCGGCCTTTCTGATGGCGCTGATGATCCAGGCGCGGCACCTGTTCTACGGCCTTGCCATGCTGGAGCGCTACAAGGGCTACGGCTGGCGCAGCTTTTACATGATCTTTGCCATGAGCGACGAGACCTTTTCCATCACCTGCTCGGCAACGCCGCCGGAAGGGGTGGACAAGGGCTGGTTCATGTTCTTCATCACCCTGCTGGATCAGCTTTACTGGGTGGGCAGCGCCGGGCTTGGGGCTGCGCTGGGCACGGTGCTGCCCTTCAGCACCGAGGGCGTGGATTTTGTCATGACCGCAATGTTCACGGTCATCTTCCTGAACCAGTGGGAAAAAGATCAGCAGCACGGCAGTGCCCTGATCGGGCTTGCCGTGCCGCTGGTGTGTCTGATGGTATTCGGCTCCGGCAGCTTTCTGCTGCCGTCCATGGGCGGCATTCTGGTGCTGCTGCTGGCCTTGCGCCGTCCGATGGAAAAAGCAGCCGGGGAGGTAGAGGAATGACAGCAGTTCAGATGGGGCTTACCATTGCGGTGTGCACCGCCGCCACCATGCTTACCCGTTTTTTGCCGTTTCTGATCTTTTCCAGCAAGGAGCAGCAGCCCCCGGAGGTGGTGCGGTATCTGGGGCGGGTGCTGCCCGCCGCCATCTTCGGGATGCTCATCGTCTATTGCCTGAAGGGCGTCACCCCGTTCTCCGGCAGTCACGGCATCCCGGAAGCGCTTGCGCTGCTGGCGACCATCGCGCTGCACAAGTGGAAGCACCAGACCCTGCTCAGCGTAACCGGGGGCACCCTTTGCTATGTACTGCTGGTGCAGCTGGTGTTCTGAAAAAGTGGCTCAGTGATAGAAGGTGTCAAAGTTCACCTGACGGTAGAACCGCTGCTGCAGCTGGTCAAAGCTTTCGCAGTTCTGCGCCAGCAGCCACATACTTTTGGTCACTACGGCCTCGATGGTCATATCGTGGGCCTCTAAGAAGCGGAAGCGGTTGCGCACCCGCTTGCCCACTTCGTACACGCCCACGTCGCTGCCCTCGTAGGTGACTTGCGTGGTCATGATGAGCACTTTGTGGGTGGTCTCGTAATCGCCCAGCCCGGCGGCAAAGGCGTCCATCAGCTGCTGCGGGATGCCGCCCACGCCAAAGCTTTCCACGATGACGCAGTCGTACAGGTGGAAGATCTCCGGGATGAGCGCCGGGGACATACCCGGGGTCAGCTTGAGCAGGAACACCCGGCTGTCCAGCGTGCGGCTGAACTCCACCGGGCCGGTGGGCCACGGCGAGGGAATGTACCGCACCAGCCGGTCGCCCTGCACCAGCGCCAATTCCGGGAAGTTGACCGAGGCAAAGGCGTCGTAGCTGATGGTCTTGTTCTTCTTGGCGCGGGTGCCCGCGATGACGTGCCCGCCAAACACCACCATCACGCCCCGGCTGCCCGGGTCGATGGCGCAGACCACGCTGTCCCGCAGGTTTTTCTTGGCATCCGTGATCTCGTTGGAGATGGGCTGCTGTGCGCCGGTGAGGATGATGGGCTTGTCCGCGTTCTGAATCAGGTAGGAGAGCGCCGCCGCAGAGTACGCCAGCGTATCCGTGCCGTGGCAGATGATAAAGCCGTCGTACAAAGCGTAGTTTTCCTGAATGGCGCGTGCCATCATCAGCCAGTGCTCCTGCCCAAGGTCGGTGCTGTCAATGCTGCACAGCGCCAGCGTTTTCGGGCAGCACAGTTCTTTCAATTCCGGCAGATGGGCAAGCAGCTCCTCGCTGGTAAGCACGGGTTTTAACCCCTGCTGGGTGCGTACGCTGGCAATGGTGCCGCCGGTGGTAATGAAAAGGATACGTTGCTTGGTCATAAAATAAGCCTCCGTGGCAGAAAATTCAGATGACTGAAACAGTATAACATACTCTTTTCCGCTTGAAAAGCGGCCAGCCGCCGCAAAGCGCAATTTTTGCGACCCGGTCACAGAAGTTTGGGGGAATTTGGTGTATACTAAAGAAAATGATAAAAGGAGAATGTTATGCCCAAGATTGTGATTATCGGTTCCGGCCCGGCGGGCGTATCCGCTGCTCTGTACGCTGTCCGCGCCGGTGTGGATACCACGGTGCTCACCAAAGGCCCCGGTGCGCTGGACCGCGCCGAAAAAATTGAAAACTATTACGGCTTTGCCGAGCCGGTCTCCGGTGCGGAACTGGAACGCCGCAGCATCGAGAATGCAAAGCGCCTTGGTGTGAGATTCGTCACAGCCGAAGCCGTGGGCCTGACCTATACGGATAAACTCACCGTAGAAACAGTGGATAAAAATTACCCGGCGGACGCTGTGATCCTTGCCACGGGTGCATCCCGGGCGGTGCCGCGCATCCCGGGCCTTGCCGGGCTGGAGGGGCACGGCGTGAGCTATTGTGCCGCCTGCGACGCATTTTTCTACCGTGGAAAGGACGTGGCGGTGCTGGGCAGCGGCGAGTACGCTCTGCACGAGGTGCAGGCTCTGCTGCCGGTGGCAAAAAGTGTTGCCCTGCTGACCAACGGCGCGCCGCTGACGGCGGACTTCCCGCCGGAGGTCACAGTCTATCCGCAGACCGTGGAGGCTGTTCTGGGCGAAACCGTTGTCACCGGCGTGCAGCTGTCCGGCGGTGTGCAGTTGCCTGTCAGCGGCATGTTCGTGGCGCTGGGCGTGGCGGGCAGCACCGCACTGGCCCGGAAGGTCGGCGCAGAGGTGGACGGGAACCGCATCGTTGTGGATACGCGGATGCAGACCACCGTGCCCGGCCTGTATGCGGCGGGCGACTGCACCGGCGGCCTGCTGCAGGTGGCAAAGGCCGTGTATGAGGGCGCACAGGCTGGCACCGAAGCCGCCAAGGCCCTGCGGAAAGGATGAATGGAATGACGGAAAAAGCGACCGACCACCGTGGCTGTCTTGCCAAAGGCTTTCCCTTCTGGAACGACCTGACGCCGGAGGAGCAGGAGATGCTCTGCCGCTACACCCGGCCGGTGCACTACGCAAAGGGGGCAAGGGTGCACAGCCCGCTGGAAAGCTGTGTGGGCATCCTGCTGCTGCGCTCGGGCCAGCTGCGGGCCTACCTGCTCTCGGAGGACGGGCGGGACGTGACGCTCTACCGCCTGTTCGGCGGGGAGGTGTGCATCCTGTCGGCCTCCTGCGTCATGGACTCGGTGAACATCGACCTGTATATCGATGCCGAAGAGGACACCGAGGCCTACTGCATCAGCGCGGGCATCTTCCGCAGGCTGATGCAGCAGAACGTGCATGTGCGCTGCTACGCCTACCAGATGACGGCAGAGCGCTTTTCCGACAGCATGTGGACCATGCAGCAGGTGCTGTTCATGAGCGCAGACCGCAGGCTTGCCATTTTTCTTACCGATGAGCTGGCCAAGACCGGCGGCGACGAGGTGCGCATGACCCACGACCAGATGGCAAAATACATGGGGTCTGCCCGCGAGGTGGTGAGCCGGATGCTGAAATACTTTGCGCAGGAGGGCTGGGTGCGGCTGTTCCGGGGCGGCGTGCAGGTGCTGGACAGGAAAAAGCTGCAGCAGCTGGCAAGAGGAGAATAACCAAAAAGGGGCGATGTGATGTTCACATCGTCCCTTTTCTAGTCATATGTTATCCTTTGCAGCCCTGTTCTTCCCAGTCGCCAAAGTCACTGGCTTCGGCGATCTTGGTGGGATCGAATTTTCCGCTCTCGTCTTTGGGAGCAACGGCGGGGCCTGCTTCCACAGGGTTCTGGTTGGGAGCTTCCGGGTCGAACACCGGCTTCTCACCGCCCTCTGCGGGTGCCGCCGGGGCAGAGGCTTCTTCGACAGGAGCTTCCGGCGCAGCTTCTTCTGCAGCCTTTTCGTTGGCAGCATCGGAGGCTTTGGTTTCCGCTTCGGCGTAGGCTTCGGCAGTCTTGGCGGCTTCCTCAGCGTTCTGCTCGGCGTCCTCCGGGAACTCTACTTCCTCCACATGGAGCGGGTCTTTCTGGTTCAGGATCTTGTCCAGTGCCACAATGGCAGCACCGGTAACGGCCACAGCAGCAGCCGTGCCAAGGATACGAAACAGTGTTTTCATGCCGGGACCTCCTTGAAAGATCAGATCAAGAGAATGTTACCACATCGTTCAGCGGCTTTTCGGCAGGCTCCACCGAAATGGCGGTGAGCACCGGGCCTTTGCCGCGGTAGATGTTATGGAACTTGTAGCCTACCTTTGCAGTCACCCGCACCCATGCGCGCTGCTCCAGCGCCTTGTAGCCATCGTAGCTGCAGGGGAAGCCCACGAACTGGATGTCCTGCACGCAGCAGGTCATGGCGAAACGGCCCGGCACGAAGCTGTTCTTGCCGGCACGGTTGGTCTGACACACCTGTGCAAGGAATTTGACCGTTTTGCCGGTATACTTCTGGGGCTCGTCCTGACAGTCCATGTACCAGATGCCGAAATCGTCATCCGGGATGTCGATGGGGTCGGCGTTGATATCAAAGGGCAGCGGGTCGGGGATATCATCGTAGGCTACGCTGCCGTCCTTGAACTCGTAGGCGATATCGCACTTACGGGAGGCCTGCCGCACCAGCTTGTGCAGCTCCTGCCGGGCGTCATCGTTGTTCACGGCTTCGGCACGGTTGAACACGATCAGCTCGCTGCGGGCGATCTTGTCCAGCATCAGGCTGCGCATGGAGTTGTCGCGGGCGTAGGTCAGAGCGGTGGTGCCGTCGGCGGTGGCGATGCACTGGTACACCAGCCAGTTCTCGGGCAGGGCATCCGCTAGATCCTGCAGCAGCCACATGCCGTTGTACTCGATGACCACGCGGCCTGCGTCCGCTTCCTTGCCCAGCTTTGCAAGGTTCTGGGGGTTCAGTTCAGACTTATCCTCCAGCACCTTCACGGTCACGCCGGGGAAGGCGAACTTCTTCTCGTTGTACTCCTCTTCGCCCTCCTCGCAGATCAGCAGCAGGGTCTTGTCGCCGGAGTCGAAATTGGGGTCTTCAAAGGTCTCCTGAATAAACTTGGTCTTGCCGCTTTCCAGAAAGCCCACAAACAGGTAGACCGGGATCTCTTTTGCCATAATAAATGGTTGCTCCTTCTCTCAATAATGGGGTTTTCAGCAGCCGAACAGCTGGGCGATAGCGGTCTCGTTCAGCTTGGAGCCGATGACCACCAGCTTGCCGCCCACGTCTGCGCTGCGGCTGCGCACTTCCCACTCGCCGGGCACATAGTCGAACTCCAGCCAGCCGTCTGCGCCGCCGTTCACGATGCCCTTGCTGCGCAGGATCATGCCGTAATTGCCGGTATCCAGCTCGGTGAGGGCGTGCTCCACCTCGGCCTTGGTGAACTTGCGGGCCGTCTCCACGCCCCAGCTGGTGAACACTTCATCAGCGTGGTGGTCGTGATGATGATGGCCGCAGCAGCAATGACCGTCATGGTCATGATGGTGCTCGTGCTCATCGTGGTCGTGGTCATGCTCGTCATGGTCATGGTGATGATGCTCATGCTCGTGCTCGTCCTCATCATCGTCATGATCGTGGTGGTGGCCGCAGCAGCAATGGTCATCATGATCGTGCTCGTCGTGGTCGTGGTGATGATGCTCGTGCTCTTCTTCCTCGTCCTCGTGGGCGTGCTCCTCGTTTGCCTTGGCAGCCATGGCGATCAGCTCGGCCTTGAAGTCGTCCTTGGTGGACATGGCCTTCAAAATCTGCTCACCGGTCAGGTGATCCCATGCGGTGGTCACGATGGTGGCAGTGGGGTTCTTTTCCCGCAGCATTGCCACGGCAGCGGCGATCTTTTCCTCGCTGGCGGTCTGGGTGCGGCTGAGCAGGATGCAGCTTGCGTGGCTGATCTGGTCGTCGTAGAACTCGCCGAAGTTCTTCATATACATCTTGACCTTGTTCACATCGGCCACGGTGACAAAGCTGTTCAGCTGCACATCCAGGTGCTCGGCCACGCCTTCCACGGCGCGGGTCACGTCGCTCAGCTTGCCCACGCCGGAGGGCTCGATGACGATGCGGTCGGGGTGGTACTGCTCCACCACCTGCTGCAGGGCGGTGCGGAAGTCGCCCACCAGAGAGCAGCAGATGCAGCCGGCGTTCAGCTCGTTGATCTGGATGCCGCTTTCCTTCAGAAAGCCGCCGTCAATGCCGATCTCGCCGAACTCGTTCTCGATCAGAACGACCTGCTGGCCGGCAAAGGCCTCTTTGATGAGCTTTTTGATCAGGGTAGTTTTACCGGCACCAAGGAAGCCGGAGAAAATATCGATTTTGGTCATGATTCAATTGCCTCTTTCTTCGAATAGCACACAGAGCCGCAGAGTGCTGGCTCAAAAATCTTACACTCCTATTATAACAAGGCTGTCAATGGGAAAACGGCCTTTTTCAAGAAAAAATTGTAACTTTTTTTGCAAATTGGCGGCATTTTGAGGGAGAACGAACTCCCTCAGTCAAAACCTGACGGTTTTGCTGAGAGGACGCCAACCCTCTCAGGGGGAGCTTTTTGCCATCTGCCGATAAGTGGAGTAAAACCTCCCCCTTTCGGGGGAGGTGGCATCGCGCAGCGATGACGGAGAGGGTTCGTACTCCCCTGCATTGCAATCTTTTTCCCGGAATGATACAATAGGACACAGAAAAATTCCCTGCCGCCGGGGGCTTTTCCGGCGGTCCGGCCATAGAAAAAAGGAAGCTGTCATTATGAGCATGAATACCGTACCCGAGCGCCTTGCCGCGCTGCGTGCCGCCATGGCTGCAAACGGCGTGGCCGTTTATCTGATCCCTGTGGGTGATCCCCACGCCAGCGAATACCTGCCCTGCCATTACACCAGCCTGACCTGGTTCTCCGGGTTCCACGGCGAGAACTCCAACTTCGTGGTCACCCGCACCGAGAGCGCCCTGTGGGCCGACGGCCGTTATTTTGTGCAGGCCGAGAAGGAAATTGCGGGTACCGAGATCAAGCTGCAGCGCATGGGGGAACCCGGCGTGCCCACCGTGGAGGAATACTGCGCAAATGCCCTGAATGAGGGCGAAGCACTGGGCCTGTGCGGCCTGACCGCCAGCACGGCCCTCGTGAACGACCTGAAAAAGGCACTGGAAAAGAAGGGCGCTTCCATCAAGACCCTGAACCTTGAGGACGAGCTGTGGACAGAGGGCCGCCCTGCCCTGCCGGATACCCCAGCGTGGATCCTGCCGAAGGAATATGCGGGCTTCTCCCCGGCGGAAAAGCTGGATCAGCTGCGCAGCAAGCTCAAGGAGCTGGGCTGCACCGCTCAGTTTGTGGGCAAGCTGGATAATCTGGCATGGCTTTTGAACCTGCGCGCCATGGATATTGAGTGCACTCCCTATGCCATGGCCTACTGCTATGTGACCCCCAGCCGCGCGGTACTCTTCATCAACACGGCCCGCGTCACCCCGGAGGCAAAGGCAGAGCTGGAAGCCAACGGCATCACGCTGGCGGAGTATGATGATGTGCTGAAGTTCCTCGCTGCTGAGACGGAACCCCAGACCGTGCTGGCCGAGTGCTCCACGGTGAACTACGCCGTGTATCAGGTGCTGGAGCAGAACCCTGCCCTCACCGTGAAGGACGGCACCGACCCTCTGCTGATGATGAAGGGCGTGAAGAACGAAGTGGAGCTGACCCACGACAAGGAAGCCCACCTGCGCGACGCTGTGGCCATGGTGCGGTTCCAGATCGAGCTGGAAAGCCGCCTTGCTGCCGGTGAGATCCTGACCGAGCTGACGGTGGATGAAATTCTGCACAAGTACCGCAGTGCGGACGATAAATTCCTTGTGGAAAGCTTTGGCACCATTGCGGCCTACGGCGGCAACGCAGCCATGATGCATTACCACGCCACCCCGGAAGATCACGCTGTGCTGGAAAAGAAGGGCTTTCTGCTGGTGGACAGCGGTGCCACCTACATGGACGGCACCACCGACATCACCCGCACCTATCCGCTGGGTGAGCTGACCGAGGACGAAAAGCGCTTCTACACATGGACCCTGCAGAGCCACATCGACCTTGCCAGGGCTGTCTGGCTGGATTACTGCGAGTGTAAGATGATCGATACCATCGCCCGGGAGCCCCTGTGGCGCCACCTCATCAACTACCGCTGCGGCACCGGCCACAGCGTCAGCTTTGTGGGCAATGTGCACGAGGGGCCTCATGCCCTGAACAGCCGCAACACCACCCGGATGCGCCCCGGCATGGTGGTCACCGATGAGCCCGGCGTCTACGAGACCGACCTTGTGGGCATCCGCATCGAGAACGAGCTGGTGTGCATCCACAAGGCGGATAACCAGTACGGCACTTTTCTGGGCTTTGAGCCGCTGACCTTTGTGCCCATTGCCACCTCGCCTATCCTGCCCGGCGTGCTGGACAAAGACGAGATTGCATGGCTGAACGACTACCACCGTCAGGTGTTTGCAAAGCTGGCCCCGCACCTGAACGCGGAAGAGCGGGTCTGGCTGGCCGAAAAGTGCGCTTCCATCGGCTGCTGAGCCGGATAAAAACAGAAACACCCGGATGCCGTACAGCGGCAGTCCGGGTGTGTGGTTCTCAGAAAAGCGGTGCGCCGTTCTGCCCGCGGAAACAGCCGGTTACAGCCTGCAGGAATGAGCCTGCGGGGTGTCCAGCGGCGGCAGGGTAAACTCGTTTTCGCCAAAAGCGGAGCGCAGAATGGCGGCCCGGGTCTCCGGGTAGATGCCCAGTTCGGTATAGATGCTCTTGTACAGGCCCATCACCCGCCGCCGCAGCCGAAGGATATCGGCGGTGGTCACTCTGGAGTGGGAAACGCTCTGGCTGCACTGCAGGTAATAGTAGCCGATGTCCGGGATGGAAACGGCAGTGCGCACATAGCGCAGATATTCGGTGTTGAACAGCTGATCTTCCGCAAACAGCTCCTGCCGGAAGCGGATGCCGTGCCCGGCAAGGAGATCCCGGCGGTAGAGCTTGTTCCACAGCACACCGTAGTAAAAGGTATTGGGCTTTTCGATCAGCTGCCGGGCGTACTCCTGCCCGGTGTACACCCCGGCGGGCAGATAGCCGTAGGCCCGGGTGCGGGGCGGGTTGCGCCGGAGCACGGTGCCCAGCGCCTTTTCCCACGGGCGGGTGTGTTCCACGTAGTCCTTCGGATACACCATCCAGAAGGGCGCGATCACAAGATCGGCGGCGTGGGTCTCGGCGGCGGTGACGAGCTTCTCGGTAAAGTCCGGGGCCAGCCAGTCGTCGCTGTCCACGAACTGGACATAGCGGCCATGGGCCAGCGCAAGCCCCTGATTGCGGGTGTCCGCCGCGCCGGAATTGGGCTTGTCCACCAGTGCGATGCGGTGGTCCTGAGCGGCAAGAGCACGGCAGACCGAGAGGGTGCCGTCCTTGGAGCCGTCGTTCAGCAGGATGATCTCGATGCTTTTGTAGCTCTGGGCACAGATGCTTTTTACACAGCGGGCAATGCAGCCTGCGGCGTTGTACATGGGCACGATGATGCTGACAAGGGGAAATTCCATAGCGTCTCCTTTTCTCAGATGCGGCTCATGGAAATCGATTTTTGCAGTATGAGCCGGAGCAAAAGCCTTCACCCCTTGGGGGGAAGGTGGCGCGTAGCGCCGGATGAGGGGTATTTAGGGTAAAATGCTGCTGTCCTGCGCCCTCATCAGTCACCTGCGGTGACAGCTGCTCCCCTCTTTGTCACCTACGGTGACATTTCTCCCCGGCGCGGGGAGAATCTGTCCCGGCCGGGGGAAGTCTTT
>OMGY01003664.1_pt1 | contig 10141 bp, 12 predicted proteins | sample 1674461 | NCBI WGS metagenome assembly OMGY01 (sample SAMN05578579, study PRJEB25193) | human gut metagenome | biome: Human Microbiome; feature: human-associated habitat; material: feces | host: Homo sapiens | place: USA:Birmingham
TGTGCTTTGGGATGTGTATTTGGATTTGTTTTGCAGTATGTATTGGGAGGTGTTTTAGAATTGGCTGTATTATTGTATGAATTTTGCTGGAGACCTACTATACTCTGATAAGATAATAAAATAGTAGGCTTTTATTTCATGAATTAATCTTTGATTATCTGCAGAAACCTACTAGAAGGGAAGTTAATATATGTTTCGTGGGTTATTTTGAAGAAAAAGTGTTGCAAATGTGCTGATAAAATAGCTTAGATAGCGAAAAAGACCCACTAAAATATATAGAAAAGTTGTATGAGTGGGTCTTTATGCTATTCAACAGAAACATCAGCTGTAATAAAAACCTACTCAATTAAGAATTCATAGTTGGTTAGTAGGTATTCCAAATAATTCATGCTAACTAAGTTGTTATCCATTATCAGTGCAGATTACTAGCGAAGTATACTCTGGCAGGTTATCCGCAAAGTCTACCTACGCAGCCTCGCAACAGCGGCTTTCAGCGCATCTATTGCATAGTCAGCATCTTCCTTGGTTAAATCCTTATCTATGCTTAATCTTAAAGCACCTTTTGCTTCATCGCTGCTTCGTCCGATAGCAAGAAGCACATGTGAAGGGGCGATTGAACCTGCAGCACATGCTGAACCGCTGGATGCACATATACCGTTCATATCAAGCATGATAAGTAAAGAATCACCCGAAACATCTTTAAAGCAGAAATGCATATTAGACGGAAGACGCTTCAGGCTGCACATGGGCAAACCTACCGAAACAGCATTGACATAGGCATCAGCATCAATACAAGGTCCATCAAAAGTAACGTCAGGAATCTCACCAAGAATCCTGTCAACAATATAATTACGCATATTAATAATTGTATGTGTATCTTTATCAAGTGTACATAAGGCAAGCTTTACAGCCTGACCCATGCCGACAATGCCTGGAACATTGCTTGTTCCAGCGCGTCTTGCACGCTCCTGTGCCCCGCCATGGATGAAAGGCTCTAACTTAGCGGTATTCTTCATGTACATGAAACCGACGCCTTTAGGACCGTGGAACTTGTGTGCGCTTGCACTTAACAGGTCAATATTCATCTCTGTGACATTAATTGGAACATGACACATTGCCTGAACTGCATCAGTGTGAAAAAGAATGCCATTCTTATGTGCAATCTCACCTATTTCTCGGACAGGTTCAATTGTTCCGATTTCATTGTTGGCAAGCATAACACTTATAAGAATTGTTTTGTCAGTGATGGCATTCTCGACATCTTCTAATGAAACAAATCCCTCGCTGTCAACATCAAGGTAAGTTACCTCGAATCCGTTCTTTTCAAGATATGCACATGTATTAAGAATTGCATGATGCTCTATCTTAGTTGTTATTATGTGGTTTCCTTTATCTCTAAGGCCGAATGCAGCAGACTTTAAAGCCCAGTTATCAGACTCGCTTCCACCGCCTGTAAAATATATTTCATTGCTTTTTGCAGCTCCAATACTGTCAGCTATAATTTCCCTTGCATCTTCAATAGCCATCTTGCTTTTCTGGGCAAAATTATATACAGAAGAAGGATTGCCGTAATATTCAGTAAAGAATGGAAGCATTGCAGACACAACCTCTGGTGCGGTTGATGTAGTTGCTGCGTTATCCATATATATAAGTTTTTGCATAATATTGTCCTTATTAATTTTAAAAATAATTAAATAATAGTTCCGCCGCCAAGTACATTGTCCCCGTCATATAATACAAGCGCCTGACCTGGTGTTACGGCACGAACAGGCTCGTCAAATGTACACTCAAGAGTATTTTCATCAAACATTCTTATAGTACACATAGCACCCTCATGGCTGTAACGGATTTTACCTTTGGAACGCATTTCACCTTCAAGTGAAGGTATCGACATGAAATTAAGGTTGTTGGCGTAAAGCTTAGGTGAGAACACATCTGAATTATCACCGATTACAACCTCGTTGGTTTCAGGGCGTATAGCAACAACAAATGCCGGCTTTCCAAGAGCAAGTCCAAGACCTTTTCTCTGACCAACTGTGTAGTGTATGATACCCTGATGTCTTCCGATTACATTGCCATTGACGTCAATGAAATTACCGGGAACAGAAGTATAGCCTGTTTCACGTGTTATAAAGCCTGCATAGTCATTATCAGGAATAAAGCATATTTCCATGCTGTCAGGCTTCCTGGCAACAGTAATACCAATCTTAGATGCAATTTCACGGACCTGATCCTTAGTATAATCACCAATAGGAAGAAGAGTGTGTGATAACTGATCCTGAGTAAGATTATAAAGTGCGTAGGTCTGGTCTTTCCTGGCAGTTATTGAATTGCATATAGTGTATCTGCCATTAGGAAGCTGGTGAATTCTTGCGTAGTGTCCTGTTGCAATGTAATCTGCTCCTATTTCAAGACTTCTCTTAAGAAGAGATTCCCACTTTACATAACGGTTGCAGGCAATACATGGATTAGGTGTACGGCCTTTTTTATATTCGTCAACAAAATAATCGATTACATTACATTTGAACTCATTCTTAAAATTCATTACATAATATGGGATGTCAAGCTGACCTGCAACACGCCTTGCATCATCAACAGCACTGATACCGCAGCAGCCGTTCTCAGCGGCTTCTGTTGCATCGTCCTGCCATATCTGCATAGTCACACCTATTACATCATAGCCCTGTTCCTTTAATAGATAAGCGGCAACAGAGGAATCAACGCCCCCTGACATGCCGACAACAACTTTTTTCTTCATTACTAATCCTCAATCATTTCTTATATCTCTTATTTCGTCTGCAAATGCGCAGATTTCGTTCCAATGCTTCTTAGAATCCTCATCATATACAGCACATATCTTAAATCCACCCTGTCTGGCAGATTCAATGCCGTGAAGAACATCTTCATATACCCATGTGTTTTCCGGTTTAAAATGCATTTTTTCAGCGATAAGCTTGTAGCTTTCCGGATTCTTTTTATTATATGGAATGTCATATACTGTAAAAATGTTGTTAAAACAGTCAGTTATTCCAAGACGGTTAAGTGCAGCGTCAACACAGCCTCTGTCAGAGCTTGTAAATATGCACATGCAAGAACCGGCTTCATGCTCACGTCTGATTAATTCAAGCATTCCGTCTTTAGCCGGAATATCTGTGCTGTAGTGTCTTGTCATAATATCCACGGCGGTCTGTCGCATAGTTGCTGCATCGGTGCTTATGCCTAATTCATCACGGAAATAAGCAGAACATTCATCAAGGTCCATTACATAAGTACGCTCGTCAAAGTCATCAGGTAACTTATCAACATACTGCATGGCGTATTCCTTGGAAACATTTCTCCAGTAAGGCATAGAATCAAGAATAGTTCCGTCCATGTCAAATATGAAATCCCTGTGATAATTAAATACACGGCCAGTCTTTAAGTAAAGCTCTTTCGTAGCAAGTCCAGGATCATCAGCGGCAAATATAGCTGAAACAACAGCAATCCCGTCAACACCAGTGCCTGCAAGCTCACCGCAGTTGTCGTAATCAATACCGCCGATTGCAACGACAGGGATATTAACTGAACCTGCAACCTCAATCAGTCGCTCACGAGGCATGTATACAGCATCCTTTTTGGTACTTGAGCCAAATACAGCACCGGTTCCGATATAATCTGCACCAAGTCTTTCGGCTTCTTTCGCTTGTTCTACTGTCTTGGCGGTCATGCCGATAATCTTATTATCTCCAAGAATACTTCTTGCAGACATATAGTCAGTGTCACTCTGTCCGATATGTACTCCGTCAGCGTCAGCTTCAAGTGCCGCCTGCACATCATCATCAATAACGAATGGAATACCATATTTTCGTGTAATTGGCTTAATTGCTTTTGCTTTTGCAACAATTTCTTCATGTGACGCATTTTTTTCTCTTAATTGTAAAAATGTTGCTCCATTTTTTAATACATTTTCAACAACATCAATGAGACTGGCTCCGTTAAGCCAGCTTGTATCTGTGATTGCGTATAGACGCAGTTGTTCTTTTCTAATCATAATTAATTCTCCTGAATCAAAGTGAACTACCCATTGTCTTAAGCCAATAGGCTTCCTGCTTCATCGACCTCGTAACCTACTATCTCCACAGGCGTTAATTTGGGCAGTCCCTGCCCTATATATTTCTTTATGCTATTTGTCTTAATCCTTCTGTCAGTATATTTTCCGCAGCATTGATATCCCTGTCATGTTCTGCTCCGCATTTCGGACATATCCATGTCCTCACTGACAAATCTTTTGTATCTGGATTCTGATACCCACAAACAGAACATAATTGACTACTAGCATAAAATGTATCTATTTTGATGTATTTCCTGCCATTCTATTTTGCCTTATACTCTAACTGTCTTGTCAGCTCATACCATGATACATCACTTATGGCTTTTGCCAGATGATGATTTTTTACCATGTTTTTTATCTGTAAATTCTCTGAAACTATCACTTGGTTTTCGCTGATAATCTCATGTGAAACTTTATGTAGATAATCTTTTCTTATATTCCTTATTTTCTCATGGCATAATGCTATCTTTTTCTTTGTTTTATAATAGTTCTTACTTCTCTTTCCTTTATGTGACAGTTGCCTTTGCAGCTTTACAAGCTGTTTCTCGTATTTTTTTATAATTTTTAGATTCTCATATACCTTCCCATCGGAAGTAATACATAAATCTTTAATTCCTAAATCGATTCCTATGTTATGATTTGTATGTGTCAGTTCCTTATGCTCCGTTTCTACAAGTATGGACACATAGTATTTTCCACTGGAAACCTGCGAAACGGTCGCTGATTTAATCTGCCCACTATATTCCCTGTGTAACCTTGCTTTTACTGCTTTTAATTTTGGCAATTTTATCTTCCCTGTCTCAAAATCCACCGCAATATTTCCATTTGTGAAGTTTGTTGTGTATGATTTATGGTTATCGTGTTTGCTCTTGAATTTCGGATATCCTGCATGCTCCTTAAAGAATTTTTGATATGCAGCGTCCATGTTATAGATTGCGTTGGTCAGAGCAAATTTATCTATTTCTTTTAACCATTCATAATCTTTCTTTAATTCTCTGTTACAGTAATTATTACAATCCGTTTTACTAACTGACTTTTTCTCTTTCTCGTATATTTCTTTCCGATATGCCAATGTCTGATTGTAAACAAAACGGCAACAGCCAAATGTTTTTGCAATCTGAATTCTTTGTTCACTATTAGGATATATCCTGTATTTATATGCTTTTAACACCCACTGTCGCCACCTTCCTACCCTTGATTTTCTATATATTTTCTCAACATCTCTTCTGATACATTTCCTACACTGCAGACAAAATATCCGTCCGTCCAAAAAGTATGTTCTTTCCAGAAATGTTTTCGTAGATAATCCGGATATCTTTTCCAAATATGATATGTTGTATAACTCTTCATCAGATTTACTATTTTACTAATAGACATTGTTGGTTCTGTTTCTATCATGTAATGAATATGGGTCTACATTCCATTTCGGTCGGGTCATAGCAGATGTCCACTGGACATCTTTCCCCTTTATCTGTCCCTATATATCTGATAATGACTTTATGCTTTTGACATATCTCATAAGAAAACTGCTTTATATCATCTGATATTTGTTTTGACATCAGCAATTTCTTTCTATACTTGCATACGAAAATAATATGATACTGTAACAAATATTTGTGTCTGTTTTTTGATTTCCACATTCCCATAACGCAAGCATAGCACAAACCTCCGCTTCCGGCTACCTTAACCCACCGTCTAAAGCCAGTGGGATTGCGGTATCCCTATTTCAATATGTATAATAACACATCTTCCTGTACCTTTGGCATACATTTTTTGACACATTTTAAAAAATTCTATAAAATATTCTGAAAATGTTGTAACAAAAATCCATTTCGTGCGTCTAACCTATGTAAGACGGAAGGAGGTGACCAGTTCTGAATTATGAGAAATTGTACAATTCCTATTATATGCAGGTGTATTCTTATGTGTTTACGATAGTAAAGAATCAGTCTCTTGCTGAAGAAATCACACAAAATACTTTTTACAAAGCTATGACTGCCAAACGTCCGTATGAGGGCAAGGCGGGTGAGCTCACATGGCTTTGCAGTATTGCTAAGAATCTCGCAATTGATGAATGCAGGAAAAATAAGAAGTTTTCAGAGCTTGATGAGACTTTACCGCAGCAGACGGCTGATCTGGCGGATAAAGTTTCTGATACAGATTCTGCTTTGCAGATTCATATGGTTCTTCATGAACTACCGGAGCCGTATAAAGAGGTATTTCAGTTGAGAGTTTTTGGAGAACTCACATTTGCACAGATTGGAATGGTATTTGGAAAAACTGAGAACTGGGCCAGAGTAACTTATCATAGGGCCAGATTAAAAATAAAAGAAAGGATTGATTAGATATGAGTAATAAAGAATGTGATATCGTGCAGGATTTACTGCCACTTTATTATGACAATGCATGCAGCGAAGAGAGCCGCAGATTTGTTGAAAAGCATCTGCCAGGCTGTAATGACTGCCAGAAAATGTATAATGAATTAAAAGAAAATAACGTTGATGAAGTACTTGCAAAAGAATCAAAGGGAGTACTTGAAAGACATGCAAAAAAAGAACGTAATGCAGCATACAAGGCAGGAGTTGTGATTGCAGCAATACTTCTACTGCCTATTGTCATTACATTTATAGTGCAGCTTGCTACTGGCATGGGTTTAGGCGTATTCTCGGTTGTTACTGCTTCTATGATGCTTGTCGCAGCACTTACGGTAGTTCCGCTTATGTCCACTAATAACCGTCTGTTAATATTGTTTTTCGTTGACCGGATGAATGGTGGAGGAAACTTCCTGTTATGGGCTATACCTACAGCATTTGGTATATCAATTGTGCTGTTTCCGATAGTGATATGTCTTGTGTCACTTCCACCGGTACTTAGTGACAAGAAAGCACTTATAACAATGACATGGGATACATTGTGGTTATTCCTTACAATGTTTATAGTGTATTATCATTCTGGTTTTACAGGTATGAAAGACGGATATACAGTAGCTGTTGTACTTATGCTTGGTGTATGGCTTGTATTTCTTGTGATCAGATATCTTCCTGTCCATGGACTGATGAGAGCCGGAATTAGTACGATAATATCTGTATTATGGGTTGTTTTTGCCGATGATTTTCTTGAATATATTCTTAATAAAGATAAGGCAATTGCTATAAGTAATATGAACCTGTCTGACTGGAGCACAGATATTTGTATTAATGGAAACGTATTATTCATTACTTTAGTGTCTGGCTGTGTAATAGGCTTGGTACTTATAGGTATTGGTGCGTTTCTTATGACAAAGAAAAATGTTTAGAAGATAAGATAAGCCCCTCACAAGGTTGATGCTTTGTGAGGGGCTTATAGTTTTATTAGGTTCATATTTATCTTATACTTTTAATATATGCTCTGTAATTCTTAACAAGCAGAGGTATTTCTGCAATAAGCATGCCAATCCAGCCAGCAAGATAAGAGAAAGGAAGTGCTTCTATTCCCATGCCTAATGCAAATACAAGTGGTATGGCGGCAAGTACACGGACACCCATATTGATAAAGCTTGAAAGCAGGGTAATCTTTAAGTCGCCGATTCCTCTGAAATATCCCTGAATACCATTAGTCAATGCAGGCAATATGTACATGACAGAGATAAGTTTAAGATATATCACACCATGTCTTATAACTTCAGTATCAGAAGTAAATAGCTTCATAAGTGGTCTTGCAAATACGAAACATATAAAGAATATGAAGTGGAAGAGGGAAAAGTAATTTCTAGTGAAGTGATCGGTTCCAACGGAGAAGGTCACGGAGCTCTTGCCGGAGTGTTAGAAGGTCAGGGAGTTAATGTACTGATCTGCGGAGGTCTTGGTGGCGGTGCACAGGCAGCACTGGCCGAAGCGGGCATCAAGCTCTACGGCGGTGTCAGCGGGGACGCTGACGCGGCGGTGAGCGCATTGCTCAGCGGAAATCTGGGCTACGATCCCAATGTTCACTGTGACCACCATGACCATGAGCACGGCGAGGCTGGTCACACCTGCGGTGACCACGGCTGCGGCAATCATAGCTGCCATTGATATGGAACGCACGCTGACACAGCTCCCGTTCTGGTCATCCTTGACCGAACAGGAGCAAGAAACGCTGCGCCGAAGTGCCTTTGTCCGTCATTATGAAAAGGGTGCATTCGTTCACAGCAGCGACAATGAATGTCTCGGAATGCTGTTCGTCCTTTCCGGCGAGATCCGCACCTATCTTCTCTCCGAGGAGGGGCGGGAGGTAACGCTGTTCCGCCTGTATCCGGGCGAACTATGCGTGCTTTCTGCCTCCTGTGTGATCAGTCAGATCACCTTTGATACGCAAATGACCGCAGGAATGGATACGGACGTTCTGATTATCCCTGCAAATGTCATTGCTGCGCTCAAGGAGAAAAATCTATATGTCCGCTGCTTCCTCTATGAGTTGGCAACGAAACGGTTTTCTGATGTGATGTGGGCGATGCAGCAGATCATGTTCAAGGGATTGGACCGGCGGCTGGCAGAATTTCTCCTTGCCGAAGCGGAGCGTACCGGCTCCGACACGATACGCATGACCCATGAGCAGATCGCCCAGCACATCAGCTCGGCGCGGGAGGCGGTGGCACGGATGCTCAAAGGCTTCTCGGAGGACGGGCTTGTGGAGCTAAGACGAGGCGCAATCACGCTGCGGGATACAGACGGATTGAATCACTTAAAATGAAAATATTGTTTTTAACACGAATCCGTGTTATAATATGAGCAGAAAAGCTGAAAGGAGCATCGACCATGAAAGAAACGAAATACGCAGGTACTCAAACCGAAAAAAACCTGATGGCTGCCTTTGCCGGTGAGTCCGAGGCACGCAACAAGTACACCTATTTTGCATCCAAGGCCAAGAAGGAAGGCTTTGAGCAGATCGCGGCACTGTTCCTCAAAACCGCTGATAATGAGAAGGAACACGCCAAGCTGTGGTTCAAAGAACTGAACGGCATTGGCGACACCGCAGAAAACCTTCTCTCCGCCGCTGAGGGTGAGAACTACGAGTGGACGGATATGTACGATGGCTTTGCCAAAACTGCCGATGAGGAAGGCTTTCATGAGCTGGCCCAGCGTTTCCGCCTGGTAGCCGCCATTGAAAAGCATCACGAGGAGCGCTACCGTGCCCTGCTGCACAATGTGGAGATGGCGGAGGTCTTCGCCAAGAGCGAGGTCAAGGTGTGGGAGTGCCGCAACTGCGGTCACATCGTCGTGGGCGAGAAGGCCCCGGAGGTTTGCCCCACCTGCAACCATCCCCAGAGCTATTTTGAAATTCACGCAGAAAACTATTAAAGAAAGAAAAGGAGAATTATCATGGAGCAGAAGTTTTACATTTGCAAGCATTGCGGTAACATCATTGCCAAAGTTAAGGACGCAGGCGTCCCTGTCGTCTGCTGCGGTGAGCCGATGAGCGAGATCGTTCCCGGCACCACCGACGCCGCCGTGGAGAAGCACGTCCCTGTCTGGACGGTGGAAAACGGCATCGTCCATGTCAAGGTCGGCTCTGTGGAGCACCCCATGCTGCCGGAGCACTACATCGAATGGGTATCTCTCCAGACCAAGCAGGGCAATCAGCGTAAGGAACTGCATCCCGGCGAAAAGCCGGAGGTCTGCTTCGCGCTCTGCGAGGGCGACGAGGTCGAGGCGGTCTACGCCTACTGCAACCTCCACAGTCTGTGGAAAGCGTAATTCACCTTCTTAAAATCCGGTGCTCAAAAAGCACCGGATTTTTTTTCAATGTAACCTCGTCACAGAAAAAGACTTTGTCCTGCGGTATGATAAAGCCACGATCAAGAAAGAGCTGGCGAACGTGAAAATCAATCTCAATCCCGATCAGGAGATTGTCAGCACCATCAGAAAAGGACTCAAGCGCACCGGCGGGTACTGCCCCTGCCGCAGGGAGCGCACAGAGGCAACCAAATGTATGTGCCAGGAGTTCAAGAATCCAATTGCAGATCCGGGCTTCGAGGGGGTCTGCCACTGTATGCTCTATTACAAATCCTTGCAGGATTAAGGGAGGAAAGCTATG
>OMGY01003665.1_pt1 | contig 10138 bp, 10 predicted proteins | sample 1674461 | NCBI WGS metagenome assembly OMGY01 (sample SAMN05578579, study PRJEB25193) | human gut metagenome | biome: Human Microbiome; feature: human-associated habitat; material: feces | host: Homo sapiens | place: USA:Birmingham
AACCCCGCCTGAATTTATAAATATAATTATATACATTGTTTACCCAAAACGGCAATCAGTCTTCAAACATAGTACTGGAAAGATAACGTTCCCCGGTATCGGGCAATAGTGTGAGTATACGCTTATTTTTATTTTCCGGTCTGCGCGCAAGCAGCATGGCCGCATAAAGCGCCGCGCCTGACGAGATTCCTGCCAATATGCCTTCCCTTCGTGCCAGCAATTCCCACGAGAACGCCTTCTTTTTTACCAATCAGTCTGCCCGTCTCAAACGCTTCTTCGTCCGTTACGGTTATAATTTCATCCAATACCGAAGTATCCAGAACTTCGGGCACAAAACCCGCGCCTATGCCCTGAAGTTTATGCGGCCCCGATGTTCCTCCTGAAAGAACGGGGGAACTAAATGGCTCGACGGCTACAACCTGAATATTGCTGTTTTTTTCTTTTAGAAATTCCCCTACTCCGGTAATGGTGCCGCCGGTGCCCACACCGGCTACGAAAATATCCAGTTCGCCCTGTGTATCCTCCCATATTTCAGGCGCGGTAGTTTCTTTGTGAGCGGCGGCGTTAGCTGGATTGTCAAATTGGGAGGGTATAAAACTGTTCTTATTCTCCAGGGCCAGTTCATGGGCCTTGGCAATAGCGCCGTTCATGCCCTTCTCTCCGTCTGTCAGTATTAGTTCCGCTCCATAGGCCGCCAGCAGCTTCCGCCTTTCTTCGCTCATAGTTTCGGGCATAGTCAGAATAACTTTATAGCCGCGAGCCGCTGCTATGGCGGCAAGGCCAATGCCTGTATTGCCGCTGGTAGGCTCAATAATTACAGTGTCTTTATTTATAAGGCCTTTTTTTTCTGCGTCATTAATCATATAAAGCGCGGCGCGGTCCTTGGAACTGCCGGCCGGATTGAATCTTTCAAGCTTGGCTATAAGCTCAGCCTGAAGATTGTAATGCCGCTCAAAATTATTAAGCCTCAAAAGAGGTGTGTGCCCAATAAGTTGTGTAAAATCCTGAGCTATTTTCATTGGCTTTCTCCTTGTAAATGGTAATTGCGCTTTTTAAACGCTTAATGATATATATGTGTCAGTTCTCTTCGGTTTCTTTTTGTTCTGAAGTATGTCTTTTATATACCCGACGGTTGTGCAGTACCCATTGGCGTTCAGAAAAGTCTCCCTCTTGTACATCCGTAAGTGCTTTGGCAAAGTCATACATGCGTGCGTCCAATACATCCAAATAATGTACGAGCTCGGCTTCGGGAAACATGGGTCTCCGCGGGGAGCCAAATTCGGGCTCGTAATGATGGGCCAGCACCAGGTGCTCCAATAGAGCCGTGGTCTCCGGATCGGCATTGATAGCGTTGCCTGCTTCATGAATGGTTATAGTGCATTGCACAAGATGGCCGAGCAGCTGGCCGTCTCTTGAATAATCTGAGGCTATTCCCAGTTCATTGGAGTTAATTTCATTTATCTTTTCCATATCATGGACAATTACTCCTGCATATACCCAATCTGGGTCAAGGTAGGTATAAACGCCAAGAAGCGCTTCGCCTGCCTTAAGCATTGTTAAGGTGTGATACAGTAGGCCGCCGCGCACTGAATGGTGATTAGCTACGGCGGCGGGCCAGTATAAGAGTTTATCGTTGTATTTATTTAGTATGTATAAAGCTATTCCTTTTAAGTCCTTATTTTTAATTCTGTCGGCGTAACTGCGTATCTGAGCAAGCATTATTTCGCCCGGCAGGGGAGCGCTGGGCACAAAATCTTCTATTTTAACCGGGTCGCTTTCCTGTGCGAGTCTTATGCGCTCTATTCGTAGCTGAAGGGTTCCCTGCCAGGAAGTGACGGTTCCCCTCACTTTTACAAAGCTGTTGGCTCTATATTGAGAAAAGCGTTCCTCATCATAGTCCCATATTTTAGCATTTATGCTGCTTTCGCTGTCGCTTATGGTCAAGTCCATGTAATTTTTCCCCGTTTGGCCTGTTTTGACCATTGCGCTTTTTATTATTACAAATCCTTCAAAGGTTTCTCCCGCTGTAAGCTGAGATATTTTTTTCTGCTCCATAAAATCCCTCGCACTATATTTTTCCTTGCTTATTATAGCATCTTTTACTTTATTGATAAAGGGATATTTTTCTTGTTGCCTGTAAAGTAATATTTATAAATTACTAATTGACGGTGTTTGGCTTTGGGCGTCCCGGCAGGGACGCCCAAAGCCAGCGGCTCCATATGCTCCCGCGGCGTTTGCGGCCCTAATGGGCCGCCAGACCGGACGCAGTCCGGCCTGGGCAAGCTTAAGCTTGCCAAACGCCGCGGGAACATATGGAGCCGCTGGGCCCGGCCGAAGGCCGGGCTGCTGAAGCGTGCTCTCTTGACAAAATATTTTTATCTGCATTTTTAAATCTCATATGAGGAATACTATCAAAAAAATCAGGAGGCAATAATTATGAAAACAAAAATGAGCAGGAAGGTTAAGGAGACAACGGATGCTTATAAAAGAGAAAAGGGGGATAATATTATAACTGATTCCCTGGGTATGTATACCGGCAGGCCGGTTAAGGACGGGGATGTTCCGGTACAGGATGCCGATGACCTTTAAATTTGATTATAATTTCCCAGATTTTTATTTAAGCGTTCTCACAGCTGAATAAAAGCAATATGCCGGGCAATAATTATTGACAGAAAGCTCCGGTTCGGGGCGTATATAAAGGGAGAAAACAAAATGAAAAAAAGGTTGTTTGTAATACTGCTTGCAGCTTTTTTAATCTGGGGTCTATGGCCTATAGAGAAAAGCGAGGCCGTTACTCCGTATGAACCTGATCAGATAATAAGGCTGCATATACGCGCTCAGGATGACAGCCAGGAGAATCAGGATAAAAAGCTGCTGGTAAGGGACAGCGTAAACGAGTTTTTGAAAGAGCGCATGCTGGAGTGCAATAACATCGACGAAGCCCGCAGGATTATTAATGAGGCGATTGAGGAAATTGAAATGCTGGCTGAGCAGAGTTCTGGACAAGATGCCTCTGTTTGGCTGGGCAAGGAGTATTTTCCCGACCGGGTGTATGCGGGTGTTGTATATCCTGCAGGAGAGTATGAGGCGCTTATTATAGAGCTTAACGGCGGAGCGGGTCAAAACTGGTGGTGCGTTGCCTATCCGCCTCTGTGCTATACAAGCGTTGAAGCGGACGAAAGCGCTGAAATACTTAGTGTTCAGGAGGAACCCGAAGTGGTATATCATTCCAGGATCCTGGAGTTCTTCCATTGGCTGTGCAGTCTGTTTTAGAAAGGATGAAATAATTGAAAAAAAGTGCATGTATTAAATTGGCCGCTGTCATAAGCATTTTGTTTGTGTGTGCCGTATTTATTCTGCCGACCCAGACTCAAGCCGCGGTATTAAAACGCGGCTCGACTGGCGATAAGGTCAGTCAGATGCAGCAGAAATTAAAAAACTGGGGTTATTATACGGGTGAGGTGGACGGTATATTCGGCAGCAAGACTGAAAGCGCTGTGCGCTATTTTCAGCGTAAGAACGGGCTGGTTGAGGATGGCATTGTTGGGCCGGCTACGGCTAAAAAGCTGGGTATGAGTCTTTCAGAGGGAACTTCTTCAGGCAATTCTTCCAGCAGCAATGACGTTTATCTTTTAGCCAGAGCTGTTTACGGCGAGGCCAGAGGAGAACCGTATGAGGGGCAGGTGGCGGTTGCGGCGGTTATACTCAACCGAGTAGAACATCCCTCTTTCCCCAATACTATTGCGGGAGTAATATATCAGTCCGGAGCGTTTGACGTAGTTAGCGACGGGCAGAAAAATCTTTCAGCTGAATCCACCGCTTTAAGGGCGTCTCGTGACGCTATGGCCGGCTGGGATCCTACTAACGGCTGTATTTATTATTACAACCCCCAGACTGCTACTAATCAATGGATTAAATCCAGGCCGATAATGCGCGTTATTGGCAATCATGTTTTTTGTACTTAAGGAGGGATAGTTATTAAGTACAGTAAAGAAGGCTGGCTTAAAAGTTTAGCCGTGTTCAGCGTTTTATTGGTGATTGCGCTTATTGGCGCCATTGCCGGGCTTATTTCGGGGGCCAATGAGCAGGCCAGGCTCAACGACCGAATAAACAGCATGCTGGAAAGCCGGCTTTATAATACAATATACGAATTGGATGATATAGAAACCAATTTATCCAAAGCGGTTGTAGTTACCAATGATAAGAATGCAGCTAAAATATATTCGGAGCTGTGTTCCCTAAGCGGAAGAGCGGAGCAGAATCTTGCAGCAATGCCCATTTCTCATCAAGCGGTAGAAAATTCTTTGAATTTCATAAACAAGCTGGGTGGCTTCTGTGAATATGCGATGCTCAAATCGGTGGATGGTGATTTAAGCGAAGAGGATCGGGAGGGCGTAGAAAAACTCTATGCGGCCTGCAAAAGCCTGAATCAGGAAATGCGGGAGCTTTCGGACCAGCTTTCCACCGGCACGCTGGACCTTGCTGCGGTTTATGTGGATGACCAGGGCGACAGGTCGGGTTTATTGAATGATTACTGGAATTATCTTGCAGAAGCGGATATAGATTATCCCACCCTCATTTATGACGGTCCGTTTTCAGACAGCGAACTGGATACAAAACCAGTTACTGAGCGTAAAGAGATAAGCCGGGAAGAAGCGCGTAATAAAGCAGCCGAGCTTTTAGGAATCAGTGCCTCCGGCTTGAGTGAAGGAACGGATATAGAAGGGGACTTGCCCTGTTATTGCTTTAGTACTGAAAACGGGAGCATAAGCATTTCCAAACAGGGAGGTTTGCTGGAATGGTATACTGATGGACGGGCAATAAACGAGGCTAAACTTACAGTAGACCAGGCCCAGGTAAAAGCAGAAGAATTTCTTAAGAAGCTGGATTATGGAGAAATGGAGCTTGTCTGGGGCTCCGAGTATGATAATGCGGTTGTCTTTAACGCGGCTCCGGTTGTAAATGATGCGGTTATTTATCCAGACTTGGTTAAGATAAAAGTAGCGCTGGATGATGGGAGCATAGTAGGCGTTGAAGGAAGAGGATATATTATTAATTACCGGGAACGCGAATTAGAAGCGCCGCAGCATTCTATTCAAAAGGCTTCGGAAAAGGTTTTTAATGGATTGAAGGTAGAGCGTGAGCAATTATGCGTTATACCTCTTTATGAAGAGGAATTGCTTTGTTATGAGTTCACAGGCATTTACAATGATAACAGGTATATCGTATATGTTGACGCAAACACGCTGGAAGAAGTGAATGTTATGAGAGTTATACAGACGGATATAGGAGATCTCGTATTGTAATCGCGTCTATCTATCATATGGTTAAGCGTTAACAGCGGCGTTTGCGGCCTTTGGCCGCCTGCCGGGCGGATAGCCCGGCAGGAGCAGGCTTATAAGCCTGCCAAACGCCGCTGTATGTGTTCGCTGTTTTTTGCGGGTAAATATTTTTAGAGGGCGGGGCGGCGTGCTGCCCGACCTGCGGTCGGGCAGCATGTCCCCCTGTTTTTCGGAAAGCTTTGCTTTCCGAAAAACAGGGGGACCCAGCCCAATGGCGCCAAAATGGCGCCATTGGGCTGCGCCGCCCCGCCCCCTAAAAATATTTACCCGCAAAAAACAGTTTTAAAGCCGCCGGCGCTTCCAAGGCTATGCCTTGGAAGCGCCGGCGCAACATGTTTTTAAAGGATGTTTACAAAATATCAGATTGAGAAAAGAAATACACTGTGCTATAATATTTATAGATTAACGGCTGATTTATTTGCATTATATTAGGGAAAGGATTGCCTATGAATCATTTTTTTGCCTATATGGCCCGAATGAAATATATAGAGCGCTGGGGGCTTATGCGCAATACCCGCCAGGAAAACATTCAAGAGCATTCGCTTCAGACTGCTATGCTGGCGCATGCGCTGGCTGTTATCCGCAATACGTTTTTTAACGGGGATATTGATGCTGACAAAGCAGCTGCCGTAGCTATGTTCCATGAGGCAAGTGAAATTATAACGGGCGATTTGGCCACTCCGATAAAATACTATAATCCCGAAATAAAAAAGGCGTATAAGGAATTGGAGCATATAGCCTGCGGAAGGCTGATAGATATGCTTCCGGCTGACTTGCAGGAGGTTTATTCGGGATATATGCTTTGCCGGGATGATGAGATTAATAAGATTGTAAAGTGGGCGGATAAGCTGTGCGCATATTTTAAATGCGTAGAGGAACTTAATTTGGGCAATACTGAGTTTGCAAGCGCTGAAAAGAGCATATTGGCAGAAATCGAGAAAATAGATGCGCCTGAAGTTAAATATTTTATGGAGCATTTTGCTCCCAGCTTCAAGCTGAATCTGGACCAGATGGGCTGAGAAAGGAGAACAGATATATTATGCATTTGGGGATTTCAACAGCATCCCTGCACGGACGGCTGAATACCGAAGACGCACTTAAGTGGATAGGGGATATGGGCGCTTCGTGCGCGGAGGTTTTTTTGTCCTCTCACAGCGAATATAAAAGGGATTTTTTAAAGGTGCTTTTAAAGGCGCAGAATAATACAAATATAAAGGTAAGTTCGGTACATACCCTTAATACCCATTTTGAAGCGCAGCTTTTTTCTTCAGGCAGGCAGTTTGACGATGCGCTGGCAATTTTTGAAAGCGTTTTAGAGATTGCCGAGGGCTTGAAGGCGCAGAATTATGTAATGCACGGGCCGGGAATTATAAAGTACATGAAATACAATACCGATTATACCTTTTATGGCGAGCGCACGGCGTTTTTAAGCGAGCTTTGCGGGCGCAGGGGGGTTAAGCTGACCTGGGAGAATGTGCATTGGGCGCATTACAACCACCCGGATTTTATTACACGCTTGGCGCAGAAATGCCCATGTCCCGTATATACAACATTGGACATAAAGCAGGCTATGCAGTCGGGCAGGGATTATGTGGAATATCTTCAGCCTATGCAGGGGCATCTTCAAAATGTGCATATATGTGATTATGACCATGAGGGAATGCTTTATATGCCTTTAAAAGGTGAATTTGATTTTGACAGCTTTTTTGACAGGCTTGTGTCATTTGGATATCAAGGGCCGGTTATTATAGAGGTGTATAATAAGTGCTATACGGAATTGAAAGAACTGGAAGCATGCTATAGGAAACTGTCTGAAATGCTGGAAGGGAAATAATGTATTATGGCTCGGAATATATTTGACGATCAGGTGTTTTTTGAAAATTATATGGAGCTGAGGAGCCGGGAGGATAATTATAATGTACTTTTGGAGCAGCCCGCTATGCTTGAAGTGCTGCCCGAAATGCAGGGGAAGGCAGTATTGGATCTGGGGTGCGGGTACGGCGATAATTGCCGGGACTTTATAGAACGTGGGGCGCGGCGGGCTGTCGGAGTGGATATTTCAGAGCGGATGCTTAACGCTGCGGAGCGTAAAGGGCATTCTGAAAATATTTGCTTTATACATATGGATATGTCGCGTATTTCTGAATTGCAAGAGAAATTTGACGTTGTTTACAGTTCTTTGGCTTTTCATTATATAAAAAACTTTTCGCAATTTGCTAAGGATATTTATGCTTTACTCAATAATGACGGGGAACTGCTGTTTTCCCAGGAGCATCCCATTGCTACGGCTACGGTTGACGGGCTGGGGCATTATAATATGGATGAGGCGGGGAATGCAGTTTCTTATACAATGGCGGATTATGGCTTAAGTGGTAAACGGATTGTACATTGGTTTGTGGACGGAGTGGAAAAATATCATCGTACCCTGTCTGAAATAATTAATGCATTGGCAAACGCGGGCTTTATAATTACTGAAATGGTTGAGCCTTTGCCCAGCAAGAGTGCTGTGGAAATTCTTCCCGGTTTAAAAAAGGAATTTATAAAGCCGAGTTTTTTGATTATTAAAGCAAGAAAGGGAAGCAATAAAACAGAAGATAGCAATCTCAGTGATTAGTGTGATTATTAATGAACTCTTGAATCCTTTTATTTCTTTTTTCTACGAATTCTAATTTTATTTTTATCCAAATTAGATACTTTTGAACTTTTTCAGGAAAGGGATTTGGGCTGAAATTATCATTGTCCAGCCAAAGAACCATTGTTTTATAATTAAAGGTTACGCAAATTCCAAAGGGAAAAGTATTCTATTTGACTATTGAAATCATTAAAAAGGTCGAAAAAATCTCTATCTTATAAAATAATATCTTGGAAAATTTTGTTTGCAAGGGATTCTATTATAAGAAGCTTCAAATATAAGTATTCGTGGATGTTATATATTTATTATATGGGCAGGGCCCGGCCGAAGGCCGGGCCCTGAGTCTCCATGTTTTCCTTAAAGCAGAGCTTTAAGGAAAACATGGAGACTCGGCCCCTGCCGCCTTAAGGCGGCAGGGGCCGGGAGGTTTTTCACTTATTATTAGTAGAATTTTTATTGGATGTATAAGCCGGTTACTCAATAAGCGTGTAATCGTCTGAACGCAGAATATCAATAAACTCCTTATTGTTATTTGCAGTTCTGTTGAGAATCAGGCCTCCGCGGCCCACATCTTCAGTTTGATGGAAATCCGAACCTGATATTTTGTGCATATTAAATTTATCCGCCCAGGCATGTGCTATATCATTTCTTGAATCGTGTCTTGGATTGCCGTTATGTACTTCTATTCCGAATAATTTGCCCGGCGGTATTATGTGCATACTGTTTCTGAAAGGATGAGCCTGATAGATAAGCGCGTCGTCAGGGAGAATTTTGAGGAATGAATCCAAATCCATTCTGTTGAGGAATTTGTGGGTACGAAGGAATTCCTCGTCCAACCCATACACAAGGAAATCGGTAGGGAGAGAGCTGTCAAAACAGAGCTCCAGCCCTAAAAATACACTCAGCCCGATTTTATCCCCTTCTTCCTGGGCCAGCTTAAAGCCGTTTAAATAAAAATCCATCAAATGGTCAAATGAGCGGTCGTGCATCATATCGATAAAATAGCGGCTGTAATGGTTTGTAATAACTATTCCGTCATATCCGCTGTCTTTGTATAAATTAACCGTGTCTTTTGCGGATATATGCGCGCAGAAGCTTACTTCGTTGGTATGCGCGTGCATTTCCAGCTTCATAAAATATACCCCTTTTATGTGCTTGATTTATTTCTGTATCATTTTATAGCGCATATCTGTTTTTGTCAATTTTGGTTATGGGATTATATAGGTTGAAATGTTAATATAGTGCTAATTTAAGTTACTATTGTTGGTTGTATGAGCATAATCCTAGTGCTTATAATATTATTAAATAAAAATAACAGGAGGAATAAGCATGAAAAAAGTTACACTAATACTGGCAGTTGCGCTTGTACTTTGCATAGCGGTTATGCCTTCTTTGGCTGCGGCTGCTTTCCCGGCCGCCAGCGGTTCTTATGAAAAGACGGGCGTTATAGGAGATGCTTCAACAACATTGACGCAGACGGTTGCAGAGGACGGCAGTTCTATCGCGCTTACGGGAGCTGAGGGCTTTATAAACATTAACATTGCAACAGGCTATATTGGCAACTGGGCAGGTCACAGGACTAATAAGTATTTGGCTTTCCAGTTTGAGAACAAGTCGGACAGCCCCATAGGATTTGTCTTTATTGTTGGCCTTACTGCTAGCGGAGGCGGTGCGGCGTCCGAAACCGTGGTTAAAAATGTTATGGCCTATAATTCGGATATGACTGAAAATACTGATGTTGATGTTTCCGAGGTTGACGGTTCCGGCCTGGGAAGGGGATATAAGCTTTCTCAGATCACTGTTCCGGCTAATTTTAACGGCTGGCTGCTTATCCCCAATACTTCTGTGGATATAAACGGTTTCCCTGAGGTTTCTGAGAACGGCGCGCTGGCTTTGGTGGAAAACAGCACCTGGAACAATACGATAGCTGCTGACAGCACCAATGAATACCACATTACGACGCTTACGTTTGCGTTTACTCCTGCCGAAGGAGAAAATGTAGATGTAGTTCTTGGTTCTATAGTTGCTACTGCTGAGGATATTCCTGCATATGCTGAACCTGCTCAGGATCCGGACGTTGATGATTCCCAGGAAGAGGGCGATATAAGCACCATAGCTTATCTGGCAGTTGCCGCCTGCTCGGCTGGCGCGCTTGTTGTGAGCA
>OMGY01003672.1_pt1 | contig 10121 bp, 8 predicted proteins | sample 1674461 | NCBI WGS metagenome assembly OMGY01 (sample SAMN05578579, study PRJEB25193) | human gut metagenome | biome: Human Microbiome; feature: human-associated habitat; material: feces | host: Homo sapiens | place: USA:Birmingham
TGTAACCGGTGAAGTTAAATTCAAATTATACAAAGGCAACATCATCAAAGCCGGAACAACTTCTAAATACTCTCTGTACAGTGAGTCACTCGCAAGCTTTACAACCGGTGATCTTTACGATCATCACGATGCTTCCGGATTCATCACACTGTTCGGACTTCCATTAAAAGTTCGCGCTATGAAGATGCAGGAGATCGGTGAGAAAAATAAATATGAGGACTAATCACAGGATGTGATTATGGTTCTATTAATTCATAGCGGACAATTTCCTATGAAGTAAAAAAACAGGAGCTTGTGCTCCTGTTTTTTTACTTTATACTGCCTTGTTCTGCCATCCATGAAAGAACCTGATTGTGACTGTGCCTCTGACATCTATGATTCTCACTGTCTCAGTGCTTCTACCAACAATTTTTCAAGATACTCTGCTGCCGGTGTAAGTGCCGCCTCATCCGCATAAAACTTTGGATGATGGTTCGGATAACCGACTCCCGTTCCCACGTTGATAAAACAGCCCGGAATCTTTTCGAGATAAAAAGCAAAATCCTCTCCACCTGTCGAATTACGCTGTGGAACAACCTCAAAGCCACTCTCTTCCGCCACTTTTTGTGCAAACGCACTCCACGCTTTCTCATTGACGGTTGCAGGCGGCCCCGGATACCATAACATTTCCGCCTTTGCGCCATATGCTGCTGCTGTGTGTTCCGCAATCTCACGCATGCGTTTTTCTATAAAGATACGATCGTCTTTTTCCATGGAACGCACGGTACCCTCCAGTTCCACCTTATCCGGGATCACATTCCAGGTATTGCCGCCATTAATCCTCGTCACACTGACAACACCTGTATGGAACGGATTTAAGTTTCTGCCGACAATACTCTGGAACGCCTGTATCACAGATGCAGCTACCAGGATCGTGTCCACGCCCTCATCCGGGTGTCCTCCATGGCAGCCTGTTCCCGTGATATTTAACTCAAACCGGTCTACTGCAGCCATGACACTGCCCGCGCGGATTCCCAGCGTTCCAACCGGAAGATATGCCGCCGTATGCAGCCCAAAGATCGCTGTTACATCCGAAAACACACCGGTTTCAAGAACTGTCTCCGCACCATGGGAAGATTCCTCTGCCGGCTGGAACAGAATTTTTACATTTCCCTGTAACTCCTCTTTCCTCTCCTGTAACAGCAATGCTGCTCCAAACACCGCCGCCGTATGAAAATCATGTCCGCAGGCATGCATTTTCCCCGGAGTTTTTGATTTATAGGGAAGATCGGTTTCCTCCTCGATCGGCAGTGCATCAATGTCACAGCGCAGTCCATAAGTTTTTCCCGGTTTTGCGCCGCGCACGATGGCGGTCACACCGGTCTTTAGCGGTATCTGCAAAATCTCAATGCCTGCCGCCGCAAGTTCCCGTTTGATCCGCTCTGTCGTCTCATATTCCTCATAAGACAGCTCCGGATGCATATGAAGTTCCTCAAAAAAACTGGTAAGTTTCTGTTCTAATGCCTTTCGTTCCATACTCTTCTCCATTTCTACACATTCTCACGTTCTGCCCGCAACGCCGTCTATTATAACAAACGATCGCCTGCATGCTCCGCAAACGTTCTATCTGTTATCCCTCTCATCATTTCTGTGGTTTAAATTTTTATTCGCTTTCATCCGCCGCCTACCTGCGTCCACCGGATGGATCAAATGCATCACGCAATGCATCGCCAACAAAGTTGATGGAAACTACCAACACAACGATCATAATTCCCGGTGGAAGCCACAGCCACGGCTGTGAAGTCAATACCGTGATAGACTGCGCCCCGTTTAACATATTTCCAAGGCTTGCCATCGGCGGCTGTACACCCATGCCAAGGAAACTTAAAGCCGCCTCATCCAGCATGGAGATCGCCATAACAGATGTTGCATATACGAGGATCGGTGCAACTGTGTTTGGTAAAATTTCTGAAAATAAGATATGACGAAGCGGCATCCCTGCCACCACATTTCCCTTGACAAAATTTGTTTCACGCAGACTTAAAACATTTCCACGCACCAGTCTCGCCACACCCGGCCAGTCTACAAATCCAAGGATCAGGATAATGCTCCACAAACCCGGTTTAAAGATTGCAGCCGCAACGAGCACAAGAAGGATATAAGGAAATGACATCACCATATCCGTAAAACGCATCAGGATCATATCCGCCACACCGCCAAAATATCCCGCGATCAGACCGAGTACCACTCCGATTACCGTGGAGATCACTGTTGCAAGGATTCCTACAAGCAGAGAAATTCTGATTGCGTATAAAAGTCTGCTGAACACATCCCTGCCGATCTGATCCGTTCCAAGGATAAATTCCTTACACGGTGCACCGCTGAAAGTTCCGACGATCGCATCCGGATCATAAGGCGCAACAACCGGCGCAAACAGAGCAGCCAGACCGACAACCACCAGTATCACAAGGCTGATCTTTGCAAGATGATGTGCACGGAAACGCCGCATCACAGTCTGCATGTATGTTTCATTTGCATTAACTTTTTTCTTTTTTCTCATATAAGTTCAACCTCTTTACTGAAGTTTTATCGTCGGATCTACCACCGCATATAAAATATCCGTCAGAAGATTGCCGAGCAGTACCACGATCGCCGAGAGCAGACAGACGCCCATGATGACCGGATAATCACGGTTTGTGATCGCACTCATTGTCATAAGTCCAAGACCCGGCCAGGAAAAGACCTGCTCCACGATGATCGATCCGCCAAACAGTACCGGTATCTCCATTCCAATGACTGTCACGATCGGAACTAAAGCGTTGCGCAGCGCATGTTTATTGATGACCAGGAAATGACCGATTCCCTTTGCCCGCGCTGTGCGCAGATAATCCTGCTGTAAAATTTCAAGCACCGCGCTGCGGATATATCGGATATTGGTTCCTGCCATGGAAACTGCAAGCACAATGACCGGCATAACCATGTGTACCGCCACGTCCGCCGCTCCCCCGGATGTTCCAAGTGTCGTCATTCCTCCGGAAGGCAGCCAGCCCAATTTTACCGTAAACAGATAAATAAGGAGCATGGCAAGGAAAAATCCCGGAATACTGCTGCCAAGGAACGATAATGTTACCACCGTATAATCGCCTTTCGAATACTGATGGATTGCGCTGTAGATCCCTGCCGGAACCGCAAGCAGGATGCTGACAAGCAGTGACACTCCCATCAGAAGCAGGGTCGGTCCAAGATGACTCGTGATCATAGCAGCAACCGGCTGGTAATTTTTAATGGAATATCCCATATTTCCATGCAGAAGCTGCCCCAGCCATACAAAATACTGTACATAAAATGGTTTGTCGAGCCCTAATGCTATCGCTTTTGCCTGTACAGCAGCCTCCGAGACGCGTGGTCCCTGCAGCATTTCAAGCGGACTCCCCGCCATGCACATAATCGCATAATCGATCACGGTAATGCCGAGCAAAACCGGAATTGCGATCAGGATACGTTTGATAATATATTTCGTCATAATATTCCTCATTCCTGGATGAAAAAATGTATGTTACGCAGTTTCTGTCCCCTCGTAATAAGGACACGCCACCAGATGATCCGGTTTTTCCGCCATCGGCAGAAGCATCGGCTCACTCACACTGCAGTCTTCTCTCGCATACGGGCATCTCGGATGAAACCTGCATCCCTTCGGCGGATGTACTGCAGAGGCAACCTCACCTGTCAAAACGGCTGACTTTTCTTCCCGCCGTCCCGGATCTGCAACCGGTGCTGCCTGTGTCAGTGCTTTTGTATACGGATGTACCGGATGCATAAATACCTCTCCGGCATCTGCAATCTCAACGATCTTTCCCAGATACATGACTGCGATCCGGTCACTGACATAACGGACTGCACCAAGCCCATGACCGACGAACAGACTCGTCAGTCCCAGTTCGTTCTGCAGCTCGCGGATCAGGTTTAATATCTGTGCCTGGATCGACACATCAAGCGCACTGACCGGTTCGTCACACACGATAAACTCCGGCTTTAAGGACAACGCTTTTGCAATTCCGATACGCTGTCTCTGACCACCTGAAAATTCATGCGGGTATTTTAGAAGTGCACTTTGAGGCAGACCAACCATATCCAGAAGCTGTTTTAAGTCTGTATCGATCGTTTTCTTATCGGATACACCATGATATAGCATCGGCTGTGCTAAAATATCATAAATATGTTTTCGTGGATTGAGTGAAGAATAGGAATCCTGAAAGATCATCTGAAGATTGGTTCCCGCCTGTTTTCGTGCCTTTTTTTCACCGCGTGTGAGAGATTTTCCACCTATTTTTTCCCCATGATAATAAATCGCACCGTCAGTCGGCGAGAGCAGTCCCACCAAAAGCTGGCCGATCGTGGACTTTCCACAGCCTGATTCTCCAACCAGTCCAAGGGTCTCGCCCTTTTTTATTGAAAAATCAATGCCGTCCACGGCCTGTATCTGACTGACGGTATGGGTAATGATACCGCCCTTGATATCATAATATTTTTTTAAATTCTCTACTCTGATCAGTTCTTTATCCATTCCTGTTTTAACTCCTGTCAGCCTTATGGCAGCGCACGAAATGATCCTTTTCTATCTCCCTCATCTCCTGCTTCTTTTCACAGCCTTCCCCGGCAAATGCACAGCGGTCCGCAAATCTGCATCCCGTAATCTGGTCATAATTTTCCGGTACGATTCCCGGAATCGATGCAAGCGTCCTTCCGCTCTCATCGTAAATGCCCGGAACCGTATCAAGCAGTGCTTTCGTATACGGATGTGCCGGATGATAAAAAAGATCCTTCACAGATGCCATCTCGATGATCTGTCCCGCATACATGACAAACACACGGTCCGCCATCTGCGCCACAAGTCCGATATCGTGTGTGATCAGGATCACAGACATCCCAATCTCTTTTTGCAGACCCCGTATCAATTCCATGATCTGCGCCTGGATCGTCACGTCAAGTGCCGTCGTCGGCTCATCTGCGATCAAAAGTTTTGGATTACAGCAAAGTGCCATCGCGATCATCACTCGCTGACGCATTCCGCCGGAAAGCATATGCGGATATTTTTTCATTGCAGCACGCGCATCCGGCATACCGACTTTCTCTAAGATCGTGACCGCACGCTCTCCTGCTTCTTTTTTTGACAGATGCATATGAATCCGGATGCTCTCCGTGATCTGGCTTCCGATCGTAAACACCGGGTTTAACGATGTTAAAGGATCCTGAAAAATCATCGTCATCTGATTTCCGCGGATCGTATCTAACTGTTTTTCATCCATATCCAGCAGATTTTTGTTTGCAAAGAGGACAGAGCCGTCAACGACAGCTCCGCCCCTTCCTAATAATCCCATAATAGACAGTGATGTCACACTCTTGCCACAGCCGGACTCACCAACGATACAAACCGTCTCTCCTTCTGCGACATCAAAACTGACATGATCCACACTGATTTTTTTCCCAAAATCCCCGGTAAACTCTGTGGTCAGATCATTTACCTGTAATAATTTTGACATTGATTTTCCCGTTCCTTATTTCGTAATTTCCCACTGTTCCACATTGTTAAAGAAACCGTACACACTTGGTGTGGCATTTGAAAGACGTTTGTTGACAGCAGCCTGTGCGCTGACAATATAAGCAGAGAACATCGGAACATCTTCCTGTACCTTCTGATCCACAACGGAGTAAAGCCCTTTGATCTCATCCATATCACTTGTTGTCTGTGTCTTTGCAAGTGCTTCATTGACGCTGTCATCCCCGTATCCGGTCCAGCTGTCCTCGCCGCCTAACAGCCATGCCACATCCGGATATGGATCAACCGGTGCATAGGTGTACTGTACTGCTAAAATATCATAGTCATTGGTGCCTGCGACGGACATCAGTGTTGCAAAATCTACAGTCTGCACTTCCACTTTAATGCCGACTGCAGCCCACTGTGCCACAAATACATTCGCAGCATTTACAAATGCACTGTCACCAGAGTTCACATAAAAGCGTAAGGTCTGTGATCCGTCCCATCCGGCTTCCGCTAACAGTTCTTTTGCTTTCTCTACATCCTGCTCTACCGGAACGATACTGTCATCATAGAAAGGACTTGCAGAAGACAGAAATCCATCTGCAACTTCCCCTTTTCCTTTTAAAAGCTGTTCTAATACCATCTTACGGTCGATTGCATATAACATTGCCTGACGCACACGCACATCCGGAACATTTTTTGTCTGGATAAATACGGACTGGTTGGTCACCGGTTCTCCGTATACAACATTTACATTGGAAAGTGCCTCAACACTATCATAATCTTCCTCCGGGATGACACTCATTGTCGGCTGTGTAATATCAATCTCGCCGGACTGTAATCCTGCATAAAGCTGGCTGCCGCTCACGATCTTGATATTGAGTTTTGCGATCTTCGGTGCACCTTTCCAATAATTTTCATTTGCTTTATAAGAAATATAATGGTCGACATCGAAATCTGTTACCATATATGGTCCGCTGACGACATCCGGGTGATTGAACCATTCTGCAGTCTTTAACTCTTCTTCCGTGTACTGCTCGATCACATGTTTTGGAAGTGTCATCAGATAACGCGCATAAGAATTCTCAAATGTGGTCAGAGACATCTCCTCTTTTGTGGTGAACTGTACGGTCGCATCATCGATCGCTTTGATACCATCAATGCTCTCTGCTCCCTCCTCGGTAAAGCCGTCATCGCCCACACCCTCAAATACATAATACATCATGGAAGTATTGCCAATGACTGGCGATGTCAGGCGCAGTGCCGTGTATACGACATCATCCGCCGTGATCTTCTCGCCATCCGACCAGGATGCTTTCTCATCGATATGCACGATAAAATTTTTGTTATCTTCCGTCGTAACAGAATCCGCGATTTCTCCCTCAAATTCCAGATTCGAATTTAATTCTACCAGTGGAAGAAACATCAGGCTGGTCGCATATTTATTGGTCTCTCCGCCATCCATCAAAAGCGGATTTAACGTTCCAAGTGTATTGGTCACACCGATATTTACAATATCATCCGAAACCTCTGCTGTCTCTGTTGCCGCCGCATTTTCCCCCTGCGGCTGACTGCCTGTATTGCCGCCGGAAGTTCCACATCCAACAGCCGTAACTCCCATCGCAGCTGCGAGCACCAGTGCTGACAGGACCTTTTTCCATCTTCTTTCTTTTCTCATAATTTCCTCACTTTCTGCGAAAAACTCCCGTATGCCCGCTTTTAGCATATAAAATAGTACTTTTCGCATATTATTTCTAGTAATCCACTAGGAATTAGGTAAATTATATTTTCTATGTTTTAAATTGTCAATCCTTTTTTGTTGAAAGATTGACAAAAAATTCATGGCTGATTATAGTATTGCTTAGAATAAAGAAAAGAGGCAATACACATGAAGAATCTGCTAATTTACCAATCCACCGAATATGACTGCGGTCCGACCACACTGACAAATGCCATCCGCTATCTCTTTGACCGCGAAGAAATTTACCCGGATATCGTCAAATATATTATGCTCTATTGTCTTGATTCTTATAATGAAGCAGGCGAAGTTGGAAAACGCGGTACATCCGCATCTGCCATGATGTTTTTGAGTAACTGGCTCACACAGTTCGGACAGGTAAAAAACTTCCCGATTTCCTGCAATTTTCTCGCTAAGGACGAGGTTGTACTCTCTGAAAACAGCCGCATTGTCGGTGCCTTACAGCAGGGCGGTGCTGTTTTGCTGCGTGTTTACCTGGAAGTTCCTCATTATATTCTCCTGACCGGTATTTCGGGCAGTGATATCTATGTGTTTGATCCTTATTATGAAGAACCGGATGATCCGGAACTCGACAAAGAATTCTTTGAGGAAGGCATCACCTTTATCACAGATCAGCCCAAACGCGCCAACCGCCTGATCTCCATCACACGGCTTTCCTGCACCGGTGTCGGTTTTTATGAAATGGGACCATATGAGGAACGAGAGGCAGTGATCCTGTTCAACACAAACACCAGAAAAACACCGGAAAACAGTATTGAATATATCATATAATAGTATCTAATATCAAAAGACCTTTCTGGATCTCATCTTCACCCAGTCTTCCATAGCCAAGTAAAAGAATCGGTTTATGTGGTACAGTTCCGGCAAAATTGTTTTTTTCACTTTCTATGGAAGCATTTTTATTTCTCACAGTTTCATTACAGCTCTGCTCCGATTTCCGTACAACATATTCACTTATTCCATAGATACGGATTCCTTGTTTTTCCGCCAGATCACATATCTCTGTTTCTTTTTTTTCAGTGTTTACCTGTACTAAAACATGCAGTCCTGCATGATCTCCGTAAATTTTTTCTACCCAGCTTCTCTTTTTTAACTCTGCAAGCAGGAAATCATGTTTTGCACGGTAGATCCCCCTCATCTTATTCAAATGACGTTCAAAATGTCCCTCTTCAATAAAGGCACGCAGTATCTCCTGCTGAATTTTGGGAACGGTCGTAGAATAAAATCCACATTTTTCATGATAACGTTTTAACAATTCCGGTGGAAGCACCATATAACTGATTCGAAGTGACGGCGCAATGCTCTTAGAAAAAGTTCCAATATAAATCACTTTTTCAAAATGATCCACGCTTTGCAGCGACGGGATCGGCTTTCCACGGTAACGGTACTCACTGTCGTGATCGTCCTCGATCAGATAGCGCTCCTCCTGCTCCGCCGGCACCGTCACCACCCGGTATCCCATATTCCGGAAGGTGTGGTATGCCTGCGGATATCCCGGATTCTCCATGAGCACGGTCTTATTTCCTCCGAGAAGCTGCGTGAGCAGAATCTCCAGATACTCATTTCCAGCTCCGAGCACGATGTTTTCTGGGCGGCAGTTTACACCTCTGGCGTGATGCAGATAATCCGCAATCTCACTGCGCAGACTGTACTCCCCCTGTCCGTCCCCCGCCATTAACAGTTCCTCACTGTCGTCCAACAGCACATTCCGGCTGATCTTCCGCCAGACGTTGTACGGAAAACTGCGGGTATCGATCGCATACGGGGAAAAATCAACCAGGCAGACCGGTTTTTCCGGCCTGTGTACCTGTCCCGTTTCTCCGACGCTGCTTCCCCGAAGCCGGTACAGCTCCGCGATATCGCATACAAAAAAACCCCGGCAGGGTTCCGCTTGTATATATCCCTCTGCCAGGAGCTGATCATATGCCATCTCTACGGTGCTTCTGCTCACCGCAAGATTCTTCGCCAGAAGACGCGTGGACGGCAACCGTTCCCCTCTCGGAATCCTGCCATCTGTAATCTCGCTCTTGATATATTCGTATATTTTTTCATAGAGGGGAGCTTTCGCTCCCCCCTGTAAGTTCATCATAATCTCTATCATCGTAAAGCCTTATCCGTCGTTATGCCTTGCTTCTCTTGATCTCCTCGACAATGCGCTCCTTGAGTTCGTACGCGCGGTCCTTCATCTTCTTGGATGCCGCCGCAGACTGCAGGATTCTTGCAATGCACTTCGATGCAACATCGTACTTTTTGTAGTGGTATGCCATCGTCGCGAGCAGGTAATCCATCGTGCACTCATCCATGCCGCACATCGGATAGGTCTCTGTGGATACCGCCTTGGTAAAGCCTTCATACGCCTGTGCATAGAACGCCTCTTCCTGCTCCCTGCACTCCTTGATCTGCTCTGCCATCTTCGGATCTTTCGCATCTAAAGACTCGCGCTTGCCGCGCAGCAGCCATGCAAGATTCAGGCAGGTATATGCCTTCTCACTGTTCTTACCTTTTTTCACAATCGTGTTGAACAGTGCCAGCTTGTAGCGCTCGATCGCAGTATCATAATCGATCAGCGTCGGCTCCACATTGTCCGCCGGCTTGAAATTCACACAGATCTTCTCCTTGATCATCTTGACCTGCATGGATGACAGGTGTTCAAAATAGCGCGTAATCGCGGTATAGCCGCAGTACGGGCAGGAAATCACACTGTACTTTAAGGTGTCGATGTGCTCATAGCGCGGACGCAGATCCATGTCGGACTCAAGACGCTTTAATCTTCCGCTCTTGATCATCTTTGTCTTAAATACCTTGTCGCACACTGCACAGCGCACAGCCTTGTCCAGAAGAAAG
>OMGY01003673.1_pt1 | contig 10120 bp, 7 predicted proteins | sample 1674461 | NCBI WGS metagenome assembly OMGY01 (sample SAMN05578579, study PRJEB25193) | human gut metagenome | biome: Human Microbiome; feature: human-associated habitat; material: feces | host: Homo sapiens | place: USA:Birmingham
TGAAGAAAGATTCACATGGTGTACAGTACATTCCTTCATAATGTCCCTTGTAAATGTCACCCTTATCGTAAAGCTTCTTAAAGATCTTCTGAACCTGTTTTTCGTGATCCTCATCTGTTGTACGGATAAACTTATCGTAAGATGTGTTCATTAAATCCCAGATTCTCTTGATTTCTCCTGCTGTGTTATCAACAAATTCCTTTGGAGAAATTCCAGCTTCTGCTGCCTTTAACTCGATTTTCTGACCATGTTCATCTGTTCCTGTCTGGAAACGTACATCATAGCCTTCTTTTCTCTTAAATCTTGCAATTGCATCTGCTAAAACAATCTCATATGTGTTACCAATATGAGGTTTGCCGGATGTGTAAGCAATTGCAGTTGTAATGTAATATGGTTTCTTACTCATTTATCTATTATACCTCCTATGCAACCTGTGTCATTAGGTCTGTTATCTGTTCGTCAACTTTCCTTAATGTACCCTTAGAATCTTTTATCCCTGATTTATACAGCAATTGTATTTACAGGGTAATTTTGCGCGTACATATTATTATAGAATAAATCCGAATATTCGTCTATGGTTATTTTTCTGAAAAACTAATAGTTTTCCTGTATAATTCATAGTATAATACCAAATACTTTTTATCTTCCGATATAAAAATGCTATCAAAGGAGGCCGACTATGAAGAAAAATCATCGCAGACCATTGTCTAAAGCACTATTTACCCACTTGTTTTTTCTACTTCTTATCCTTATTTGCGGAGTCAGTTTAGCAGGTTGTGGACAATCCAGTGCACATAATTCTTCAAAGCAGAAAAAATTTGACCAGTTTCTTGATTCCTGCTTTAAAGAATTCGCTACCGAAAACACAATTACTTTGCATTTTAAACTCTCTGATCCGTCTTCTTACGGTATTAAAAAGGAACCCTCTCCCACTTATGGAGAGCTTTCTTCGGATACGGCAAAGAAAAACTGCAAACGTTCAAAACAACTTCTTCAAGAACTTTATACTTTTCCAACAAGCAGCCTGACAAAAGAACAGAAACTTACCTGGCAGATTTTTCAGGATTATCTAAATGAAACTATTATGAGTGAAAAATATATTCTTTATTCTTCTCCTTTCGGTGCAGATGGATTACCTTCGGATATTCCTGTAACTCTTTCCGAATATCGTTTTGACAACGAAAAAGATATTAAAGATTATTTATCACTTGTAAATCAAATTCCAGAACTTTTTACGCAGGTTCTTGATTTTGAGGAAGAGCGCCGTAACGCAGATATTGTAAGCCCTGATTTTGTAATCTCTGATACTATCGACCAGATTAACCAATTTTTAAATGCAAGCGAAGAAAATAATCTTCTCGTTGAAAGTTTTGAGGAACGTCTGGATTCCCTTGATACTTTAAGTGAAGATCAGAAAGCAAGCTACACCGCAAATAACCGATTACTCATTACAAATAAAGTATTTCCCGCATATGAGCATTTAAAAACTGCTTTACAGGTCTCTACAGGCAGCAAACATACTACATCTGATAACAGCACAAAAGAGAGACTTTGCGAATATGAAAATGGCCAGGACTACTATCGTTTTCTTCTCCAGTCTGATGTCGGAACAGACATGTCCCCGGAAGAATGTATCACAGCTTTGGAAACACAGTTAAAAGATACGATAAAAGATATTTCTTCCCTGACAACACAAAATAAAGACCTGTATACAGAATATCTCAGTGCGGTTCCGACACTTTCAAAACCAAAGGAAATCATGGAGCAGTTAAAAGACGATTCTCTTGTGGATTTCCCGGAAATAAAGAACATTTCTTATGAATTAAAAAATGTTCCTAACGCTCTTTCCGGCACTTCCGCCTGTGCATTTTATCTTGTACCTCCAATTGACAGTAAAGAGGCAAATATTATTTACATCAATAACAACCGTGTGGAGTCCAACGAAATGTTTTCCACACTTGCCCATGAAGGCTATCCGGGACATTTATACCAGACGAATTATTTTTTAAGTACGAATCCTTCCCCTCTCCGTACATTTCTTCACTGTGACGGATATGACGAAGGATGGGGGACTTATGCCCAGTTATACAGCTATAATTTTACAGAATTTAAAGATGTCGATGAAAAAACACAGGCACAGCTCCGCCAGCTATATCGGGATAATGACCTGCTCTCACTCTCCCTGTCCTCTCTGAGCGATTTATATGTGAATTATAAAAATTATGATGAAAATGCACTGGCCGATTATTTAAAGACTTACGGAATTGATAAATCCGCTACAAAACAACTTTACCAATACGTTATTGAAAATCCGGTCACTTATCTTTCTTACAGTATTGGATATTATGAATTAAACAAATTAGAAAAGGAGATGGCTGCCTCTCTTGGAAAATCATTTAAAATTTCTGATTTTCATGAAGCAGTTCTGAATGTTGGTTCTTGCAATTTTGCAATTTTAAGGCAGGAAATAGAAAAGGAAACAGAAATTCTCAGCAAGGTCCCTTAAAAATATTGCTTGTATACACGCGTTTTTTAAATATTTTTAATATTTTTACTCATAATTGGTCATTTTATTTATTTTGAATAATTGACATTTCAATCCTGCATTGTTATACTAGAGCGTGTTTGAAAAAATAATAGAATTTCATTATTGGGGATTTTTATTCTTTTTTCATTGGAAAATCGACACAAAAAGTGTACAATAGACAACGTACGCGATAAAAAGTACAACAGTTTAATTTAAATACAACTTAGGAGGTAATACTATGGAAACATATGGTATCGAAAAACTTGGGATTGTGAATCCTAAAGCAGTTTACCGCAATTTAACACCTGCACAGTTAACAGAGGCAGCTTTAAGAAGAGGCGAGGGCAAGCTTTCTAACACTGGTGCACTCGTTGTAACTACAGGTAAATATACAGGACGTTCTCCTAAAGATAAATTTATCGTTGATACTCCTTCTGTTCATGATGACATTGCATGGGGAAGCGTTAACGTTCCTATCACTCAGGAGAAGTTCAATGCAATTCGTTCTAAAGTAATCGCTTACCTTCAGAACAGAGAAATCTTCATCTTTGATGGTATGGCTGGTGCTGATCCTGTCTGCACAAGAAAGTTCCGTATCATTAACGAATTAGCAAGCCAGAACCTTTTCATTCATGAACTCTTAATTCGTCCTACAGCAGAAGAATTAGAGAACTATGGCGAAGCTGATTTCACTATCTTCGTTGCACCTGGATTCAAATGTATTCCAGAAATCGACGGAACTCATTCTGAAGCAGCTATCATCGTTGACTACGAACAGAAACAGGTAGTTATCTGTGGTTCCCAGTACTCAGGAGAGATTAAGAAGTCTGTATTCTCTGTAATGAACTTCTTAATGCCAAAAGAAGGTGTACTTCCAATGCACTGCTCCGCTAACATGGATCCAGAAACTCATGAGACAGCTGTATTCTTCGGTTTATCTGGAACAGGTAAGACTACTCTTTCTGCAGACCCTAACCGTAAATTAATCGGTGATGACGAACACGGCTGGTCTGACAGAGGTATCTTCAACTTCGAAGGCGGATGCTACGCTAAATGTATTAACTTAAGCGCAGAGAACGAACCAGAAATCTACAACGCTATCAAGTTCGGAAGCCTTGTAGAGAACGTTATCATGGATGACGAAACTCGCGAATTTGACTTTGATGATGGATCTCTTACAGAGAATACTCGTGTAGGATACCCAGTTGATTATATTTCCAACGCACAGATTCCTGGTGTTGGCGGAATCCCTAAAGTAGTTATCTTCTTAACTGCTGATGCATTCGGTGTACTGCCTCCTGTATCTATTCTGACTCCGGAGCAGACCCAGTACTACTTCCTGTCCGGTTTCACAGCTAAGTTAGCTGGTACCGAGCGTGGTATTACCGAGCCTACCCCTACCTTCTCTGCTTGCTTCGGTCAGGCATTCCTGGAGCTGCATCCTACCAAGTATGCAGAAGAGCTGGTTAAGAAGATGGAGAAGAACGGTGCTAAGGCATACCTTGTAAATACCGGATGGAACGGAACCGGCAAGCGTATCTCCATTAAGGATACCCGTGGTATCATCGATGCTATTCTGGATGGCGCTATCAAGACCGCTCCTACCAAGAAGATCCCTTACTTCGATTTCGAAGTTCCTACCGAGCTGACTGGTGTTGACACCGGTATTCTGGATCCCAGAGATACCTACGCTGATCCTTCCAAGTGGGAAGAGAAGGCAAAGGATCTGGCTCAGAGATTCATCAAGAACTTCGCTAAATACGAAGGAAATGAAGCTGGTAAAGCTCTTGTTTCTGCAGGTCCTCAGAAATAATTTTCCTGATAAGGAAATCAATAGAAACGGAAAACCGGATGTGATTCCACATCCGGTTTTCTTTATCTGTTTCCTATTTTGCTGCCAGATCCTTTACTACTTCACCTGCGATAATCAGTCCAGCGACAGATGGCACAAATGCCACACTGCCCGGAATATCACGCCGCTCCGTACATTTATGGGCTGCTCCCGGCGGACAGATGCAGTTGGTTCTACAGCTGATTGCCATATCTTCAACTGGTCTGGTTGGCTGCTCTTCGGAATAAACCACCTTAAGCTTCTTTACGCCACGTTTCTTTAACTCACGGCGCATTACTTTTGCCAGCGGGCATACCTTTGTCTTATAAATATCTGCCACACGGAACTGACTGGCATCTAACTTATTTCCGGCTCCCATACTGCTGATAATCGGCACATTCATCTCCTGTGCCTTCATAACCAGTGAAATCTTCGCTGTTACCGTATCTACTGCATCTACGATATAATCATACTCTTCAAAAGGAAATTCATCCGCATTTTCCGGCAGAAAAAAGCATTTATGCACTTCTACCCTGGCATCCGGATTAATCTCTAAAATACGGTCTTTCATGACGTCTGTTTTATATTTTCCAATGGTCTTTCTGGTTGCAATAATCTGACGGTTGAGATTCGTCAGGCATACCTTGTCATCATCAATCAGATCAAAAGCTCCAACTCCGCTTCTTACCAGTGCTTCGCAGACATATCCACCTACTCCGCCAATTCCGAATACTGCAACCTTTGCATTCTTTAATTTTTCCATTGCTTCTTTTCCAAGCAATAGTTCGGTTCTTGAAAACTGTGTCAGCATCTTCTATCTCCTCTTCTTTGACTACGCTACATTTTACCGCGTCCTTATGTTCTTTGCAACAGAAAAATGCTGCACTCCCATTTCTGAAAGTACAGCATTTTTATTTTTCATTTCATGTCTTTTCTATTTCCGATATATCCCTTTTCACTTATTTCATACGGCGTCCTGCATTTAATCTGCCGTATGCTCCCGCCGCCACTCCTGCTGCAGCAATCAGTACAAGAAGATACAGGAATATCTGATTGTCGTCTCCGGTTTTAACCTGTGTACTGCTATCCGACGTTGTTGCTGCCGGTGTCTGTACCAAAGATGCGCCCGGCAATGTTGTAACAACATTACTTCCGGCGGTTAATGTAGTTCCATTATTATTTTCATTTGGCGTGCTTCCACCTGGTGTATTTTCCGGATTATTTCCGCCGCCCGGGTTTGACGGGTTTAAGCTGTTGGAAGAAGGAAGTCCTTTTTCTACTACAATCTGTGTTGCAGAAGATGCATAATAATTGCGTGTTTCCCGATAACGTACCAGATAAGTTCCGTCGGCAAGTCCGGTCAATTCATTTTCTGTAATTGCAGTATAGGTAGTTCCATCAATACTGTATTCCATTTCCGCATTCACGCCACGAATCTTTCCATCATTTTTGCCATCAATGGTTTCTGCCACTGCGGTAAGTCCTGTTGGTGCTCCACGATGTGCTTTGGTAATGCTGAAGTATTTTGTTACACGGTCTAAAAAGCGGGAACCTCTGATAATTGCTGCAGCTGTATCACCCACTTCAATATTGTCAACATAAGTAACCGTAAAATCCCTTCCTTCCGTTAACGTCATTCCATCATACGTTACGGTTACAGCCGGCTCTTTTCCTGTGCCATCATAGACGAAGGTAGCCGGGCTTAAAGTAATGTCCGCTTCTGCCAGCTTCTTATTACGAAGTACCAGATTTAGGGCACGTCTTCCGGATTCATCCAGTACTGTAATATCAGTATCAACAAAAACTGAATATCCGAAAGGAATTAATTTGTCCAATGCCTGTTCCATTGCTGGTACATTTTTATAGTTTGCCAGGCCACTTATCATGTTTTCTACTGTAATTACAGAATCGTCATCCGGTGCTATTGTAATCATTTCTACAAAGAATGAGCAAGGAGATGCCTGTGAACCTACATGAAGTGTACTGTTCTTTAATTCCAGACCACCATTTGCAGTCCAGCTTATTTCATGGATATCCGCTTCCACATTTTCTAATGTACATTTATCAGAAAGACTAGTATTTGCATCATTGAGCGTTCTCAGGTTCAGCTTTCCATTGGAAATACTTAAGTGATTCATGATATTGAATGCATCTAATGTTAAACTCTTCCCATTTAAATCAAGATTTACAGCCTTATATACAGAGGATAAATCAATTGATTCACTGCTGTCCTTATAATCAACTAATAATTTTACCGTATTGTCTGCATTGGCACTGTGGAATGCATTGGACAGACTGTTATAATTTGTTACATTTCCGCTGGCATCTACAATAGCTGCCACCGGCTCCTGGTCATCACAAACAACACATTTTCCATTGATACGCTTTGGATGCGTACATCCGCTGGCAGTATATATAGTTCCATCTACGATGGTTCCTTTCTTTGTGCCGTCTACAAGCTGGATTACACCTGTTGCAGGAATCCCATTCACCATGGACGTTAATACTGGTCCTTCTGTATTTCTCTTTACCGTAACCGTTCCACCTGCATTCAGGCTGACTGCATTCAAAGTTGAAATCACATATGTGCTGCTTTCCTGTTCTATTGTAATATTCCCATCGGTACTCTCAATACTTCCACCGGCTCCGCCCCAGGTAAGTGATGAATCTGTTGTTCCATTCTGTTTCAGTGTTACATCATTCTTTGCCTTTATATCAAGTTCTGCAAAAAACATCGGTACCGGTGCATTAGTTGAAATGCTTACTGCTCCTGCCAATGCCCGAATCGTCAGCTTACCATCTTGCATGACAAGGTTTGCGGTCTGTTCAATTGTAACATGAAGTTAAGCTCACCTGTGCATTACTCTTGCCTGTTATTCCCTTCGCTGATTTTAAAGAAATATCTCCTGCAGCTTCAATCGTAAGATTACTGTCAGTCAACTCCCCTGTGCTGGTATTTTCCAGTTTTACTTTTCCACCGGTATTTTTCAGGGTAACATTTTCTGCATTGAAAATTGGATAATAATCAGATGCAGAACTTAATGCAAGGTCTCCTTCTGTCTGTGTCAGGTTCAGTGTGGATACTCCACTGGCAATCATACCACATGGTGCGGTTATCGTAACTTTCTTTCCACTTAAGTCAACCACTCCACTGACCATAGCAATTGGCTCTGAAGACGTTGATGCAGTTTCCAGTGTAATATCACCGGTTGTATCTATCTCAAATCTGCTGCCACCGTTTATTACATTACTATTACTTGTTACCTTGAAATTTCCGGTAAAATCCTTTGTGACAACGGCAGCACCGGTTCCGGCTAACAGAAATGCAGGAGAAGTTGAAGTTCCTTCTACAGTAAAATTTCCTGCTCCGGAAATTGTTAAGTTTCCGCCTGTTACTGTCACCGGAACTGGTCCGGCAGTTGCAATCTCCATATCATTGTATATGGTCATGGTTGCCGTATCTTTATCAAAGTAAATATAACCACCACTTTCCGGTTCTTCCTCTACTTTATCGACACCACGATACCTTGCAGCTGGTCCCGGTATAGAAGGAGAATCCACCGCCTTCACATACCAGCCCGTCTCTAATGTTGTACTTCCTATTTGAACGGATGCCGGCGTATCCTCCGCCTTTACCAATAGTCCGGCAGCATCTCCCATAAATAAGCCTGTCATCATAGTCAATGCCATCAAAAATGCCAGACATCGTTTTTTTCGGTTTCTTCCCATATTTCCTCTCCTTTTTTATTCTATTTCTTTTGTTCACACAGTTTCTATTTTAAGAAAACGCTTAAAATTTTGCAACCAATTCTTCCAAATTGTGATTTTATCTTCCTGATTGTCGATAAAAAATGATTCTTATTTTCTTTCAATATGTTATACTTGTCTCGTATCCGGTGTTTTTTACTTTTTATATACAGGAGAATAATTATGCTGATTTACTTATGCGAAGATTCTGAAAGCGATGCCTTACGGTTAAAACATCATCTGAATACATATGCCACGAAACATCATTGTAATATGGAGATTCTACTTTTTTCTTCGGGCGAAGAGATGATTCAGTATTATAAGGAAGAAAAGCGTTATCCGGCTCTGCTGTTTTTAGATATCTATATGAATAACAAGGACGGTGTGGAAACAGCACGTATCCTTCGTTCACTGGGCTATGCGGGTGGCATTATTTTCACCACTTCTTCTACGGAACATGCCATGGCAAGCTATGAGGTAAATGCTCTTTACTATCTGCAAAAGCCTTACTCACACGCAGATTTTCTCAATGCCATGAGCCGCTGTGATACGCTTTTAGAGGAATCCAATGAAGTATTTACCTTTTCTGTCCGTAGGAAGGAATATTCTCTTCCTTACTCAGATATTCTCTTTTTCGAAACCGGACAGCACAATATCCTGCTGCACGCTATATCAGAGACTTTTACGATTTCCGGGAACTTAACGCAGCTTACCGAGGACTTTGCCTCTGTTGCCTGTTTTCTTCCGGTTGGCCGCAGCTATCTGGTAAACTTAAATCATGTCACCGGAATTCTGCAGCACGACCTTATTATGGAAGACCACTCCATTGTGCAGATTCCTTTTCGTAAACGTGACGAGGTAAGCAAGGCCGTTAATAGCTGGTTTGCAAAGCTTGAGAAAGAGCCAACTCATCCCGGCTTATCCTAGAGCCAGATATTTCCCATGTTTCCAATGTACTCCTATTGTGAAAATGTTACAGACTTGTTACAATTCATTTGTACTTAGCTAAGACATGATTTCAAAGAAAATAAGGAGGACGAAACTATGTGTTTTAATTTCAATAGCTGTTCCGAGTTATTTAATGCTATCTGCAAATATTTTAACCTCGGTTGTTAATAATAGCTTGTGCACTTTTCCGGCAGACTGACTGCCAGAAATATATGCCCCGGGCATCTGCCCGGGGTATTTTTCTTTTATCTGTCTAAATATCAATTCCTATACAGCAAAAATCTACTTTTTTCTAAATATACTTATCTGTCTAAAAGCAGCTCTCCCAGCCACATGGCATTTTTATCTTTTTCTGAAATGATATATTCTCCCTTTGGCCATGCTTCGCCTTTCCAGACGAGATCCGGGTCATCATACCGCACGGCCTGTGCTGCCTCCCCGCAAAAATCCTGATCCACACACCACTGCATCAGTGTATCATCCTCCAATGTCAGATACCCGTGGGCAAACCCCTTTGGAATATACATCATTTTCCGGTTTTCAAAAGATAAAACTTCACTGTATGAATACCCAAAACATTTTCCCGGTCTTAAATCCACGGCAACATTAAAAATCGAACCATGCAGGCAGGAAACCATTTTTGCCTGTGCATACTCCCCCATCTGAAAATGCAGGCCCCGCAGCGTAAATGCCTCTCTGCTGTATCCCTGGTTGATCTGGCAGACCTGAAATGGAACATCCCTGTCATACGGAACAGACAGATATCCCCGAAAATCTTCAAACGCAGGCGGAATAAATACTTGTGGTTTATCTGATGAAAACTGGCTCATTTTTGCCTCCCTTGGCATACATTATCATTACACTAACTTGCCATCCATAAGATACATGATCCTGCGGACACAATGTGGACATGAAAAAAACAGATACTCTCCAACCCACACCCAACCCAATCGAAAAAGCATAAAAAAGAACGGAAGTGCTGAAAAATCAACACTTCCGCGTTTTCAAATCGTGAGACATCGGGGATTCGAACCCCGGACAACTTGATTAAAAGTCAAGTGCTCTAC
>OMGY01003674.1_pt1 | contig 10119 bp, 9 predicted proteins | sample 1674461 | NCBI WGS metagenome assembly OMGY01 (sample SAMN05578579, study PRJEB25193) | human gut metagenome | biome: Human Microbiome; feature: human-associated habitat; material: feces | host: Homo sapiens | place: USA:Birmingham
CATAAATAAAACCTCCCGCCGCTGTAATTAATAGTTTTCGGGGAATTTGACCGGCGTATATTGATATTATAGCACGGCTGGGTGCGGTTTGGAAGCCTTATTTTAGCTTAACTGCTTTGGAGGGGAGTATCCCTCATTCAAAGTATTTTGCACAGGATTTTAATATTTATTGTGCTGTTTCTGCGCTTTGGGCCTGAAGGATGGTCCTTGCGTAATCTATAAATTTGGAGGCCGCCGGAGAAAGGGACTGCCTGCGTTTCCAGGCCAGCACGCTGGTCGCCGTTAAAGGCGGGTCAAGAGGGCGGCAGATAATTTTTTCTTTATCCCAAAAGGCGATGGAGCCCTGTATGACAATGGCGTATGCCAGCCTGCCGTATACCATAATTGAGCTGCTGGAGGGCAAATTTGAGGTGAACAATATGTTCAGCTTTGAAAAATCCTTTCCAAACCAGCCGGCCAGCTCGCTTTTAATATTTTCCCGCCTGGGCAGGATGAGGGGAAGGTTCTTAAGATCAGAGGGACGGATTTTTGATAGTTTTGCCAAAGGAGAATCGGGAGTCATTACTGCTACCCATTGTTCTTTGCGGTTTAAGCGGATATAATCGTATTTCTCTATATTTATGGGCTCCAGCAGCAGTCCCGCGTCGGTCAGGCCCAAATCCATGCGCTCTTTTACATAATCGGCGGTAGCGGTATATAAATCAAAGGAGACTGCCGGATAGCGCTGATTAAAAGCGCGGAACAATTCAGGCAGGGCCTGCACGGCTGCCAGGTCCCCGCAGCCTATGCAAACCGTTCCTTCAATGAGTTCTTCCTGCACAGCGAGCTCCTTCTGGGTTTTATCAACAAGTTCCAGGATTTCTTCCGCCCGGCGGCGCAGTAAAAGGCCTTCGTTTGTCAGCGTTAGCCTGCGCGTGCTTCTTTCAAAAAGCCGGACGCCCATTTCCTCCTCCATTTGCGCAATCTGGCGGCTGAGTGCGGGCTGGGTTATATGAAGGGCATTAGCGGCCTTGGTTATGTTTTCCTCCTGCGCAACAGTCAGAAAATACCTAAGAACTCTGATTTCCATATTCATTACCTCCGCGGCATATTTTATCATATTTATGCCTTGCAGGCAATATAGTGCGGCCAACACGGCATTTATATATTATCAAATATCCAAAAAGAGGGAGGCGCAATGTCTGTGTATCATTGCCGGCCTCCCGGTTTGGAACGGTTTTATGGAGTTGTAGCTTTTAAAGTCTATATTTTGCCGGCGCGCAGCAGCTTTCTCAGCGCCTGCGTATGCTTTTCATATGCAGTTTCCCAGTCTGAAGGGCCGCTGACTTGCTCCAGGCGCCAGGTGCGCTGCGAGAGGGCGCCTACACGGCCCAGGATCAAGTTATATTCCTCCATACAGCCTTTAAGGGCGTCTGCGTAATCGGCGAGGATATCTCCCCATGCGCACATCTGTCCGCCCAGCACGTTGGCGCTGGGCTCTATCCTCAGGCCGTGATAGGCGGCGGACATTTCCCATTTGTGCCCCCATTGGTGGGTGTCCCATTGGAGGATTTCGCCTGCCGTCCAGCTTATGGAAGGGGAGACTATATATAAAGGCTTCCAGGAGCAGTTTATGAGGGTAAAGCCTGCATCCGCTAATTTGTCGGCCGTCTGGTAATAATTTTCCCAGCTTATAACCAGCGTATCCTTGGGGATAAGGTAATTGTACTCCTCGCGGAAGCCCTCCCATACTATAGGCGTGCGGCCAAGATTAAAGACCATTTTGGCGCAGCGCTGCACATAATGCGCGTATAAATGCTGGAGTCCGTCTATATTGTGGGCCGCGCAGTAGCGCTGGGTTTTTTCGCAGCTTTTCCAGCCGTCAATTTTGGCTTCGTCTCCGCCGATATGTATATAGGGGGAATAGGGGAAAAGCTGAGCAATTTCTTTAAAGCATTCGCCCAGGGCGTCAAAAACCGTTTCATCCGCAGGCAGCACGCTGCCCGTTCCGAAAATTTCGGGATAATTGCGCATAAAGGACAGGCTGTGCCCGGGTACGTCCATTTCGGGTATGAGGGTTATTCCGCGCTCAAAGGCATACTGGTTAAGCTGCATGAGCTGGTCCTTAGTATAAAAATATTTGTCGTTAAGCTTTTCATAACGCCCTATGGGCAGGGTGAAGGCTTTGTCCTCGGTAAAATGTATCTGCAAATAGGCCAATTTATAGTAATAGCAAACGTCTATATAGTCGTATAGAAATTTAATATCGTGTTCGCACCGGGCAACGTCCACCATCAGCCCGCGGTACGGGCAGTCAGGCGCGTCTTTTATTTCTGCTGAGGGAATATAAACATGTCCGTCCGACGCTCTGGATAATTGCAGCAGCGTGGCAAAGGCGTGGTGCGCGCCCTTTAAATCGGCGGCGGATATGATTATATCCTTTTCCGAGCAGCTTATTTCATAGCTTTCAGCCTTAAGCTGCTCGCTGGCCCTTACCCTGACAGGGAGGCCGTCCGCATCTGGCTGGATATTATGCATAGCGGCGAGATATTGCCTGAAGGTTGCCTGGCTTTGAAAAAAATCCCCGCTGATTGTGCCCAGTCTGAGCATGCCATTTCCCAGGCTTATGTTACGGGGCTGCGGAATTACTGAATATTCCATAGCTGTTCCTCCTATTATACAATACAATTAAAGCACAGGGGATTTTTACGGGAATGCTATGCCCGCTTTGCTGCGCGGTTCCGGCAAAGCGCCGGCTATATCCTGATTCGCTTCTTTCGGCCGTCAACGGGTATTTTATGTAAAAATCTTTTCCCGCGAAGAAGGCGTTTTTTTGGCTCATATAAGCGGCCGGACGCGGAAATACCGGAGTATTTTAAGGACGGCTGCGCGGCAAAAAGGCAAATCACTCCTTTTGAGGCGCGTTACTTTCTGATTGCATTGTCTAATTTAATTTTTGGGCATTATAGCATATACGGGGTGGAAATTCAATACTGTAAATAAAATAATTTTACTTTCTTGAACGCTGTATAAAAGCAGATAGGACATAAAACATTTTTCAACATAAATAGCGTTATAAATAGTGTTTAGTTAGTACATACAAAACGGTTGGTTTTCAGCCCTGCGGAGGCTGCGTCCGCTCTATGTACACCCGGCGCATACCGTTTCCTGCCTTTTGGGGACGCAATTCATTACATTTTTGACGCTTTGGCCTTATCAGGGAAAATTGGCCTGCTTTCAAAGCAGACGAGAAAGGCGGGAGAACGAGACCACTTAGGATAACGCGGGCAACAGGCCAATCTTCCCGGATGAGGCGCGTTATCCCTTGTACGGCGACTGACATGCTGAAAAAGCAAGGCGCATTTATTAAGATACTTAATAAAGCGGGAAAGTCTAAATCAGATAACAAAATAAAAAGCCTCCGCCCATGTCGTTTGACGGGGCAGAGGCTTTTAGAATTTTGAATATTAAGCAGTGACGGATTAATACATTCCGCCCATTCCGCCCTGAGGCGCGGGAGCCGCCGGTTCAGGCGCGGGGATATCCGCAACCAGGCACTCGGTTGTAAGCATTACGCTGGAAACGCTGGCGGCGTTCTGAAGGGCGCTGCGGCTTACCTTGGTCGGGTCGATTATGCCCTTGGCTACCATATCGCAGTACTCGCCTTTTTTGGCATCGTAGCCAAAGCCTACGCTGCCGTTATTTATAACCTTATCTACCACAACCGCACCGTCTACGCCGGCGTTAGCCGCAATTTGACGGATGGGCTCTTCCAGGGCGCGGGCAATAATGAGCGCGCCGGTCTTTTCATCGCCGGAGAGGGTTTCGGCATGAGCGCGTACAGCCTTTATAGCGCTGATAAAGGAGGTGCCGCCGCCGGGAACAATTCCTTCTTCAACCGCCGCGCGGGTGGCTGCGAGGGCGTCCTCTATGCGCAGTTTACGCTCCTTCATTTCCACTTCGGTAGCGGCGCCTACGTTGATAACCGCTACGCCGCCGGCCAGTTTGGCGAGGCGCTCCTGAAGTTTTTCACGGTCATAGTCGCTGGTGGTTTCTTCAATCTGAGCCTTAATGGAGTTGACGCGGGCCTTGATTTCCTCGCTGCTTCCTGCGCCTTCCACGATGGTGGTGTTGTCCTTATCTACCTTTACCTGGCGGGCGGTGCCCAGCATGTCCATAGTGGCTTCCTTAAGCTCAAGGCCGATTTCCTCAGAGATTACCTGGCCGCCGGTCAGGATGGCTATATCCTGGAGCATGGCCTTTCTGCGGTCGCCAAAGCCGGGAGCCTTAACAGCCACGCAGGTGAAGGTGCCGCGGATTTTATTTACTACCAATGTAGCCAGGGCTTCGCCCTCAACCTCTTCAGCTATAATAAGCAGCTTGCGGCCTGCTTGTACAACCTGCTCAAGGATGGGCAGAATCTCCTGAATATTGCTTATCTTTTTATCGGTTATAAGGATAAGGGGATTATCCAGAATCGCTTCCATCTTATCGGTATCAGTTACCATATAGGCCGAAGCATAGCCGCGGTCAAACTGCATGCCCTCTACTATGGAGAGGTCGGTTTTCATGGTCTTGGCTTCTTCAACGGTGATAACGCCGTCTTTGCCTACCTTTTCCATAGCGTCGGCTATTAATTCGCCGATAGCGTCGTCGCTGGCCGAAATGGCGGCAACCTGAGAAATAGCCGTCTTGCTCTCAATGGGCTTGGAAATGCTCTTTAAGCTGTCCACAGCCACGTCTACGGCAGACATAATGCCGTTGCGCAGCACCATGGGATTGGCGCCGGCCGCTATGTTCTTAACGCCCTCGTGGAAGATGGCCTGAGCCAGCACGGCGGCAGTGGTGGTGCCGTCTCCCGCGACGTCATTTGTCTTAACCGAAACTTCTTTAACCAGCTGGGCGCCCATATTCTCAAAGGGATCTTCCAGCTCTATTTCCTTAGCGATGGTAACACCGTCGTTATTGATAAGAGGAGAGCCGTATTTCTTATCAAGAACTACGTTGCGGCCCTTAGGCCCTAAGGTTATTTTGACGGTATCCGCCAGTACGTTTACGCCCTTTTCCAGGCTGCGGCGAGCCTCCTCGCCATATTTAAACTGCTTTGCCATAATTAATCACTCCTTAAAATTATTCTACAACAGCCAGAATGTCGCTCTGACGGATAACGATATATTCGGTTCCGTCCAGCTTAACCTCGTTGCCGGCATATTTGCTGTAAAGCACTTTGTCGCCCACTTTAACCTGCATAACTATCTCTTTGCCGTCCACGTTTCCGCCGGGGCCGATGGCTATAACTTCGGCCATTTGGGGCTTTTCCTTTGCCGCGCCGGGCAGCACGATGCCGCTCTTGGTGGTTTCTTCGCTGTCTATGCTCTTAATTACTACTCTGTCAAACAACGGTCTTATCTTCATATTGATAATTCCCTCCTTTATATTTAGCACTCTTAAGCTTCGAGTGCTAACAAGCTTATAATATGCACATTGCCTTTTATTAGCAAACCGAACCTGAAGCTGTTTTTAACGATTAAATCTGATTATTCAAAAATATCTCTCGAAATCTTTAAAAAGCTAGGTTTTACACGCAAAATCTATTATACCCGTTCACAGCGGTTGCTAAACTGCGGAATATGCTGTAAAATAAATAAAATTAGATTTTATTTAAGAAAGAGGCGCAGGCAAATGAATAAATGGGACGCGCGGTTCATGGAAATGGCTGAGATGGTGGGGAGCTGGTCAAGCTGTTACCGCAGCGGCAGGAATATAGGCGCGGTTATCGTGAGGGATAAGCGCATTCTTACCACGGGATATAACGGCGCGCCGGCCGGACTGCTTTCATGCGCGGAGAGGGGAGAATGCCTGCGGGATAAATTAGGCATACCTTCAGGCACCCGGCATGAGCTGTGCTATGCCATACACGCTGAGCAAAACGCGCTTATTCAAGCCGCTAAACTGGGCGTAAGCGTTGAGGGCGCCACTCTTTACTGCACTCATCAGCCCTGCACTATATGCACCAAGCTTATCATAAATGCGGGCATATCGAGAATAGTATATAAATATCCCTATCCTGATGAATTTGCGCAGGAATTGCTTAACCAGACTGATATACAGGTAGATGTGTTTTCAGAGCTTTGATGAATTAGGGGCTGTTTATAGCAGAGCGCCAATACCCGACTGGTAAGTCTGATTGCGGAGGCAAAAACTAATTAATAGTTCATAAGAAATGCTATATTTAATAATTAGGAGAAAGCGGTGTTATGGATACAAGAGAAATGGTAGAACAAAAAATTCGAGAGGTTGATGAGCAGAAGTATAATGAAAGGATTGATATTCTGGAAGAACATCTGCAAGTTATAAAAGACCACATAAAGCGGACAAATAAAGAATATGGATATGACAGATGCGGTGCCGAAGATTTAATGTTCAACTATAAAATTGCTGATACAGAAAAAGCGCTGCAAGACAAAATAGAAGAAATCCGATTGGAGCTTATAAATGAAATGCAGCGGGAAATCACAGATGAAGAATATGAAGAAGAAAAAGATTTACTTATTTAGAATTATAATTGATTTGAAATAGTTTGAATCTGATTGCAGAATATGACAATGCAAACGGGTAAATTCCGCTGGCTGGAAGGCTGGTTTTTACGGCGGCGGATAAATTAAAGGGGGCGGGGGCGGCTCTTGGACAGGCTGAAGCCTGTCTGGGCCGCGCCTCCGGCGCGGCCTGGCGGCCCTGCGGGCCGCCCAAGAGCCGCCCCCGCCCCCTTTAATTTATCCGCCGCTTTTGGGCTGCGCCTTTAAGCCCGTTAAACCGGTATTTATTCGCGCCTTTGGATGTATATGCCTGCCGCCGTTCCAAATCCCCCATCTCCCCGCCGTTTTTATGCCTTTCGGCGGCATTTTTTATCCTATGGCTATTGACATGCATATTTATATATGTGATAATAAAGAAAAAGGTATTATAATAAGGGGACAGTCTGCCCAAGGCGCGTTAAGCATCCAAAGGCCGCCAAACAACTAAAATCCGTCCTGAAATTCCTGAATTTATGAAAAAAATATAAAACAGGTATTGACATTTAAATTTTGATATGCAATAATTAGAACGTGGAATATTTACAACCTAAAGGGAGGAGGGATACCAATGTGGCTGTTAAGCGCCGTAAGAGGCGCCCAATAATCAAAAGCCGCAGCCAAACGCTTGAATTTATGACATAATATAAAAAAGGCGCCGGCTAATGTTTTCAGCATGGGCTGATAAAGAAAAAGGAGAATTGATACTAATGAAAAAGATGTTTGCACTTCTGCTCGCTTTGTCGTTTGCATTAATTCTCCCCGTACTCAGCGTTGCCCAGCCAGCGCTCCAGATTACGCCCGCTGCGGTAAATGCTACCCATTTTACCTGTGGAGATATGCAGACGGGAACCTTTAGTGCTTCTGGTCAAACACACACTTATACAGTTTACCTTCAGGGTAATAAGGGCGTTGCTTTTATGACCTATGGCAGGGCTGTTGCCATTATTAGGGTTACAGCGCCCAACGGAAGCCTGGTAGGCATTATTGACCACGATGTTGGTACTTCCACTACTTACGGGGTGCTCACTACTCCCAACCAGAGCGGCAATTATACTATCGAAGTATACAGCATTTTGGCTGGGTCGTATAGTATGAATTGTCTTACTGGGCATGGTACCACATCCAATACTAATACGGCGTATAATGGAATTGACGCCGCCAGCTATGCAAAACAGTACGCAAATAGTCCCAATCCCGATTATCCTGTTTTTGGAGAGGATTGCACCAATTTTGTCTCCCAGTGCGTCTATGACGGGGGCATGCCCATGCTGGTGGGCGGCACTGATGCGCATTGGTACTTTTATAATATGGATCAGCGTTCCCCCTCCTGGGCGGGCGCGGATTATTTTATGCGCCATTGGACCAAGGTGCGCTCCAGCAGCTATTACGGGCGTGCCCGTGAGGTTCTAATATATACTAAAGATTATATTATAAAGAACAGGAACACGGTGGGCAATTCTATAGAAGTGGGCGATATTGTGCTGTATCTTAATGGGGCAGATTCAAAAGCTTATCACGCTAATATTATAAGCACAAAATACAGCATGGGCAGTCCGATTATCTTTTATTGTTCGCATAATGCTCCTGCTAAGGACTATGATTGGTTTGTTTATGTTAATGGCCGAGACAATACTGATTGGATAGTAGTAATAAAAATTAAAGCCTAGCATAAAATATTAGGAAAGGAGCGGATAAAATGAAGAAAAAGCAGATAGTAATAATAGCCGCTGCTTTGGCGGTTGTGCTGCTTACCGGGACAGCGGTATATGCTGTAGGTAATTTGGGTTCGGAAAGCAATCAGGCTGATAAGCCGGTTGAACAGCCCCCTCTCTCCGCATCCGCAGCTGAAGCTGAGGAACTTCAGGCGCCCCTTACCGCCGAGCAGGTGGATATCTCAGCTTTTACGGTACCCATAGGCACCGAAGCCGAGCAGATATTAAGAAATACTCTCGTTAAGAAGCAGATGACCGAGCAGGAAATACAGTATTATAACGCTCTGCCGTCCGAAATAAAGATGCTGACCCGCGCCGAGGCCATAGAGCGGCTGGAGGAGATCGACCAGTGGCTGGAGGAGAATCAAAAGGAATTTTCCGAATATACCTCTGAGGAAAAAGCGCAGCTGAACGAGGTTTATAATGAGCAGCTGGCGTGCAGGTTATATATCGATTGCCTGGCTACGGGTTCCGAGCATGCTATAAGCCGTATTGATTCTACGCTTATATATTATGAATCATGGAATCATGAATTAGTATACCGCATAGCTGATGATCCTACGTATCAGAAACTCAAAAATAAAAAAGCCATGCTTGACTTTCTTATTGATGTGCTTTATGACCTCAAAACTAAGGCTCAAAATGGCGAATATGACTATCAAACTATATTGGATAAGCTGGAATGCGTCGAAAATTACTTTAATCTTAAAAATGATACTTATACTTTGTCAAATGTTCTTACAGAAGAAATGTTTGACGATTTCGCCCAGCGGTATGAGTCTGGTGAGAGTATAGAGTCCATATTGGGCTGATGGTATAAGGCAGAATGAGTATTGAAAAAAGGAGGGGGGGAAGCCCCTCCTTTTTTGCCTTATCGGCTGTAAAAAGCTGTTTTGCTGCCGCATATGGCGAAAAGCTGAATATTTTGGAAAAGTTTTCCATATAAAAACAAATTCTTTTCTCCAGGAGTTAAAAAGTCTTTCTATATTATCTTGCCCTTGAGCTTGTTAATGCTGCGGGGGATGCTGTCCTGGGATGTTCCCCAGGGCTTGTCTTTATTCTGGTAGTCAAATTTTTTTGTAAACCATTCCACTTCGCCGGCCAGCCGCTCCAGGCTGCGTATTTGAATCTGGACCAGCTCCTGTATAAATGCGCTTCTTTCCCTTGAGTTCAGGCAGGCCTGGGCGCGCGCAAGCATCTGGGAAAAATGAGGCTCGCATAAGCCCCTGCCCTTTCTGAATATTTCTTTAAATTCTATGCTTTTGGACCAAAGAGCCAGCGCTGTATCCATATATCTTTGCATTAGATCAGCCTGCTTTTCGCATATTACGCAGGAGCGCTCACCAGCGGCCTGAAAATTAATAAAATCGCTTATTTGAGCAGAAAGCTTTTTATCCTTTTGAGTACTTTTAGCCAAAGCTTCAAGCTGTTTGGCTGTTTTTTTATTATGTTCCAAAAGAAAAGTGTGTAATTGCAGAGCCAGCGGGAGCCGCTTGCCTCCGTCATAGAGCAGCTTAAAGTGCCGGGCGCAGAAGCCCTTTTTATTTACTTCCACCCGGTAGTCGGGGGACATGGCCGCTCCGCCTAAATATGTGTCGGTAAAGGAGGCGTCCAGTTTTTCCCGTATAAGACAGAACTGGCATTCGCTATCCTCCTTAAATGCGTCCAGCACTTCGGCCGTTTCAATATGGTAATCCATATATTTTTCTCCTTATTATTCACTGACGTCATGCTTAAATGAGAGCTATTCTTCCGGGCCGCTGTTCTGGTTCACCTTGGCGAATATCATCCGGCCCGCGCTGGTCTGTAAAACGCTGGTGACAACGCAATCAACGCTCTGCCCGACGAAGGGG
>OMGY01003678.1_pt1 | contig 10116 bp, 8 predicted proteins | sample 1674461 | NCBI WGS metagenome assembly OMGY01 (sample SAMN05578579, study PRJEB25193) | human gut metagenome | biome: Human Microbiome; feature: human-associated habitat; material: feces | host: Homo sapiens | place: USA:Birmingham
CGAAAGAAGGATTGTGATATAATGAGTGGCAGGGATGAACCAGAATGAAAAAGGAGTATTACACGAATGAAATCAAGAACAGATGCTGTCTATGATGCGTTAAAAGAAAAAGGCTACCCGGATGATTTTTGCCGGGAGATTGCATATAAACATATGAACACAGACTATACCGCAACGCGGATGTTAGGATATCTTTATCGCATCTCGAATCCACGGCCGGAGGATGTGGTGGATGAGATGCTGGCTATCTTAAGTGACAGGAATGCCATTATTCAGAAAAAAGAACTGGAACATGCACAGGCAACAATCAACCGGATCTACAGAGAAGGGTTGTGACAGTCAGAATATGGACAAAAGAAGAACAGCAGTAAACATAGGATGCATCTGCCTCATTTTCTTGTTTATTTTTGGATTTTACAAATGTATCCAGTGGGATAATACGAGCAGAAGAGAACAGGAAGAAGCAAAAGAACAGAAGGAACTGGATGAAAAAGCAGCAGATGAGAAAGCATATGAGCAGGCAAAGGAATATATGGAAAATTACCGGATCAGCCTGCAAAAAAAGATGCGGGCCGCCGGAATCGAGGATCTCAGAGTATGTTATGAACAATACAATCAGAGAACGTACTCTGATACTTATAATTTCTTGGATGATGATTCCGACTATCAGTATTTTTATTATGAACTGAGTTATTACTGTGACTCCATAGATTCTATATTCGAAGAGGCTACAAAGGATGGAAATTATGATCCTTTTGTGGAACTGCTGAAAGAGGAGTGCAAAGTAAAAGATCAGCGACCGGTGGAAAGAGATGGCTTCTATAAAATATTTGTCGGAGACAGAAAATATGCTGTAAAGATCAATGAAAGAGACCCGGAGGGCGAACTGACAATCTCCCGGGAATACGGAGTGTATTACAGGATCGAGCAGGGAGAAGATGGGTATGAACTTTATACGAACTGGGGAAAAATCTATCCGGAGGAAGAGAAAAATGGATCCGGAAGCGGTGACGGTTCAGACGGTAGCGGTAATTCCGGAAGTGCTTCCGGAGATGCAGGAGGATCCGGTTCGGGTAGCTTCTACGGAGATGCAGGAGGATCCGGTTCCGGCAGTTTCTCGGGACATTCCGGTGGCTCAGGTTCCCTGAAAAAAACAGATCCCTACGATGTGGATGATTACGATGATCCCGATGATTTTGCGGAAGAGTGGGCAGAAGAGTTTGGAGACGATGATTATGATGACGGATATGACGATGCCTATGATTACTGGGAAGAAGAGTATGATGATTAACTAGAGAGTGTCTGAAAAAGAAAAGAAATTTTCACAATGCAGTTTTGCAGACAATCTTGTGTTTGGGCAAGAGAGGAAAGGTGGAATTAAAGGATGGAGAAGCAGAAAATATTTGAACAGATCAGGGGAGGGCTTATTGTCTCCTGTCAGGCTTTGGAGCATGAGCCATTGTATACAAAAGAAGGAGGCATCATGCCACTGATGGCGAAAGCAGCAGCGCAGTCGGGAGCAGTCGGAATCCGTGCCAATACTGTACGGGATATTACACAAATTAAAGAAGTAGTAGATCTTCCGGTGATCGGAATTATTAAAAAAGACTATGAAGGAACACCAATGTATATTACGGTGACGATGAAAGAAGTGGATGCCCTGGTCGCATGTGGTGTGGATATCGTGGCGGTACAGGGAACCGGTGCCAGGCGCCCGGACGGAAGCAGTGCACCGGAATTTATCCGTGCGGTCAAAGAAAAATACCCCCAGCAGCTGGTAATGGCAGACTGTGCGACGTTGGAAGAAGGAATCGCATGTGCCGAGGCGGGGGCTGATTTTGTGGGTACTACGATGCGTGGCTACACACCGGAGACAAAAGGATGCGACGATATCGATTATGCATTTATCCATGAACTTTCCGAAAAATGCCCTGCAAAGATCATTGCAGAAGGACATATCCATTACCCGGAACAGGCAAAAAAAGCGTTGGAAGCGGGTGCATTTGCTCTGGTAGTCGGAGGGGCAATCACAAGACCTGCGGAGATCACATCAAGATTTGTTTCGGCAATCCGAAAATAAGAGAGCAAATAGAACGTTGTTATAAGAAAACAGTGATGGTTGACTTTATGTAAACCATCGCTGTTTTTCTATGCTGAAATTATATGGAAAAAGTTGTGTTCATATGGATTACCGTTCATCGGCTGTGTCCAGACCCATCGCCCATTTTCCGTTGGTAAAATCCGGAATATCAACGACAGCACCGCCTCTGGCTACAGACATCTCGGACAGGGCTGTGATCGCCATCCAGGAAGCTGCATCGTAGACATCTACCGGCATCGGGCTGTCTTCGCGCAGGCACTGGAAGAACTGTTCGAATTCCAGCCAGTCCATGCCGCCGTGGCTGCCCTGGACGCCTTCTTCGAGGAATTTTTTCCAGATCGGATGATCGTAGGTTTCGGCGTAGGTATCAGCGTTTCCGCTGCACTCTTTTCTCCAGTCAAAATCGTGATCGCGGTCTTCTTTGCGGTCGATGAAGACAGAATCGGTGGCTTCTTCGTACATGCCTTTGGTTCCGCGGACAGTGAAGTTACGGCTGTAGTATCTCGGCAGGGTGGTGTCGAGGGTCAGCTGGATGGTTTCTCCGTTGGCACAGCGGATCATTGTGGTGATGATATCACCCTGGGCAAAATGTGCCTGTTTCAGTCTTTCGTCATCGCTCTTATTCTGCATGATGAACTCATGGAGTCCTGCGGACTTGGAGGCGAAGGAAGAAAGGGTGAGCATCCGGTTTCCGTGGTTGATATTCAGGATCCTGGCGATCGGTCCCAGATCGTGAGTCGGATAGTTTTCGCAGTTTCTGGACAGATAATTTCTAAGGCGGTAATGTCTGTTCTCTTTTCCGAATGCGATTTCGTCTCTCAGATCATGCTGATATCCACCGGCGCAGTGAACTACCTCGCCGAGAACACCCTGTTCTACCATATTTAACACCATCAGTTCGCGGCGGCCGAAGCAGCAGTTTTCCAGGAACATGAACGGTGTTTTAGTTTTTTCATAAGCATCGACCAGTTTGTAGCAGTCTTCCAGAGAGTAAGCGCCACCGACTTCCATGGCTACGGCTTTTCCGGCATACATGGCAGCAAGGGCGATCTCTACATGAGATTCCCAGGCGGTTGCGATGATGATCGTATTTACCTCTTCATTTGCGATAATATCTTTATAATCGGTAGATACAAAAGGTGTCGGCTGTCCGGCAGCGTCCACTACTTTCGCTCCTTCCCGGGCGCGATCTTCATAAACATCACAGACAGCGACAACCTGTTCTTTCTGAGCCAGAACGATATTTTCCAACAGATCTTTTCCACGGCATCCAAGGCCGATATATCCGATTTTAATATTTTCCATTAGAGTCTCTCCTTTATGTGTCTTTTTATAACCATTTAGTAGATAGAGTTCTACGAGGTTTTCTACTCTCGTAACTGCAAATATGCCGAATGATTATATTCTGAAGTTTATTATACACAGATACCGGGATTTGACAAGGAAAGTAAAATCTAAATATTATGAAAAATCGTAACTATTCAGTAGCCACTGTCCCGCGACGTAACTGTGAAGGTACTGAACAGTTACGAAAAATCAAAGAAAAGTGAGTGAGAATCTTGTGTTTCATGTGGGAAATTTTTATAATAAAAGAAGAATCGTTTGAAAAAAATGAGAAGATTTCTGAGGGCTACAAACATAATGTAAAGGAGACAGGAAATTATGAAATTTACCAATGGTTACTGGCTGCTTCGTGATGAGATGAAAGCTGCCTATGCAGTAGAGTACGGAAGTCACCGGGTATACGGGCAGGAACTGACGATGTATCTGCCGTGTTCCCATATCGTGGATCGGGGAAGCTGTCTGAATATCCCGCTTCTGACGGTGACACTGTCCAGTCCGATGGACGGTGTGATCAAAGTGTCTGCGGTGCATCATGACGGAGCCGTATATAACGGACCTTTTGCAAAGATTTATACCGGCGATGCGCATGTGCGGATCGAGGAGAATGAGGAGCAGCTGATCTATCAGACGGGCTCTCTGAAAGCGGTGATCGATAAAGCACCGAATGGATACAAGATGGCATTTTATGAGGGAGATACTTTCCTCACAGAGTCGAGTTTCCGGAATCTTGCCTATATGCAGAATACAAAAACCGGGAAAAACTATATGCTGGAGCAGATGTTCCTCGATGTGGATGAATATGTCTACGGACTTGGGGAACGTTTCACGCCGTTCGTAAAAAACGGACAGGTAGTGGAGATGTGGAACGAGGATGGCGGAACTGCCAGTGAGATTGCCTATAAAAATATCCCGTTCTATGTGACAAATAAAGGCTATGGTATCCTGGTGGACAACGAGGGCGATGTGGCGTATGAGATCGCCAGTGAGAAGGTAGAACGGGTCCAGTTTTCCGTGGAGGGGGAACGTCTGGATTATTATGTGATCAGTGGAAAAACGCCGATGGGAACCGTAGAAAAATACACAGAACTGACCGGAAAACCGGCACTGCCGCCGGCATGGTCGTTCGGATTGTGGTTGACGACTTCTTTTACTACGAATTATGATGAGGCGACCACTTCCGGTTTTATCCAGGGCATGGCAGACCGGGAGATTCCGCTGCATGTGTTCCATTTTGACTGCTACTGGATGGATGCCTATGAGTGGTGTAACTTTGAATGGGATCCCGCGACATTCCCGGATCCGAAAGGCATGCTGAAACGGTATCATGATCGCGGGCTTCACATCTGTGTATGGATCAATCCGTATATCGGACAGAAATCCTGTCTGTTCAAAGAGGGAAAGGATCATGGTTATCTGGTTAAGAAAACAGACGGAAGCGTATGGCAGACGGATCTGTGGCAGCCTGGTATGGCACTGGTTGATTTTACGAATCCGGATGCTGTGGCATGGTATCAGGGAAAGTTAAAGACGCTGCTGGATATGGGCGTGGATTGCTTTAAAACTGATTTTGGTGAGAGAATCCCGGTGAAAGAAATCGAGTATTTTGACCATTCCGATCCGGTGAAAATGCATAATTACTATACTTATCTGTATAATCAGGCAGTTTTCGAATTACTGGAGCGTGAGAGAGGAACCGGCGAAGCTGTACTGTTCGCGCGTTCTGCCACCGTCGGTGGTCAGCAGTTCCCGGCACACTGGGGCGGTGACTGTTCTGCAAGCTATGTTTCCATGGCAGAGACTCTTCGTGGAGGACTTTCTCTGTCTCTGGGTGGATTTGGTTTCTGGAGTCATGATATCAGTGGATTCGAGAGCACCGCACCAGCGGACATCTACAAACGCTGGTGCCAGTTTGGCCTGTTAAGTTCTCACAGCCGGTTGCACGGTTCGTCTTCTTACCGTGTGCCGTGGATGTTTGATGAAGAGGCATGTGATATTCTGCGGGAGTTTGTCAATCTGAAATGTCGTCTGATGCCATACCTGTACGGGCAGGCTGTGCGCTCACACAAAGGAGGCCGTCCGGTACTGCGCCCGATGTTCCTGGATTTCCCGGAGGATCGTGCATGTGATACCCTGGATCGGCAGTATATGTTCGGCGATTCTCTGCTGGTGGCTCCGATCTTTAAAGAGAACGGTGAAGTGCAGTATTATCTGCCGGAGGGAACCTGGTATAATCTGATCACCGGAGCAGAGGTGAGCGGAGGAAAATGGCAGAAAGAGACGCATGATTATCACAGTCTGCCACTGATGATCCGTCCAAATACAGTGCTTGCTTTGGGCAATAATGACCAGAAACCGGATTATGATTATGCGGATGGTGTTAGCCTTCTGGTATCCGCGTTTGATGAGGGAGCCGAAGCGAAAACTGAGATACCGGATCTGAAAGGAGAGACGGTGATGACGGTGACTGCGAAACGTGTGGGAGATGAGATTCACCTGCATGTGGAAGGCGGAAATGGAAATTATACGGTGAGGAGCCTTTCGGGTTGCAAGGTAGTTGTGGAAGCGTAAGAATCTGCGGGGACAGAGAAGAAATACCGAAGCGTATCCGTAGAAATGTCAGAAAAGCCATAATGCGAAAATAAAATTGTAAAATTATATCACCACAAAGAAAAAGCATGCATACAGAAGCGAAAAAATCCTGTATGCATGCTTTTTTGATGCATTGCATATTAAAAATTGATCTGGTGAATCAATTTGCTTACATAAGATGCGTAGAACACTGCTGGATGTATCTGGATTCTGTGTCGGTCGTGGGAGATTGCAGTTGAAAAAGTGCTGTGTGCGGATCAGTTGCCGGCAGCCGTACCGCGCTCCGCCCAGCGAAACCACTTTTGTGGAAATTCAAAGACAAACAGGATGCCAAGCACGATCGCCACCGCGATCTTCAAAGTCTGGAATCCACGGTCGGAAGCTTTGGCCAGCTGATCCGTCACGACATAATAGGCAGTCCAGTAGATCCCTGCTCCCGGAACCAGCGGGAAGATGCCTGCAACGAGAAAGATCGTCACCGGACAGTGGCGCCGGACCGCACTGAGCCTGGAGAGAAAAACGACAAGAACCGTGGCAAAAAAGGTGGAACCGAAGAGCCCGCAGCCAGCCAGCAGCCACAGCCACCGGCCAGACCACAGTTTACATAATATTCCTTTGGTACCTGAAAGAGCAGGGCGAAAGCGATCGTACCGACAAAAGCGGTAAGAAACTCGAAAATCAGATGTACGGACATAAAGATAACCTCCTGAGAGATAGATAAATATATTTGATTTACGCAAGCAATAAGTAAGCTTCATAAAGCGTATGTTATCTCGTTTTATAAAATCCGCTGGGACGAAAGAAACCCATGCATTCATAGAAACCTATGAATCACGGCAGAATCGCACCGCCCACAAAATGGTGATACCCGATCATTACAAGACCGACGCCCATCGCGATACTGAACGTGACAAGCAGTGCGTCCAGCATGCGGACAGCACCGGCAATATAGTCCTGGTCGGCGATATCGCGGATGCCATTCGTAAATGCCACACCGGGAACCAGTGGGATGATGGAACCGATGATAATCTCACTCAGATGATGTCCAAGTCCTAACTGATAGATCAGGACGGCGATGAAAGTCACAAACATGCCACCGGATATATTCGTTGCGATTTTGGAAAGCTGTCCTTTCACCACGCACAGCAGATAGACATACAGCAGCAGTCCGGCGATAAAAGCCACGATACAGTCTACCGGATCGCCGCCGAAGAGATAACAGAAGCATCCGCTGCCCACGCCGGAAGCAAGGATCTGGCAGAGATTCCGTTTGGCGGGCATCTGCTGGATATCCTGAAGCTTCTGATAGGCTTCCTCCGGTGTATAGAATCCGTGTTCAATCTCACGGGAGAGCTGGTTGACCGCAGTGACACGGTCAAGCCGGGTAGCACTCAACGGGATGTGGCGTACCCAGGCAAAGTTTTGATCCGAGTTGCTGTCAGCCGTGAGAAAGAAACCACTGCTTAAGACAAACGGATCACACGAGTCGATGCCGTAGGCATGGGCGATCCGGTTGATGGTTTCCTCTACACGGAAAATCTCCGCTCCGCTCGCCAGCAGGATATCCCCGGCAAGTGCCGCTACATTTAACGCCATACGGTTATGTTCTTTTTCTACAGTTTCCAAAATAAAATCCCCCATTGTACACAAAAGATGCGGATACAGAAATAGAAAGATTTCGGGATGTATTCGCGTATGGTATGACTCTAACACATTTTCGAAAGAAAACAAAGAAAAACCGATACATTTTCAGCAGAAAATCAGGAGACATTTCACCATGTGGATGAGGAAAAGCAGCAGGAATCGACGGAAACGGTGGGATTTTTTGCTTGTTTTGAAATAGGTCTTGACGGGGGGAAGGAATATCTGTAATATATTCAAGAAGTACGCCCATCTGGTTGAAAAAGTTGGTGGGTGAGAAATGGAAAATAGAAAAGAAGTAACCGGCGGATCGTGGGTTGACTGTGGGATGGCGGTTATGAAAAAGAGGATAAGTATATGAAGAAAGATTGGGAAAACGTGACACTGATGCCGGAGTTTGACGAGCAGGGTGTTGCCTGCTATCGGCTGGATGGCGGAGATTATCTGAATGAGTATTATGTGGTTTCGGAGGCGGAGACGAGAAAGCTTCTGAACACACCGGAGATTGTCGGGTATGAGGTTTATAACTGCCTGATTCCGTCGACTTCTCAGATGTTATATTATCTGAAAGAACAGAAGAAAGTGACAACAGCGAATATCTTATCGATTCTTCGCGGTGCGCTGAATTATCCGCTGGAGGAGAGCTGCTACCGGGAGCACATTCGTGTGCATGATATCAGTTTCTTATCCAGTGAGCGTGTATTTCAGGAGGAAGAGATTGCGGGACTGGAGATCAAATACAGTAAGCTGACGATGGTACCGGACAGCACGTTGATGATCGGAGATATCATTGCCAGTGGAGAGACGTTGATCCACTGTCTGCGTTATGTGACCGATTTTTACCGGAATCACGGAGCAAAACTTCGGAATATTATCCTCTTTACGATTGGTGGAACGAAGGGTATCGAGATCCTGGAGGATCTGACCCGGGATATTCGGGAGTTCTGGCCGGAATTTGAAGGATTTATCACGGTATATTATGAAGGAATCTTCGGTATGTATGAAGATAAGGGTGTATCCGGCATCAATCTTCCGAATGTGGACTTTTACTGGAAGGGTGGTATCGTGGCTCCGGAATTCCGTCGGGAGACACTTTCCATGTGCAGCCCTCTGTTTGAAAAATGTATTATCTATGATGGCGGTGCGAGACGTTACGAGATTCATGAGCATGTAGAAGAAGTGCTGGAGTTCTGGAACGGGATCAAAGAACGCGCCGGTCAGATTGATTTTGGAACTTTACTGGAAGAAAAACTCGGTTATGAAATTCCGATCAGTTACGAAGACTGGATCCATGCAAACCATTATGAAAAGATCCGTCCTGCAGATACAAAATGGCTGTATCGCCAGGAACAGGGATATGTGGAGAGCATGAAGAACATTACATTAGAAGAACTGGCGCAGCAGCGGATCGATGAATTTACCGGTGCACTGCGTAAATATATTCTGTAATGGAATCAGCCGAAAGACAAATAAGGTTATGGAAACAAACTGAGACGGGAGAAAACAAATGAAAAAAGAGACAGAACAGAAAGTAGACATCGATTACGCGGATCGCGCCGTACCGGAGGAAGGAAAGAAGGGATTTGTGACCATGTTTATGATCATGCTGGGATTTACCTTCTTCTCCGCGAGTATGTGGGCAGGTCAGCAGCTGGCAGCAGGACTGGATTTCTGGGGATTCTTAAAATCTCTGCTGTTTGGTGGAGCGATCCTTGGTCTGTACACCGGACTTCTTGGTTATGTCGGAGCGAAGACAGGTATGAGCATGGATCTGCTTGCGCAGAAAGCCTTCGGAGAGAAAGGTTCCTATCTTTCCTCTGCAATGATCAGTTTTACACAGATCGGCTGGTTCGGTGTTGGTATCGCCATGTTTGCGATTCCGGTAGCGGGAGAATTATTCGGTGACAGTAAAACTGCCATGTGGGCACTTGTTATCGGAGCCGGTGTGTGTATGACAGCTTCCGCTTACTTTGGTATAGATTCTCTGACGGTGATCAGCTATATTGCAGTGCCGCTGGTAGCAGTACTCGGTACAGTGGCTATGGTCATGGCGATCCGTCAGGGAAACGGAACGATCGTGGATCAGTTCGCCGTATCCAGCGGTTCTCTCACAGTCTTTGGCGGTGCCGGTCTGGTTGTGGGATCTTTCGTATCTGGTGGAACTGCAACCCCGAACTTTACCCGATTTGCCAAAGACGCGAAGACAGGAACGATCGCAACGGTCGTGGCATTCTTTATCGGAAACTCCCTGATGTTCTTCTTCGGAGCAATTGCCTATATTTTCGTAGGCGGAAATGATATCTTCGAGGTTATGATCCGTCTGAATCTGTTCTACATGGCAGTTCTGGTACTTGGTCTGAACATCTGGACAACCAACGACAATGCTCTGTATACTGCAGGTCTTGGTCTGGCAAATATCTTTCATCAGAAGAAAAAACCGA
>OMGY01003679.1_pt1 | contig 10114 bp, 9 predicted proteins | sample 1674461 | NCBI WGS metagenome assembly OMGY01 (sample SAMN05578579, study PRJEB25193) | human gut metagenome | biome: Human Microbiome; feature: human-associated habitat; material: feces | host: Homo sapiens | place: USA:Birmingham
GGTGCGGTCCCCGGCTCTTCGACGGGTTTTCGGCATTTGACCCGGCCGTCCGTGTAGCCTCGATCCCTCACCAGAGGGATGGTCAAGACGTGCATATGCACAGGCGTTCTGAAAAAGAACAGGGAAACTTTAACACACTGAAAAAAAGATATCAAGATTTTTTTGCGGCCCTCGGTGCGCTCCGAAATCGGTTGTTTCCGGACTACTTCAAAAATACTGCGCGTGTGATGCAGCGTCTGGTCAAAATTCATGATTTTTCCGCATGGCCGTGCATAGCTTTCCGCATCCGAAGGCCCCTTGCATAAAGGTCACAAAAACGCTGAAATTTTCATTTGGTAATTTGGTAACGAATTACCACGCTAAAGCGTTGACAAATTAAATCGTCCCTGTTATGATAAATGCCATCAAAAGGGCGGCACCAACGTCCCGAAACCAACAGAAACGAGGGCAAGGATATGAAAAAGGCAATGGCAATTTTGTTGGCGGCTGTTCTGGCACTGGCCTGCACCGCCTGCGGCGGCAGCAAGAACGGGGAGACCAAGGACCGTCTGGCGCAGATCAAGGAAAAAGGCTATATCGAGCTGTGTACCGAGCCCTATTTCGCCCCCTATGAATATGTAGACCCCAACAAGAGCGGGGAGGACCAGTATCAGGGCATGGACATTGAGGTGGCCAGATACATCGCCGACAAACTCGGCGTAGACCTGAAGATCACCGCTCTGGATTTCACCGCCGTGCTGGCCGGTGTGGCGGACGGCAAATATGATTTCGCCATCTCCGCCATCGCCTATGCCCCTTCCCGGGCGGAGGCCATGCGGCTCAGCGATGTGTACTACTCCTCCAATACCGGCTATGGCTTCATCGTCCGGACAGAGGACATTGACAAATATAACGACCTGGATTCCTTGAAGGATGCCGTGGTCATCACCCAAAGCGGCTCCGTTCAGGAAGCGCTGTATAACCAGTATATCAACGGCGCCTGCAAGGAATTCAAACTGGTGGCCAACATGACTGACGGCTATCTGGCCGTGGCCGAGGGCAAGGCCGATGTGTGTATCTGCTCCACTGCCTCTGCCCAGCTGTATGCCGATGCCAACGGCGGCATGTCCATCCCCGACTACCGCTTTGAGGTGGACCCCAACATGAACGGCACCTGCGTGGCCATGCCCATGGAGGGGACGGAATCTCTGGCGGAGTTGGTGAACCAGTGCATCGCCGAGCTGAAGGAAAACGGCCAGACGGACATCTGGTATAGCGAATATGAAGAGCAGGCCGCGGCTCTTGGCATCGAATAAGCGGCAAAATCGGTTTTAGGAGCGGAGTCCCATGGAAAAGGTCATCAAGGTTTGGTTGAAATATTATCCGGTGTACCTCTCAGGCCTGTGGGGCACCCTCTGGATCTCGGCAGTCACCGTGTTCCTGGGGGCCCTGCTGGGCATGGTGGTGGCCCTCATGCGGATGAGCCGCCTGAAAATCCTCCGGACCGCCTTCAATGTATATGTGGAGATCCTCCGGGGCACCCCCATCCTTCTCCAGCTGTATTTCTTCTGGATCGGTCTGCCCAAGCTGGTGCCCTTTGAACTGACGGATACCCAGTGCATCGTGGCGGCTCTGGTGGTAAACGCCTCCGCCTTCATCTCCGAGATCATCCGGGCCGGCATCGGCGCGGTGGACAAGGGCCAGTGGGAGGCCGCCCGGAGCATCGGCCTTTCCGAGACCCACGTGATGACCCGCATCATCCTGCCCCAGGCGGTGAAGAACATTCTCCCCGCCCTGTGCAACGAGTTCATCTCCACCGTGAAGGGCACCTCTCTTGCCTCCGTGTTCTTCGTGGGGGAACTGATGACCAGCTTCAAAACCGTTCAGAGCGCCACCTTCCTGGCCCTCCAATCCCTGACCATCGTAGGCATCATCTACTTCCTGCTGAACTTTATCCTCTCCCGGCTCCTGCGGGTCATTGAAAGGAGGCTGACCGTCAGTGACTGACGTGATTCTGGAAACCCGAAACCTGAAAAAGAGTTTCGGCAAGCTGGAGGTGCTGAAGGGCATCTCCACCGAGATCCGCCGTGGCGAGGTGGTGTCCATCATCGGCCCCTCCGGCGGCGGCAAGTCCACCTTTCTGCGGTGCCTGAACCTGCTGGAAACGCCGGACGGCGGCCAGGTCCTTTTCAAGGGCCAGGACATCACCGACAAAAAGCTGAACATCTCCAAATACCGCCAGAGCATCGGCATGGTGTTCCAGCATTTCAACGTGTTCCCCAACCTGACGGTGCTGGAAAACGTGACCCTGGCGCCGGTGCTGGAAAAGAAGGTCCCCAAGGACCAGGCCAAAGAAGAGGCCATGGCCCTGCTGCGCCGGGTGGGCCTGGGGGACAAGGCCGATGAGTATCCCCGGAAGCTCTCCGGCGGCCAGAAGCAGCGGCTGGCCATCGTCCGGGCCATGGCCATGAAGCCGGAGGTCATGCTTTTTGACGAGCCCACCTCCGCTCTGGACCCGGAAATGGTCAAGGAGGTCCTGAACGTCATCCGGGAGCTGACCCGCAGCGGCATGACCATCCTCATCGTCACCCACGAGATGGGCTTCGCCCGGGAGGTGTCCGACCGGGTGCTGTTCATCTGTGACGGTGTCATCAAGGAGGAGGGCACCCCGGAGCAGATCTTCACCTGCCCCCACGAGCCCAGCACCATTAAATTCCTGAGCATGGTACTGTAAAGGAGATTGATACAATGATCCAGACCATTAAAGATCTGGTTTCCGCCAAGGCGGATACCACCGTAGCCCTGGCCAAGGAGATCTGGGGCTACGCCGAGCTTTCCTACGAGGAAACCAAGTCCGCCGCCGCCCTCATCGCCGCCCTGAAGCAGGAGGGCTTTACCATTGAGGAGGGCATTGCGGATATTCCCACCGCCTTTACCGCCACCTTTACCGCCGGCAGCGGCAAGCCGGTGGTGGGCTTTCTGGCGGAGTACGACGCCCTGTCCGGCCTGAGCCAGAAGGCGGGCTGCCCGGTTCAGGAGCCCGTCCGGGAGGGGGGCGCCGGGCACGGCTGCGGCCACAATCTGCTGGGTGCGGGGTGCTATGCCGCCGCCGTGGCCCTGAAGGACTACCTGATCAAGGAGAAGAAAGACGGCACCGTGATCTTCTTCGGCTGTCCCGCCGAGGAAGGCGCCGGTTCCAAGCAGTTCATTGCCCGGGCCGGATATTTCGACAACGTGGACTTCGCCTACACCTGGCACCCGGAGACCGTCAACGAAGTGGGCTCCCGGGGCAGCGTGGCTATCATGGGTGCCAACTTCACCTTTGACGGCGTCGCCGCCCACGCCGGCGGCGAGCCCCATTTGGGCCGCAGCGCCCTGGACGCCGTGGAGCTGATGAACGTGGGCTGCAACTACCTGCGGGAGCACATGATCGATGCCGCCCGCATCCACTATGCCTATTCCGATCCCGGCGGCACCGCCCCCAACGTGGTCCAGAGCCACGCCGTCATCAAATACGAGGTCCGGGCCCCCAAGGTCAGCCAGGTCCAGGAGCTGTTCACCCGGGTGGTGGACGTGGCCAAGGGCGCGGCCCTGATGACCGGCACCAAGATGAAGTATGAGATCACCATGGCCTTCTCCGATTACGTCCCCAACCGCACGTTGGGGGCCGTGGTGGACCAGTGCATGCGGGAGCTGGGCGCTCCGGAATGGACTGAGCCGGACTACCGGCTGGCGGCGGAGTTCCTCCGCACCTATCCCCGCACCACCATGGTGGGTATCCGGGAAAAGCTGGGCTACTACTTTGGACCGGAGGAGCTGGACGCCGCCCTGGAAAAGCCTCTGGACCGGGTTATCCATCCCTTTAACCCCAAGGAGACCGCCTACAGCTCCGGCTCCACCGACGTGGGCGACGTGGGCTACGCCACGCCCACCGTTATGTTCCATGTGGCAACTGCCTGTCTTGGCAACGTGGGCCACTCCTGGCAGAACACCGCCTTCGCCTGCTCCGGCATCGGCATGAAGGGCATGCTGCGGGCGGCGGAGATCATGACCCTGGCCGCCATCCGCACCATGGACCAGCCGGCGGTCATTGCCAAAGCCCGGGAGGAATTAAAGCAGAAGAACGGCGGCAGCTACCACTGCCCGCTGCCGGACTATGTGACGCCTCCCATCGGCCGCTATTGAGCTTCACAGCCTTCAGCCGCCCGTGCCGGTCTGGCATGGGCGGCTCAGTATGTCAAAGAACCCCTGCTTTCAAATACATCCGGCCCATCCGCCGCTTGGAACGCACCTGACTACAAAAGCAAAAGGCCTGCTCTTTCGAGCAGGCCTTTTTATTTTTATAGCTCCAGCAGAAACCGGGCGGCGCTTTCCATGGCCGCCGCCGCTTTTTTAATGGGGAACATCTGAAATACGTGCCACATTCCCTCGCTGACCTCCAGCCGACAGGGCACATGGGCCGCCCGCAGCGCCGCAGCCAGAGACGCGGAATCGGAATAGAGGATTTCATGGTCTCCCACCTGGATCAGGGTAGGCGGAAAGCTCCCCAGATCCCCCAGCAGGGGCGACAAATCCGGGTCATGGAGATCCCTGTCCCCGGCGTATGCCCTCCGGACGGTCTCGATGTACTCCGGTGTCAGCATGGGGTCGCTCTCCACCCGCTCCCGGTAGGATGCCCCGGACATGGTCATATCCGTCCAGGGGGACATCAGCAGCAGGGCCCGGGGCATCCGGCGCCCAGCGGCCTTCAAGCGGCGGCACAGCACCAGGGCCAGGTTGCCCCCGGCGGAATCTCCCGCCACCGCTACGTTTTCCGCCCCGTATCCCTGATACATCAGATAGTCCCAGGCCCGCATGGCATCCTCCACCGCCGCCGGGTAGGGATGCTCCGGTGCCAGCCGGTACTCAAAGCTCAGCACATCGTAGCCGGTGACGTGGGCCAGCTTGGAGGACAGCACCCGGGAATAACCCAGGTTGCCGCTGGTATAGCCGCCGCCGTGGCAGTAGAGGATCACCCGGCGGTCCCCATGGGGCGCTTCCAGCCGGGTCCAGGCAGCAGGCATGGTCCCGATGGAAAGCTCTTCATACTCCATCCCCGCCATAGGGGCGGTAAGGCGGCCCAGAATTTCCTGGTTCCGGCGCTGATGCTCCAGCTCCTCCGGGGTCATGGCCTCCGGGGAACCGGCGCTGTGCAGAGCTTTCAGCGCCCGCATCAGCGGGTCCATCCGGGGTTTTTCGGCATCCGTTTTCCATTTTCTGCCTAATTGCAGCTTTTCCATAGGTCCTCCGCTCTTTCGTGTTAATTGCAGAATACCATAAATCACGGAAAATGGGAAGTGGAAAATGGGCCATCTCTTGTCACGCTTTTCCCCATGTGCTACAATGATCTGTAACTATTTTCGGGGAGGTGACGCGGATGGCAAAACCGGACAGTCAGTGGTACCGGCTGGACAATGCCGGTATTCTCTATTCCGCCCTGCAAAGGGAGGAGTATTCCGCCATCTACCGCTTCTCCGCCCTGATGACAGAGCCGGTGCGGCCCGCCGCCCTGCAAAACGCCATTGACCGGGTGCTGCCCCGGTTCCCCAGCTTTTCCGTCCGCATCCGCCGGGGTCTATTCTGGTACTATCTGGAGCCAAACACCGCCCCGGGCCCCTTTTTGAAGGCCGACGTGGCCAATCCCTGCCAGCCGGTGCGCTTCCGGGAGGACAACGGCTGGCTGGTGCGGTTTTACTACTACCGGAACCGCATCTCTCTGGAGGTGTTCCACGCCCTGTCCGACGGGGCCGGGGCCCTGATCTTTTTCCGGACGCTGCTGGCGGAGTATCTGCGGCAGACCGGCATAAGCGTTCCGGCCGGAAACGGCGTGCTGGACCTGGAGGAACCGCCCCGGAAGGAGGAGCTGGAGGACGCTTACGCCCGCTATGCCGGGCGGCACGCCCTGGGTCTGCGGCGGATGCCTAAGGCCTATGCCAACACCGGCACCCCGGAGCCTTTTTACACCTTCCATGTCACCATGGGCTTCGTGCCCCTGGAGAAGCTCCGGGAGGCCGCACGGAGTTATGACGCCTCCATCACAGAGTACCTCTCCGCCGCGCTGATCCACGTGCTGCTGGAAAAGCAGCGCCGGGAGCATCCCCACAAGGAACGCCCGGTGGCCCTGGCGGTGCCCATCAATCTGCGAAGCTGGTTCCCCTCGGAAACGGTGCGGAACTTCATTACCACCGTCCGTCCCAGCATCGACCCTGCCCTGGGGGATTACACTTTTCCGGAAATCGTCTCCCAGGTGCGGCACTATATGAAGCTCCACGTCCACCGCCAGGAGCTGCAGGCCGCCTTTACCGGCAATGTCCGCTTCACGAAGAATTTCTTTCTCCGGGCGGTGCCGGTGTTTCTGAAAAATCCGGTGATGGCCCTCAACTACTATCTCCTGGGGGTGCGGCCCTACTCCTGCACCTATACCAATCCCGGCGCCTTCACCGTGCCGCCGGAGATGGCTCCCCATATTCAGGGCATGGAGGTGGTGCTGGGCCAGGCCACGGTGCCCCGGTGCCACTGCGCCTCCATCAGCTATGGAGACATCATGGAAATCACCTTTGCCGGGACCCAGGCTGAATCAGACACGGAGCGGGACTTTTTCCGCTTTCTGGTCCGGGAGGGCATTCCGGTGCGAATTGAAAGCAACCGTTAAGAGGAGCGTTTTATGTCTTACTGCGTCAACTGCGGCGTGGAGCTGGACCCCAGCGCCAAAACCTGTCCCCTGTGCGGCACCCCCGCCTGGCATCCGGACCTGGATGCGCCGACCTATTTCCCTACCAATTCCGCCGCCGTACAGCCCGCCTCCAGGCGAGAGGCCGCCATTCTGCTGACGGCTATGCTGGTGTCCGTGTCCCTGTGCTGCGGGCTTTTGAACCTGTTTCTGCCCACGGACCGTCCCTGGTCCCTGTACGTCATCGGGGCAGCGGTGATGCTGTGGGTCTGGTTCACCCTGCCTATGGTGCTGCGGCGGCTGCCGGTCTTTTTCCGGCTCACCGCCGATGTGGCGGCCATTGGTATCTATGTCTGGCTCATCTCCATCGACCTGGGCGGCAGCCGCTGGTTCCGGGGGCTGGCCCTGCCCATGATCGGCTGGGCTGGGGTGCTGGTCTTTCTTTTGAGCTTTCTGCTCCGGGGCGGGCGGCGCTCCACCCTCTCCGCCATTGCCCTGGTCATCGGGGCGGCTGGGCTTCTGGCGATGGGCCTTGAATTCTGCATCGACCGGTATTTCCGTGGTGTGTGGCAGCCAGGGTGGTCCCTGATCGTGCTGGCGGTCTGCGTGGGACTCATCATTCCCCTGCGGATCGTCCGCCGGGTGCCTGCCCTCCGGGAGGAGGCCCGCCGCCGCTTCAACCTGTAATTTTAAGGAGGCATTCTTTATGAACATCTCTCAGATCATGGAAAAAATGATCGCATTCTCCAACGGGAACCTGCATGACATGAACCATCTTATGTGCGTGTGGACCTACGCCAAAACCATCGGCGAGCTGGAGGGCCTGGACCGGAAGACCCAGGAAACACTGGAGATTGCTGCCATCACCCATGACATCGCCTGCCCCCTGTGCCGGGAAAAATACGGCAATACTAACGGCAAGCGACAGGAGGAAGAGGGCGGCTCCCTGGTACGGAGCTTTCTGGCGGATGCGGGCCTGTCTGCGGAGCAGGTGGACCGGGTGGCTTATCTGGTGAGCCACCACCATACCTACACGGATATTGACGGCATCGATTATCAAATTTTGATCGAGGCGGACTACATCGTAAACGCCTCCGAAAGCGGCTACAGCCCGGAAAACAGGAAGAACTTCCTGGAAGAGCACATGAAAACAGAAAGTGGAAAGCGCCTCCTCCGCTCCACCTTCTGCATGGAAGCGTAAAAAGGTCCGGTCCCATTGTAACGGGACCGGATCTGAGACTGTCGATAAAGTGGTAAATTCTCCGCGACGGTAAGGTAGGGCAGCCGTTAGCGGCTCCGCCGCTTTACGGATGCTGCATACCCCTTGCGGGTGAAGGGTGTGCGCGGGAAACCCAAGAAGGGTGTCTCGTGCCACTAAAATCCTAAGTTTTCAGAACTTTTATAAAGTTCTGGAAACTTGCTCAGCGGGGCGAAAAAACTTTTTCGACACGCTGTGAATTACTTGAAAGGATCATACAGCGCATCCGCTCGCCTCAGGTGTTGTCTGGGGCGAGCGGACCTGTTGGTTTCATGAGACTATGATGGATTACTTTCGTGAACTGAATTTTGTGTCTGTTGCTCTGCGGCTGCTGCTCTCTGCGGTCATCGGCTTCTCGCTGGGATTGGAGCGGGGACGCAAGCGCCGTCCTGCCGGGTGCCGGACCTATATGCTGGTGTGTATGGGAGCGACCCTGACACTGCTGCTCAGTCAATACGAATACATCATGGTCACCACCAAGTGGGCGTCTATTGCATCTGAAATCGGACTCCGGACGGATGTCTCCCGTTTTGGCGCACAGGTCATCAACGGCGTCGGCTTCCTGGGTGCCGGTACGATCCTTGTCACCGGCCGGCGGGAGGTCAAGGGCCTTACCACCGCGGCGGGCCTCTGGGCCTCCGCCTGTATGGGCCTGGCCATCGGTGCCGGTTTCTATGAATGTGTTTTCCTGGGAACGGTGCTGATCTTCCTTTCCATGCGCTATCTCCCCATCGTGGAAAACATGATGGTGGAACATGCCCCGTTTTTGAACATCTATGTGGAGTTTGAATCGCTGGACCACATTGGTGATGTAATCGGACGCATCAAAGAGCAGAACGCACAGGTTCTGGATGTGGAGGTTGACCACGGCAGGGGTTCGGGCTCCAGCAATCCCAGCGCGGTCTTTTCCCTGCGACTGGCCAAACGCCATAGCCATTCCGATGTGCTGGTCTCCATATCCGAACTGGACTGCGTTTACACTGTGGAAGAATTTTAAAGGAGGGAGAAGATCTGATGCTGCCTATTTTTGATGGACTGCGTGACGTGACGCTTGCCTCCGTCACCACACGAATGCTGCTGGCTGTCCTCTGCGGCGGTCTCATCGGCATCGAGCGGGCTTACAAGCGCCGCCCTGCCGGCTTCCGCACCCACATTCTTATTTGCCTGGGTGCGGCGATCACCACACTTACCAGCCAATTCCTCTATCTTAATCTGCATTACTACACGGATATGGCCCGTCTGGGCGCGCAGGTGGTGGCAGGTATCGGCTTCATCGGCGCCGGTACCATCGTTGTCACCCGGCAGCATCGGGTCAAGGGCCTTACCACTGCGGCGGGCCTCTGGGCCTCCGCCATTATCGGCCTGGCACTGGGCGGCGGCTTCTATGAAGGCGCTCTGCTGACAACGGTTCTTGTGTTAGTGGCAGAATCCTTCCTCTCCCGACTGGAATACCGGATCCTGGACCATGTGCCGGAGATCAATCTCTACATGGAGTACACCGGAAAGCCTTGCCTGGAAGAAGTCCTGCGTTTCCTGCGGGAAAATAAGGTCTCCCTTCAGGATATGGAGATCACCCGCAACTCCGACAGCGAGAGCCACAACGCCTGCGCGATCTTCTCCCTGCGTTTCAGCAAGGGCATTTCCGTGGATGAGCTGCTGACCCATGTATCTCAGATCGAAGGCGTTATCACCGTTCAGGAATTGTGATCCCTTCGGAACCGTGTTATACTGATCCTGCAGCGGAGCTTGCCGCTGAATAGCCTGTTTTTGTTATTTTAACTGATGAGGAGCGGAATATGAAAGAATACGATATCATGGTAGTGGGGCCTGTCTCTCTGGACCACAACATCGATTATTTGGGCAACGAGCGCAAAGAGGTGGGCGGCGCTGTTGTGGCTTCCGGCTTTGCTGCCGCCGGCAGCGGCGCAAAGACCGCCATCTTCTGCAAGTCCAACGCGGCGGACGCCGATGTGAAGGAGCGCTTCGCCGGAGTCAACGCAGACCTCTACTGGGCTGCGTCCAAGGCCACTTGCTCCATCCGCAACCAGTACTTCACCGCCGACAAGGAAAAGCGGGCCTGCACCTCTATGGGCGTGTGCGACCCCTTCCGTTTTGAGGAACTGCCCCAGGTGAAGACCAAGGTCTATCACTTTGCCGGTCTGGTCTAC
>OMGY01003683.1_pt1 | contig 10098 bp, 8 predicted proteins | sample 1674461 | NCBI WGS metagenome assembly OMGY01 (sample SAMN05578579, study PRJEB25193) | human gut metagenome | biome: Human Microbiome; feature: human-associated habitat; material: feces | host: Homo sapiens | place: USA:Birmingham
TGGGGCTTATCCTCCTGCTTGGCGGGTTCCGGCTGTTTGGAAGTATCGCGGTCATGCAGCTTCTGGAAGTTCTGGTAGAAAGTCGCCTTGCCATCTTCCAGGTACAGGATCGGGCAGCCGAGGGTCTGCATCAGGTAGCGGTCATGGGTGACCAGCAGCAGGGTGCCCGTGTAGGCAGACAGCGCATCGGTCAGCGTTTCGCGCATGAAGATATCCAGGTGGTTGGTGGGTTCGTCCAAAAACATCAGGTTCGGACGTTCCAGGGCCAGCTCCGCAAAGCGCAGGCGGGCCATCTCACCGCCGGAAAGGGTGGCGCAGTCCTTGAACACTTCCTCGCCGCGGTATCCGAACTTGGCCAGGTGGCTGCGCACTTCCAGCTCGGTAAAGCGGGGGTACTGGTTCCAGATGGCATCGATCACGCGGCCTGCACGGCGGGTCTGCTGCTGCACAAAGATACCGGGCTTGGCACCGGTGCCCAGCCGCACCATACCGCCGGAGGGGCGGCGCTTACCGTCCAATACCTGCAGCAGGGTGGATTTACCGGTGCCGTTGGGGCCCGCAATAATCAGCTTGTCCCCACGGTGGACGACATAATCCAGTGCTTCCAACAGGGTGCGTTCCCCAATGCGGATAGTTAAGCCCTTCATGATGACCAACTCATCATACGGCTCAATATCATACTCAAAGCGGAAATTCAGCTGGTGGGCTTCCGCCTGGGGTGCTTCGGTGATTTCCAGCTTTTCCAGCTGTTTGCGGCGGCTCTGGGCCATCTTGGTGGTGGAGGCGCGGACGAGGTTGCGGTCGATGTAGTCCTGTAATTTTTCGGCCAGCGCCACGTCGGCGTCGTGCTGCTTCTGGCGCAGGGCGTCGGCGGCTTCCTTCTGGGGCAGATAGGCCGAGAAGTTGCCCTTATAGGTGGTCATGGTCTGGAAGGAGACTTCCCAGATCTTGGTACAGACGTTGTCGAGGAAATAGCGGTCGTGGCTGACCACCAGAACGGCACCGGAGTAGCCCTTGAGGTAGTTTTCCAGCCACTCCATGGTGGCGAAGTCCAGATGGTTGGTGGGCTCGTCCAGAATGAGGACGTCCGGCTTCTCGAGGAGGAGCTTGGCCAGACGGAGACGGGTCAGCTCACCGCCGGAGAGGACGCCCACATTCTTGCTCCAGGTATCCTGCGCAAAGCCCATGCCGGACAGCACTTTCTTGATGTTGACGTCCATGTTGTAGCCGTCGGCGGCGTCGATGATGTTCTGCAGTTCGTCGTGCTTTTCGAGAAGGGCGGCATCGTCGGGAGAGGCCGCCATCTTCTTTTCCAGGATCTGCATCTGGGCCATGGCGTCCAGCACAGGGGCGAAGGAAGAGCGCATCTCCCCATAAATATCCAGCGTGACATCGAGCTTTGCGTTCTGCTCCAGATAGCCCAGCGTCACGCCGTGGGTCACGCTGAACTCGCCGTCATAGTCGGTGTAGACGCCGGTCAGAATTTTGAGCAGGGTCGTCTTGCCTGCGCCGTTCTGGCCCACGATGCCGATGCGGTCTTCTTTTTCCACGCTGGCGCTCACGTCGTGCAGGACGACTTTCTCGCCAAAGCTCTTTCCGAGTTTTTCCAAATGAATCAGCATATCGTTCTTCCGTGTTCTTTTCCAGTAGGGTGGATGGGGACATTCCCGCCGTTACAGCTGATGACGGCGGTGCTTGAGGCCGAGGTTCGCCAGCTCTTCCGGCTCCATCACCAGCGGGTAGAGCTCTTCCAGCGAGGCGATCTCGTAGGTGGGGTTCACCTTGCCCGGGTTCTCGGCGTGGCCGGGGTTGAACCAGCAGGTGTCGAGGCCCGCGTTCACGCCGCCCTGAATGTCGCTGGTGAGGCTGTCGCCCACCACCAGGACGTGCTCCCGGTTCTCCACGCCCAGAGCGCGGAGGGCGGAGTCGAAGATGCGGCGGCTGGGCTTCTCGCTGTCCAGCTTCTCGGAGACGAAGACGTCCTCAAGGTAGGCCCCGATGCCGGATTCTGCCACCCGGCGGCTCTGCACCTTCTCGAAGCCGTTGGTCACGATGGCCAGCGTCGCCACCTCGGAAAGCTCCCCGAGGACGTCCAGCACATTGGGGGTCATCAGGTCGGGGTGGGAGGACAGGTGGTCGAGGTAGCAGCGGTTCATCTCCACGCCGTCACCGGCTGCGTTGATGGCCTTGAGGAAGCGGGTGAAGCGCTCCCCCATCAGCTTGTCGCGGCGTATCTGGCCCTTTTCCAGCTGACGCCAGAGCTCCGAGTTGATGTCCCGGTAGGTCTGCACCGTCCCGGCGTCCGGCTCGATGCCGTATTCCACCAGCGTCTCAGCCAGCGCCTTGTTCTCAGCGGCGTCAAAGTCCAGGAGCGTATTGTCTGCATCGAAGAGGATGCAATAATATTTTGCCATGTTTCTTTCCCTTCTCTATCATGTTTCGAGCCGCCTGCCGCCTTGAGCGGGCGCGGCTGCGGTGCGGTTTGAGAACAGCGAGAAGCCAGCCCCGCCCGGCAGAGCTGGCTTCTCGTATTTTTTATCATTCCAACGTCATTTCATAGGCTTCGTCGTCGGACTGGTCCGGCAGGTTCCCGCTGCACTTGCAGTGTGGCGTGCAGGCGCACTCTTTTGCGATGCACTTTGCCATCTGCTCCTCCGTCACGCCGTTCTCGACGTTTTCCCAATCCATGTCGTAGTAGTCCACGCTGCCGTCGGTCACATCTTCTGCGCCGGGCAGGCCGAGGACTTGCATTTCTTCACGGAACATCCGCTCGCCTCCTCTCGGCTCAGCCTATGCGGCTGCGCAGAGGAAGGTGCGGGGCGTCATTCTGCCTTGCTTTCGGCTTCCTTGCTGGCGGAGGCTTCCGGCTTGGTTTCGGCCTTGGGCTCTGCTTCGCTCTCGGCCTTGGACTCTGCCTTAGACTCGGCCTTGCTTTCGGACTCCGGCTCTGCCTTGGAGCTGCCGGACGCCGTACCGGACGATGCCGACGACGAACTGCCGGTGCTGTGGGAAGAGCTGCCCGAGCTTGCAGAGGAAGAGGATGTACTGCCGGAAGAACCGGCATGGGACGAGGACGAGCTGCTGGTGGAGCCGGACTCGCTGGTCACACCACTGCCGATGGTGATGGTCAGGGTGTTGCTGCTCACCTTGCAGTCGTTGTAGGTGACGACGGCGTGGATCTTATAAGAAGCGTTGACCATGGAGTTGTCCACCACCACAGTGATGCTGGACTTGCCGGCGGCCTGCGTGACCTCCTGACCGTTGGCGTACCAGCGCAGGTTCTCGGTCTTGGCGTACTTGCCGCTCAAGGCAGCCTTGAAGGTGTAGGAGCTGCCCACAGCGCCCTTGCCCTCGCTGGTGATGTGGACGGAGGCCGTGCCGAAGACTGCCGTGACGTCCAGATTCTGCTTGAAGTCGGTGTCGGTGCGGGTCTTGCTGGTGAGGCCGTCGCTCCACTTGACGAAGACGTGGCCCTCCGCCGGGACAGCGGTCACGGTGATGGATTTATCGGGGTCGGTGACGGTGTAGGTCACAGAGCTGTTGCCGGTGTCATTGCCGACGCTCAGAGTACCGCCGCCGTTCTTGTCCACGCGGTAGCGGGCCTCGAACTTTTTGCCCTCGCTGGTGCTCTCGCTGGAAGAGCTCTCCGAGCTGCTGGCGCTCTCGGCCTGACTCTCGCTGGAGCTGACAGCCTCCGAGCTGGGAGCGGCCACGGCGGAGCTGGGGTTGGAGACATACTCCATGGTGCGGGTGGGGATGTTGTTGGTGTCGGGGCGGCGGTCCTCGGTCTGCAGGGCGTGGGTGCGGAGATAGTTCAGCACTGCCTTGAGGCCGGCGCTCTTGAGGTGGATGTCGCCGCTGGTGTAGTAGTCCGCGATGCCGTAGCCGTCGCTGCCCTTGAGGGCCTCGGCGGAGTTGAGGAAACGGACGCCCAGCTGCTCGCACATGTCCAGAAGGGCCATGTTGAAGTCGTCGATCTTGGCCTGGTCCATGTGGGGGTAGTTGGAGTGGTCAGCCGGGACCGGCGGCACCGTGTTGACGATGATGTCGGTGTAGGGGTAGCTCTGCTGGATGGCCTGGATGAGGGCCGTGTAGTGGGCGATGAAGTCCGGGACTTCCATCCCGGTGTCGTTGGTGCCGAAGGTCATGACCACACGGCGGGGCTTCATCATGGCCACCGCCTGAGGGATGGTGTAGTGGTTGGAGTCCTTCTTAAAGGTAACGATGCCCTCGTTGAGCGCGACCTGGGTGCCGATGCCCTCTTTGGCGCAGAACTGCTGCAGGGAGATGAGGCCGTTGTTATAGAGGCGGACGGTGTTGGAATCGCCCAGAAAAAGGGTGTCGTTCAGATAGTCCGTGCCGGCGTCGGCGGTCTCCGTCAGCAGAGCGGTGGAGGCGTTGTCGATCTGGTAGTGGCCCGACAGGTCTTCGCCGGGGGCAGCGGGCCCCTCTGCAGGCTCCGAGACGGAGGGAGCAGGCTTCTCGCCGCCCTTTTTGAGGAGGGTGGTGGTGATGCCGAAGGTCAGCAGCACCGCCAGCACGCAGAGGATGCAGACCAGAACGGCCCGATGCTGCATGGGAGTCATGGTTTCGTTTTGTTGTTGTCTTTTTTGACTCATAGATTCAGTCCCTCTCGTTTCAGGAATGGGAAAGCTCGTCCACCGGGCGGAGAGCCCAGTCCGTCAGCTCTTTGCAGTCAGCGGCCATGAAGACCGGCGCAAAGGGGGCGACCTCTTCCCTGCCGCCGTAGCCGTAGAGCACAGCGGCGGCGTCCAGGCCGCAGTTCACAGCGCCCTGCATATCGTCCCGGCGGTCGCCCACCATCAGCACCCGCTTGCCCTGCATGGCGGGCTGGGCGAGGACGTGGCGGATGACGTCGGTCTTGTTGTCGCGGCTCTCATCCATGGACGCGCCGCCCACGAAGGAGAAGTAAGGCGCAAGGCCCTGCTCTTCGAGGATAGGCCTCACAACGTCGGTGGGCTTGCAGGTGGCCGTGCAGAGGGTCAGGCCCGCAGCCTTGAGACGGCCCAGCATCTCCACCACGCCGGGGTAGACATCGCCCTCGTGGCAGCCCTTGGCGGCGTAGCTCACGCGGTAGCGCTTCGTGGCCTCCTCGATTTTTGCAGGGTCGGAGAAATGCTCGCCGAAGCTCTTGCGGAGGGGCGGGCCGATGTAGCGGCCAAGGTCGCTCCGGGCGACGTCAACGCCCATGGAGCTGAAAACTTCTTCCAGTGTATTGAGAATGCCGGGGGCGGAATCGATGAGCGTACCGTCCACGTCAAACAGGATCGCATCGTAGTGCAGCAAGGTCAGGTTCCCCTTTCTCTTTGGATAAACATTATATAGTATAGCACAGATTTCGATATTCAGCAATTCCAACAAAACACTTTTCCGACTTTTATACATATTTTTAGGCAGCCCCGCCCCGGAAAGCAAAAACCGCCCACCCATTGCGGGCGGGCAGTCGCATTTTGACATCAGCTCTCGGTGGTGGTGCAGTTCCCCGTCGAGGGGTAGTAGAGGTTGTTGGCGATGAATTCCAGCTTCTCTTTCAGAACCAGCTCAAGGTTCGCCACGGCGTGGACCATGTTGGTGGCGGAGTCGTTGACTTCCAGCAGCTTGCACAGGTCCAGCTCCTCCATGCTGAGGGCGGCTTTCATCTTCTGGGTCTCGGCGCAGAGGATGTGGCTCAGGGCCGACTCCTGCAAAGCGATGCTCTCCATCAGGTCAACGACGGCCTGGTCGAGGGAAACTCTCGGCAGCGCGGGGCAGCCGCAGGAAACGCAGGGGGTGCAGTTGGTGGTATCAGCCATAAGAAGGACCTTCCTTTCTATAATAGGAATCGGGCGCAGTCCATCCTATGTGCCTCGCCGCCCGGATGTCACTCCGGCTTTGCGCTCTTCTGTACCTTCTCGATGGTGTCGCGGTAGCCGCCGGAGCCGTACTGGATGCAGCGGTTGATGCGGCTGATAGTGGCGGTGCTGATCTCCACCGCCTTTACGATCTGGTCGTAGGTGCTGCCGCCGAGCAGGAGTTTGGCCGCTTCCAGACGCTGGGCCATATCGGAGATCTCCTTGACCGTGCAGAGGTCTTCGAAGAAGTTGTAGCACTCCTCCCGCGTCTCAAGACTCAGGATCGCGTCAAACAGTGCGTCGGTGGTGGGGTTTCTTCTGGGGTTCTTGTCCGCCATAGCTGCCTCCTTTAGGGCAAAGTGCCGCGGGGTGCGGCACGGTTCTTTCTATTACTCTGTTACTTTAGCACTTGAAAGTGTAAAAGTCAAGTATTCGGTCTTTCTTTCCGGGGGTTTAGCAGATTTCACCTGTGGAGGCATTCAGTTTTATTCATCTCACATCTGAACAAAAATCGCCTAAATTTTCTTAGTTTCTCCCCCGCAAAAATGGCACAGTCTCCTAACTTGCCCAAAATATATTGACAAGTTATGAAATCAGGACTAAAGTATACACAATCATTCGGCAAATGCAATGAACAGGACATGACTTTTCGCATTCCCTGCGCTCAGAGAGCCGCCATTCCGGTGCAAGACGGCAGCACAGTGCGATCAGCCCTCACCTGCGAGCAGCCTGTGCGAACCCGCTTGCGGCAGTAGTGCATGGCCGTTCAGCCCACGTTACAGGGCGGCGTATCGGCGGCAGGAACGCCTGTACGCGCAAGCGGCTGCTCCCGAAAGCAGCAAACGAAGTGGTACCGCGGAGAACGACCGGTGCAGATGCACCGTTTGGCCTTCGTCTTCGAGGAAGATGGAACACATCTTTGTGTCTCTGTCTTTCATGAGGACGGAGGCTTTTTTCACCCTCCGGGCCGTTTCGCCTGCTCTGCTTTTGGGTACAGACGCTCTGTCTGGCACATTGCCGGTTGCCGGTGTGAAAGAAAGGAAAGAGGTATAAAGAAATGAATACGCTGGTCATCGTTTTGATCGCAGCCGTGTGTCTGTTCGGCGCTTATACGCTGTACGGCCGTTGGCTGGCCAACAAATGGGGCATCGACCCCACCGCCAAGACCCCCGCAGTCGTCCACGAGGATGGCCGTGACTATGTCCCCACCAACGGCTGGACCGTCTTTGCACATCAGTTCAGCTCCATTGCCGGTGCAGGCCCTGTCACCGGTGCTATCCAGGCTGCTGCTTTCGGCTGGCTGCCTGTCCTGCTGTGGGTGCTGCTGGGCGGCATCTTCTTCGGCGCTGTCACCGACTTCGGCGCTCTGTACGCTTCCGTCAAGAACGACGGCAAGAGCATGGGTATGCTGATCGAGAAGTACATCGGCAAGACCGGCCGCAAGCTGTTCCTGCTGTTCTGCTGGCTGTTCTGCGGCATCGTCATTGCAGCGTTTGCTGACATGGTGGCCGGCACCTTCAACGCCTTCGGCGCAGACGGTGCTCTGGCGGAGACTGCTCAGACCAACGGCGCTGCCGGTATGGTCTCCATCATGTTCATGGTCTTCGCTGTCATCTTCGGCCTCATCCAGAAGAAGTTCAACTTCTCCGGCTGGAAAGAGAGCGTCATCAGCATCGTCTTCATCGTGCTTTCCTTCGTCATCGGTGCAAACCTGCCCCTCATTCTGGGCAAGGCTGCATGGAGCTACATCACCTTCGTCTACATCTTCTTTGCCGCTGTCCTGCCCATGTGGCTGCTGAAGCAGCCCCGTGACCACATGACCACCTTCATGTTCGTGGCCATGATCGCTGGCGCTGTGGTCGGCCTGCTGGTCGCTCATCCCACCATGAACCTGCCCGTCTTTACCGGCTTCACCAACGAGAAGCTGGGTACCATGTTCCCCATCCTGTTCGTCACCGTGGCCTGCGGTGCTGTCTCCGGCTTCCACGGCCTCGTCTCCTCCGGCACTTCCTCCAAGACCGTCGAGAACGAGAAGGATATGCTGAAGGTCGGCTATGGCGCCATGATCCTCGAGAGCCTGCTGGCTGTTCTGGCTCTCTGCGTCGCCGGTGCCGCTGCCGCTGCTGACGGCACCCCCGCCGCCGGTACTCCCTTCCAGATCTTCAGCCGCGGCGTTGCCGGTTTCTTTGAGATGTTCGGTGTCCCCGCTTATGCCGCTACCGTCTTTATGACCATGTGCGTTTCCGCACTGGCTCTGACCAGTCTGGATGCCGTGGCCCGCATCGGCCGCATGAGCTTCCAGGAGCTGTTCAGCGTGGACGACATGGAGCACGCTGAGGGCTGGCGCAAGCTGCTCTGCAACGTCTACTTCTCCACCTTCATCACTCTGGTGTTCGGCTTCATCCTGACCAAGATCGGCTACGCCAACATCTGGCCCCTGTTCGGTTCTGCAAACCAGCTGCTGAGCGCTCTGGTCCTGTCTACCCTGTGCGTCTTCCTGAAGGTCACCGGCCGCAGCAACAAGATGCTCTTCCCCCCGCTGATCATCATGCTCTGCGTCACCTTCACCGCTCTGGTGCAGCGCCTCATGGCGATGGTCAAGGCCATCAGCAATGCCGCCTCTGTCACCATCCCTGCCGGTGAGACCACCTGGGGCGCTGTGTTCATCGCCAACGGCCTGCAGCTCATCCTGGCTGTCCTGCTGATCGTTCTGGGCCTGAACATCGTGTTCCACTCCTTCTCCGCCTACAAGAAGGCGGAGCACAACAGCGAGGCCAAGGCCTGATCCATTGACCGCTGCTGACTGAATAAGCAAAACGCCGCTGACGGCTTCAGAACCGTCGGCGGCGTTTTTGTTCTGTTCCGATTACAGCATCTTCACCATGATGATCTCATCCCGGTAGGTGCCGTCCTTCAGCTTAAAGGCCCGGGGCTGGATGCCATAGCGCTCAAAGCCAACCTTTTCATAGAGATGGATGGCGCGGCTGTTATCGCTGTACACCCCCAGTTCCAGCTGTTCGAAACCGTTGGCCCGGGTCTGGTCAATGGCCAGCTGCATCAGATAACTGCCCAGACCGCAGCCCCAATACTCTTTCCGGACAGAGATGCCCATTACGGCACGATGGCGGTATTTGATGTGCGGCCGCACCTGTGCAACCCCAAACTCCCCCACCAGCTTTTCTCCGGCAAAGGCGCCCACCTCAAAGTTCACAGGGCTTTCCCCGCAGTCTGCAAGCCGATTCTGCATCGCTTCCAGACTCACCCCTTCCTCCGGGTATCGGGCCATAAAATAGGTCTCGCTGTAGGTCGCATAGCGGAATGCATTCAATGCCTCTGCATCGTCCGCGCACAAGCTGCGCACCGTCAGCACTTCCCCGCTGGGCAGCGTGAATGTTCTGGGCTCGATCTTCATGATTTCTTCTCCCCTCTTTTATATAGCCCTTATCATAGCACATTTGCCGCGCAAATACAAACAAAAAGAGCCGCAGCACCTTGTTACAGGTACTGCGGCTCCCATTCTATTCAGTCAGACTGAATTACTTCACCATGCTTGCGACTTCAGCAGCGAAGTCGTCAGAACGCTTCTCCAGGCCCTCGCCCTTGACGAAGTGGCTGAACTTGACGACCTTGATCTCGCCGCCCAGGTCCTTTGCGACCTTGGCAGTGTACTGACCGACAGTCATGTCGCCGTCCTTGATGAACTCCTGATCGACCAGGCAGTTCTCCTTGAAGTACTTCTTGATCTTGCCCTCGATCATCTTCTGCTTGACAGCGTCGGGCTTGTTGGCGTTCTTCGGGTCGTTAGCCATCTGAGCGAGGAGGATCTCCTTCTCCTTGGCGACGACCTCAGCGGGGACAGCAGCCTCATCGACGTAGCTGGGGTTGGCAGCTGCGACCTGCATGGCAACATCCTTGCCGTATGCAGCGAACTCGTCCTTAGCCTCGATGCCGTTGGTGGTCTCGAAGTTGACCAGGATGCCGTGGGTGCCGCCGAGGTGGACGTATGCAGAGCAGACGCCCTCGTAACGGACGAAACGGCGGACCTTGATGTTCTCCTTGATGACCAGGATGAGGTTCTTCAGAGCCTCATCGACGGTCTCGCCGCTCTCGGTCTTGCATGCCATCAGAGCCTCGACATCAGCGGGGTTCTGCTTCATGATGACCTTGGTGGCCTCCTTGACGAAGGCGACGAACTTGTCGTTCTTGGCGACGAAGTCGGTCTCGGCGTTGACCTCGATGACGACGC
>OMGY01003690.1_pt1 | contig 10087 bp, 10 predicted proteins | sample 1674461 | NCBI WGS metagenome assembly OMGY01 (sample SAMN05578579, study PRJEB25193) | human gut metagenome | biome: Human Microbiome; feature: human-associated habitat; material: feces | host: Homo sapiens | place: USA:Birmingham
TAGCTACAATAATGTTTGCCTTTGCAATAATACCATCAATGCCAACAGTACCATTTGCATTGGCAGGGGCATCTATGGGTGGATTATCATTTATGCTTATAAAGGAAGAGGAAAAGAAACAAGAAGTTGCTATGGTTCAAGAAGTTGAAGAGCAAGAAGAGCAAATAAGAAAAGAACCTGAGAATGTTATGAATTTAATTTCTGTAGAACCTATGGAAGTTGAAATTGGATATGGTCTTATACCTTTAGCTGATGAAAGAAATGGTGGAGATTTATTACAAAGAATAGCTTCAGTTAGAAGACAGTGTGCCATTGAAATGGGTATAATTGTACAACCTATTAGAATAAGGGATAATTTACAGCTTAAAAATAATGAGTACATATTAAAAATTAGGGGAACAGTGATAGTTTCCTCTGAATTGATGCCAAACATGCTTCTTTGTATGGATCCATCAGGAGAAGGTGGCACTATGCCAGGAATTAAAACTATTGAACCAACATTTGGTCTGCCAGCTGTATGGATAAATGCAGATCAAAAAGAAGAAGCTGAAATAAGAGGATTTACAGTGGTAGATCCAATAACAGTAATGGTTACTCACTTAACTGAAACTATAAAATCTCATGCACATGAATTATTAGGACGTCAAGAAGTTAAGATGATAGTTGATAATATGAAGGAGAAGTATAGCACAGTTGTAGAGGAACTTATACCTGATTTAATGACCATCGGTGAAGTACAAAAGGTATTACAAAATTTATTAAGAGAAAAGGTACCAGTAAAGGATACTGTAACAATTTTTGAATCTTTAGCAGATAATTCAAGAAATACTAAGGATATAGAGTTATTAACTGAATATGTAAGATTTGCTATGGCAAGAACCATATGTAATACGGTAGTAGATGAAAATAGAACTGTTACAGTGATCACATTAGATCCACAAATTGAAAATATAATTGCAAATAATACACAAAAATCTCTGCAAGGATCATTCCCGTCAGTTGATCCAGAAACAACTACAAGAATTTTAGAAAAAATACGTCAAACAATAGATAGTGTTTATTTCTATAATAATCAACCAATTATTTTGGTATCTCCTAATATAAGACCAGTATTTAGAAAACTTATAGAAATGGTATTTCCACATGTTATGGTGCTTTCTTTAAATGAAATACCAAATGATGTACAAATAAGAACAGAAGGAGTTGTAGCTTTATAATGATAATAAAAAAATATGTAGTTAAAAATATGAATGAGGCTATGACGAGAATTAGATATGAACTAGGAAAAGATGCAATAATTATAAGTCAAAGAAAAATAAGACAATCAGGATTTAAAAAATTTTTTGCACCAAAACTTATAGAAGTTACAGCAGCCTTAGAAAATACTACAGAACCAATGAAAACACAAAAACCACAAAGTACTTTTGCAAGTAGTGATGTGTTAAAGGAATCTGTTGAAAGTATTAAAGCAATAATGAATAAGGATGTTGTAAAACCTAAAGAAGAAGAGAAAAATGTTCTTGAAGATGAAGTTAAAGAAATGAAGAGTATTTTAAATGAGATATTAAATAATACTAAAGGTGAAGATAATGAAGATTTATTATTAAATTATGTTAATAGTCTTGATTTAAATCCTGTTTATTTAGAAGAGTTTAGAAGAGTTTGGAATGAAGCTGAAGATAAAGAAGAAGCTATGAAAAGTTATTTGTCAGAGGTAGTACAAATATCAAATGAAGATATAAATGGTAGAGTTGTGTTGGTTGGACCTACAGGTGTAGGAAAAACCACCACAATAGCAAAATTAGCAGGAAAATTAGCTCTTATGGATAAGAAAAAAGTTGGGTTAATCACCATAGATACTTATAGAATTGGAGCTGTAGAACAACTTAAAACTTATGCAGAAATAATGAATATACCATTTAGAGTTGTTATAACCATAAAAGAAATGGAAGAAGCAATTAATTCCATGACAGATTTAGATGTGGTATTAATAGATACCACTGGAAGAAGCAGTAAGAATAATATGCAGATTTCAGAACTAAGAGCTTTTGTCCAAAAAGCTAATCCAGATCATACTCTTATGGTTATGAGTAGTACAACTAAAAATAAAGATGTAAAGATGATACTTAAAGGTTATGAGCAAATAGAGTACGAAAAGCTTATTATTACAAAGTTAGATGAAACTTCATCATATGGAATTATACATACCATATTAAAGGAAAGTAATAAGCCGGTAGCTTTTTTAACTACAGGTCAAAATGTACCAAATGACATAAGGATTCCAAGTAAAGATGAAATTATTAAGCTTATAATGGGAGAAGATTCAATATGATGGACCAGGCAGAAATTTTAAGACAATTAGCTAGTAAAAGTAGTGGATTAAATGAAAAATCAAAAATTATAACTATAACTTCAGGAAAAGGTGGAGTAGGTAAAAGTAATTTTGTAGTAAACTTAGCAATAGCTCTTGCAAAAGAAGGGAAAAAAATATTGCTTTTTGATGCTGATATTGGTATGGGAAATGATGATGTATTAATGGGAATATATCATAAGTACAATATTATGGATGTTATAAATGGTGAAGTTTCAATTGAAAATGGAATTATTGAAGGGCCACATGGAATTCACTTACTACCTGGAGGAACAGGAATAAATAATATTGAAGATTTGACAGAAGAACAAAGAGAAAGATTTATTTCAGAAATAGATAGAATTGATGGATATGATTATATATTAATTGATACAGGTGCTGGAATAAGTAGAACAGTTCTTGCTTTTATTGCTAGTTCTGATGAAGCTATATTTATTTTAACACCAGAACCTACATCATTGACGGACGGATATAGCCTATTTAAAGCACTTAAGCATTTTAAAATAGAAACTCATGTTAATATAGTAATTAATAGAGTTATAAGTGAAACAGAGGGAAAATCAACATTTAATAAATTTGACTTAGCAACTAGAAAATTTTTAAATGGATATCCAAGTTATTTGGGATGTATATATGAGGATAAGCATATTACCATGGCAGTGAGAAATCAAATTCCTATAGTAATAAAATATCCTAAATCTGAAGCAGCAAAATCCATAGTGCATGTATCAGAAAAAATTATGGGTAGAGAAAGTTCTATAAAAGGAAATGGTGCAAAAGGATTATTTAATAAGTTATTTGATATTTTTTCTTAGGAGGAGAGGGAAATGGCCAAGTTTCAATTAAAAATAAATGGAAGATTAGATGTATTATGTATGCAAAAATTATAGCTAACTAAGGAGGGGTAACAATGAGCTGGACTAATATAGATAATAAGGAAAAAATAGTGGAACAATATATTCCTTTAGTAAAATATATTGCGTCTAGAATAATGATTGGAAGGAGTACTTATATAGAGTATGAAGATTTAGTTAGTTATGGAATGATAGGGTTAATGGATGCCATAAGTAAATTTGATCCAGATAAGGGAATAAAATTTTCATCTTATGCATCAATAAGAATAAAAGGTGAAATGATAGATCAGATAAGAAAAGCAAGGCCTATTTCTAAAGGAGCAATGGATAAATTAGCAAAGTATAATGAAGCTATTGATGCATTGCAAAATAGGTTACTTAGAGAACCAATCATAGATGAAATAGCTGAATGATGTAAAATATTCCTTCAATTCCTATACAATGGATCAGACGGCATTGGATCTCGGTGTGGCATCCATCGAAGATCAGGCATATTTTGAGGAAACTTTACATAAGATCATTCAGACAAGGGAACGTGTAAAACTACGGTTGACAGAACTTGGATTTACGTTCCGTGATTCCAGAAGCAATTTTATTTTTGCATCTCACCAAAGCTGTCCGGCAGAGGAATTATTTGAAAAATTAAAAGAAAAAGACAGAACAATATTAAATCTTTATTATTATGAGGGCTTGACATTAAAAGAAATAGGTAAAGTACTAGAGGTATCTGAATCGAGAGTTTGTCAGTTACATAGTAGAGCTATTAAGAATTTAAGGGTTATGCTTCAAAAAATAAATTACATAGAGGTATAAAAAGTGATACATATTTTACTTATAGTTATAGGAATAGTTTTAATAGTTGTTAATAGAGATATAAAAAATGAAAGAGCCGATGATGGAGGCTCTTTTGCTAATATTCTAAAAAATGAAGAAAAAGAATTTACAGACTATGATATGAAATTTGTAGATATGAGAAAAGATATGGCGGAAAGTATTCTTGATTTACAAAAAGAAATTCAAGAATTAAGAACTGAAGTTTTTAATATAGAAAATAGTAATGTAAATATAAAAGAGAATATAAAGCAAGTGAAATTAGATAACGATATAAAAAGAGATTGTATAGATAAAGATATAATTTCTGAAATTAATTTTAATAATTTAAAGGATAATCATGGTAATGATAGTAAGTTTGAAAATATTAAAATGATGATTGATGAAGGAAAAAGTGATGAAGAAATATGTAGTTCACTTAGTATAGGAAAGGGTGAAGTATTATTAGTAAGAGGATTATACAATCAATAAAAGAAAGTATTTATATATTTAGAGATAAAAAGATTTTAATGGGAATTGGAATTGGAATGATTATATCTACATTAATATTATTTTTATCTGGCACTAATAAAATGTCAAATGCAGAAATAGAAAAAGCAGCAAGAGCTATGGGAATGCATTATGAAGATGAATGTAAGGTTTTTTTTGAAAATGATAATTCTTCAAGTAATGATGCTACTACTAATAGCACCACAGAAGCTAATGAGGAGGATATATTTAATGATTAGAAGTTTATATGCATCATTATCATCAATGATTACTTTAGAAAATCAGCAAACATCAATAACAAATAATTTATCTAATGCTAATACAAATGGATATAAATCAGAATCTTTAGTTACTAAGAGTTTTAATGAAGTATACATAGGTAATAGAGAAAATGGTGTAATAGGTAGTTTGAGTTTGGGAGCTGCCATTGATACAGTACAAAAATCATTTACTCAAGGTGGACTTAAAAGTACATCAGATTCATCGGATTTTGCTATAAATGGAAGAGGTTTCTTTGTAGTTCAAAAAGGTAATGAATATTTGTATACAAGAGATGGAGATTTTACTGTGGGAGCTGATGGAACTTTAAAGACTACTTCAGGAGATTCTGTAATGGGAAGAAATATGAATACAGGGATAATGGAACCTATTTTTGTAGGCAATAATCAATATACATTAGGAGCAAATAATATTTTAAATGTTGAGGGATTAGCTAATTATCAAATGGTTACAGCTGATTTTGAAGATTATAGTACATTAAAAAAAGTAGGAGATAATTATTATACAGGAGAAAATCCTATTATGGATTCTGTAGTAAAAACACATCAAGGTTATTTGGAAGGGTCTAATGTTAATGTAACAAATGAAATGGTTAATATGATGAGTACAATGCGTAATTTCCAAAGTAGTCAAAGTATCTTTAAGATGATAGATGGTACTTTAGATTTAGCTGCTAACAGCATAGGTAAAGTGTAGGAGGATATATAGATGTTAACAACATTATGGACAAGTAAATCAGGACTTAATGCTAATCAAGAGAAATTAGATGTAATATCAAATAATATAGCAAATGTAAATACTACAGGATATAAAAAAGTTAATGCAGGTTTTAAGGATTTAATTTCATCTTCTTTAGATGAATGGGGAAATCCATTAAATGATAAAACAGCTACAGTAGGAAGTGGAGTTAAAGCTGGTAATTTTACTAAAGATAATAGTCAAGGTGGTTTACAAACAACAAATCAAAAAACTGATTTGGCATTAGATGGTGAAGGATATTTTAAAGTGATTTCCAGTAATGGAACAGAGTATTATACTAGAGATGGTAGTTTTAAATTAGATTCTTATGGAAGACTTGTAACTGCTAATGGGAATATTTTAGAGGTTCAGTATGCAAATGGGTATTCACAAAATAATACAGGCCTTACAGCTGATAATTTTACTATAAATAAAAAAGGGGAAATATTTGCAGAAAACAATGGTAACTTTGAAAAGGTTGGAGAAATTGCAGTATATACAGCAGTAGGTAATGATGCATTTACATCTGTTGGAGATAATTTATTTAAAGAGTTAAATGGAGTTCAAGTATATAGAACTCTAGATGCTGATATGTATCAAGGATATTTAGAAGCTTCCAATGTGGATCTTTCACAAGAAATGACAGATATGATAGTAACTCAAAGAGCTTTTCAACTAAGTTCTAAAGGAATTACAGCTGCTGATGAAATGTGGGAAATGATAAATAATCTTAGATAAAAAATAATGGATAAAATTTAAAATAAATTTTATCCATTATTTTTTTATAAACTATTAATTTAATAAGATTTTTTTCGACAATAAACATAGAGAGAAATTTTAGATAACAGAGGAAGAAATAATGAAGATTAATCATAATATGGGTGCCATGAACTCAAAAAGAAATATGAAAATAAATAATAAAGCCTCCTCTAAATCAATGGAAAAGCTAAGTTCAGGATTAAGAATAAGCAGTGCTGGAGATGATGTAGCAGGTCTTTCTATTTCTGAAAAAATGAGAGCACAAATTAGGGGCTTGGAGCAGGCTTCAAGAAATGCAGCAGATGGTATTTGTTTAATTCAAACAGCAGATGGTGCATTAAATGAAACTCATTCTATAATTCAAAGAATGAGAGATATTTCTGTACAAGCTGCTAATGACACTAATACTGAAAGTGATAGAAAAGCTCTTCAAGAAGAAATGAATGAACTTACTTCAGAAATTAATAGAATTGCCAATACTACCGAGTTTAATACTAAAAAAATATTAACTGGTGGCCAAGGAAATGGTGTAAAGGCTATAAATTTAGATTTTAATGGTACTGAAGTTACTCACACAAAAGGTAATGATGCTATAACGAAGAATATGAAGGTTGCAATTACATTAGATGCAGGTATATCAAGTAATCCTTATCCTGAACCTGATCGTTTTAGTTTTCAGATAAATGGAATAGATTTAGGGGTTACATATGTTTATTTAGCTAATGGAAATGTAGGAGATATTACTTATGGAGTAAAAGATCCAAATGGAATTATACATCAATCACCTACTCCCAATGGAGTAGTTACAGGAGGCCAAATTAAAATTACTAATACTACTAATGGAACTTTGGAAGCTAAAGATATTGAAAAAGTAGCAGAAGCCACAGCTAAATTAGTTCAAAGTCAAATTAATACTAATCCAGCTTTAAATGGTGATTTTAAAGCATATGCTAAAGGTGGTCAAATTATAGTTGAAGCTTTAGATTCTGGAAATAGTACAGGTGCAAATGCAACAATGAATGTTACAGGAATAGCTTCTGCTAATAAAGCTTTTACTGTAACAGATGTTAATACTGGTGGACAAATCGGTGCAGGGGGAACTATAGCAGGGCAAGATATACCAGCAAAGGGAGCTTCAACTACAATAGATTTTTCTACTATAGCAGCAACTAAAGATGATATAAAAGCACTTGTAGATGCAGGGATGAGCATTAATGGACAAACTATACAGTTTTTTGATTCTACTGATGGCCCATATATGGGTAAAGCAATAGGAATAGATATCAAGGACGCAACAAATGCAAAAGAGTTAGTTCAAGCTATAATAGATCAAACTAAAACGAAACTTCAAGGCGTAGATTTAACAAGTGATGGTAATAAATTAGTTATTACATCTCAAACAGTAGGAGAAAATAGTGTGCTTGAAGTATTTAATGGTAATTCTTATAATGAAGATATTGAGATAAAACTTCAAGTTGGTTCAAATAAAGAACAATCAATGCTTGTTTCAATTGGAAATATGAGAGCTAGAGCTTTAGGTTTAGTTGGAGCTGGAGCTGGTTTTACTAAAGAACCAGGAGTTACTGATGGAACTGATACTAAAAAATATGAAAGAGCATTAGATGTAACTACATCAAAAAGTGCAGAAAGTGCAATAAAAATAATTGATGAAGCTACTAAAAAAGTATCAGATCAAAGAGCGGCTTTAGGTGCATATCAAAACAGATTACAATATGTAGTAAATAATTTAGATAATTCAGCTGAAAATACTATTTCATCTGAATCAAAAATAAGAGATACTGATATGGCTTTAGAAGTTACTAAAAATGCAAAGAATGATATATTATTACAAGCAGCTCAATCTATGATGGCACAGGCTAATTCTGCACCAGAGCAAATAATACAATTACTTAAATAATTAATAGGTAAAAAAATAAGAGATGCAAAGCATCTCTTATTTTTTTAAGCATTTGTTATTACGTTTGTTACTGGTGGTACAACTTGTTTCTTTCTTGAAAGAACTCCAGGAAGGAAAGCAGTATTGTCTACTAGTGTTGCATTGAATGCTTTTTCAGCTATGTCAGATCTTTCACCAACAACAAGAACTTGAGAACCTTCAGTGATTATGTCAGTTAATAATAACATAACCATATCTAATCCAGATTCTTTTGCTTTTTCATTCATGTAAGCTAACATTTCTTCTTTTAATGGCATGAATCCATCGATATCCATTGTATTAACTTGTGCTATACCAACTTTGATATCTTCAATTGAGAATGGCTTGTAATCTTGATTGAAGATTTGTTCTACAGTTTTTCCTTTTAATGAAGTTCCTGCTTTGAACATTTCTTTAGCGTAATCTTCAACAGATGAAATACCAGCTATTTCAGCAAGTTTTCTGCATATTTCTTCATCTTGAGGTGTACAAGTAGGGCTTCTGAATAATAATGTATCAGATATTATAGCACTACATAATAAACCAGCAGCAGTTTTTGATGGAGTTAATCCTCTTTCAAAGAAGCATTTAGCAACTATTGTAGAAGTACTTCCTATTGGTTCATTTCTGAAGAATATAGGATTGCTTGTTTGAATATCAGCAACTCTGTGGTGGTCGATGATTTCTAATACTTCTGCATCTTCTAATCCATCAACAGATTGACCTCTTTCGTTATGGTCAACTTGGATAACTTTTTTCTTGTGTTTAGAAATTAAGTGGTATCTAGCAACCATTCCTAAAACTCTACCATTTTCATCAGTTACTGGATAACTTCTGAATCTAGTTTGAGCCATAACATCTTTTATGTCATCTACTAACTCATCATTAGCAAATGATACGATATCTTCCTTAACCATTACATATTCAACAGGTACACTTTGTACAATAAGTCTTGAAGTTGTAAATGAGTCATGAGGAGTAACAATAACAGTAACACCATTTTCTCTAGCTAAAGTAATGATGTTTTCTGATGGTGTATGAGAACCAGTTACAATCATTAATGATACTTTCTTATCTATTAATGCTACTTGAGCTTCTTCTCTATCACCAACGATAGCAATATCTCCAGCATTTATATGATCAACCATGCTCTTTGGATCCATAGCAGAAACTACTATTTTTCCAGGGAATGTTTTTACAGTTTCATTTACATAGCAAGCTGTAGCTGAAAGTGTATCTAATATGTTTTCTAATGTAGTATTACTTTTTGATAATATTGTGTTGTCCCACATATCCATGTAGCAAGAAGTTAAATTAGAAACAGAAAGAACACCTAATAAGTGGTTGTTTGCATCAGCAACAGGTAATGTTTTCATGTTGTTTTCTTTCATTACATTCCAAGCAGCTTTTAATGAAAGTGTAGGTAAAACTGGGCTTATTTTATCAAAGTTTAAGTCTTTAACCATAAGTCTTACAGTTTTTAATAATTCTGGAGCTTCAGCACCAAAGTAATCAAGAACGAATTGAGTTTCTTGGCTTATGTTACCAAGTCTTACAGGAACAGCTTTTGTATCTCCTGTTAGATTTTTGAGTTGAGCATAAGAATATGCTGCACATATAGAATCTGAATCTGGATTTTTATGACCAGTTACATATATTATATCTTTCAAGTTAATTGCCTCCTTTGTATTTTCTAAAAATAAGCATATGATAATATTTTATCGCATAAGTATAAAGGTTGTAAATAATTAAAAATGTAAAATTAAAAATCGATGAAATTCATAATTTTTAATTCTTAATTTATATTGGATTTAATATATATTTATAGAA
>OMGY01003692.1_pt1 | contig 10080 bp, 7 predicted proteins | sample 1674461 | NCBI WGS metagenome assembly OMGY01 (sample SAMN05578579, study PRJEB25193) | human gut metagenome | biome: Human Microbiome; feature: human-associated habitat; material: feces | host: Homo sapiens | place: USA:Birmingham
CAAATCTACATTTACGAACTGCTATACGGCCAACTGCACTGTGACTGCCAAAACTGATAAAACGAATGGTCTGAGCTTTGCGGGCGGCTTTGTCGGCGAGGTGACAAGAAACGCATTAACCGTCGTGAACTGCTATGTGTACGGGGCAACCCTGTCTACTGCAGGAAGCCTCGCACAGACAGTTCTTCGGAAAACCGGCGTTTTTGCGGGCGACCTGTGGAACGGAAATCCGCCGATTGATGCTACGAATTGTTACTTTGGTGCTTGCGGAACGACGGAAAGAATTGGTGCGGCCGTTGAAAAGACGGAAAAAGATTTTACAAATGGCACAGTGGCAGGTCTGCTAGGCGATGCGTTTGCGCAGGCACGCAATTATCCGAAGTTTAAGGATAGCCCGGCAGATTACAGTGCAGTAGAGGCAGCCATAGCCAAGGCAAATGCACTGAACAAGAACAGCTATCAGGATTTTTCCGCTGTGGAAAAGGCCATTGCTGATGTTGTTCGTGATAAAAACATCACCGAACAGTCCGAAGTCGATGCAATGGCAAAAGCCATTGAAGACGCCATCGCAGCGCTGGTCAAGAAGCCTTCTTCTAGCAGCTCCTCCAGACCTAGCTACAGTATTACCACCCCCGACAAGACGGAAAACGGCTCTGTGAACATCAGTTCCACAAGCGCGAAGCGGGGGAGTATCGTGACGATCACGGTCACGCCGGACGCTGGGTATGTGCTGGATGAGCTGACGGTGACGGACAAGGACGGCAAGGATGTGGCGCTGACCAAGAAGAGCGACACGGAGTATACCTTTGTGATGCCGACGGGCAAGGTGGAGATCACGCCCAGCTTTGTTAAGCAGACGCCGAGCCAGGCGTTTGTGGACGTCAAGACGGGCGATTATTTCTATGACGCCGTCCAGTGGGCGGTCGGCAAGGGCATTACCGGCGGCACGAGCGCCACAACCTTCGACCCGAGCGGCAACTGTACCCGCGCGCAGGCTGTCACCTTCCTGTGGAGAGCTGCCGGTTCTCCGGCCCCCAAGACCAAGGTTATGCCCTTTACCGACGTTCCTGCTGGCAGCTACTACCATGATGCTGTCCTGTGGGCCATGGAGCAGGGCATTACCAAGGGCACCAGCGACACCGCTTTCAGTCCCAACGCCACCTGTACCCGTGCGCAGATCGTCACCTTCCTGTGGCGTGCAGGCGGCAGCCCCGCTGTCAGCGGCAGCGCAGCCTTTACCGATGTGGCCTCTGACGCTTACTACGCGGCGGCAGTTGCCTGGGCAGAGAAGAACGGCATCACCGGCGGTATCGGCGGCGGCCTGTTCGGCACCGGCAACACCTGCACGAGAGCGCAGATCGTGACGTTCCTGTACCGCGCGATGAAGTAAAGCGCGCCTCCTTCGCGGGAATACGATCGACCTGAGAAAAGAAAATAGAAGCGCAGATAAATCCGATGCTGCGATTCAAGAAAAGAGCGGTGCCCTTACACGATTTGTTCGTGTAGGGGCACTGTTTTTCTGCGTTTTCAGCAGGGACATCAGCGAATGGATCAGGAGGTTTAAGGCCATACTACTACTGCGAAACGGAGGAATTCTATGGCAGTAAAAATGAGCAAGACCATTGCCCTGGAACAGCAGAAGAAAGCGGCCTTTGAGGAAGCGTGGCTGAAATACTACAACAATGTGCTGTTCGAGAAGGGACTGATCACAGAGCGTGAGCGCAACCTGATGATCAACAAGATCAATGCCAGAACCGCAAGGAGTCTGTCGAGATAAACGCAGTGCAGGAGACCTGTGTGTTTCGTAGGCCTCTTGCTTTTCTTTTTCTGCTCATGTATAATATAGATGATGATTTTGCGAAACTTAGGAGAACGATATGGATATACACACCGTGCGGCAGCAGCTTCGCACAAAAAGTCTCTATGATATTCCGCTGCGGGTGACGTATTATGCCCGCGTGTCCTCTGAATCGGATGAACAGCGAAACTCGCTGGAAAACCAGATTCGCTACTATGAAGATTTGATCCGCAAGAATAACGCCTGGACATTCGTGCCCGGCTACATCGACGAAGGACTTTCCGGCATCTCCACCAAGCACCGCGAGAACTTCAACCGCATGGTGGACGACGCGCAGTTCGGCAAATTCGATCTGATCATCACGAAGGAGATCTCCCGTTTTGCCAGAAATACGCTCGACTCGATCCAATACACAAGGCAGCTCCTGAACGATGGCGTGGGAGTCTTTTTCCAGAATGACAACATCAACACGCTGGACGAGGATTCTGAGCTTCGCCTCTCCATCATGTCCTCCATCGCGCAGGACGAGCTGCGCAAGCTCTCCTCCCGCGTGAAGTTCGGGCATCAGCAGGCCATCAGGCAAAACGTGGTGCTGGGCAACAGCCGGATCTTCGGCTACCGGAAGGACCAGAAGCGGCTGGTGATCGACGAAACGGAAGCCCCGATGGTGAGAGAACTGTTTGAGCGCTACGCCACCGACCGGTATTCCATGAAGCAGCTGGAAACGCTCTTTTGGGAAAAGGGGTATCGCAACCTCAACGGCAACAAGATCGCGCATTCCACCATGTCAGGCATGATCTCCAACCCCAAGTACAAAGGCTACTATGTGGGCAATAAGGTCAAGGTGGTGGATATGTTCACCAAGAAGCAGAAATTCCTTCCGCCGGAGGAATGGGTGATGTTCAAGGACGAGACCGGCGAGATCGTACCGGCGATCGTCAGCGAAGAGCTATGGAACAAAGCAAACGGGATCCTCAAGCGCCGCAGCGAGGATGTAAAGAACCGTCAGGGCATCTGCAATCACGCAAACCTCCTGACCGGAAAGCTCTGGTGTACGCATTGCGGCCAGCCCTACTATCGGCGGGAATCCAAAGACCGAAGCGGCAGGAAGAACAGCAAATGGCTTTGCTCCGGCAAGATCAAAAACGGCGCGGACTCCTGCGCCTCGTTTGCGATCTATGAAGAAGAGATCAAGCCCGTGCTCTACGAAGTGTTCCGCGACACCAAAGCCGACGCCGACGACATGATCGCAGAGTATGTGAGGATGTACAATGAGCTGACGAGAAACGGCGCACTGCCGCAGAAAATCGAAGAGCAGCAGAAGATCATCGATCTTGCCAACCGAAAGAAGAACAAGCTTTTGCAGCTGGTCGCAGACGACAGCGTGACCCATGCCGACTTCAAGTCCATGACCGCCGCCTGCAACGAGGAAATCCGGGCGGCAGAGTCAGAGATCGCAGAATTGGAGCGGGATGCCCTGGAGGGGGAGGAATTCCGCAAAAAGATCGAGGAGATCCGGAGGGTGCTTGCCAACGCCCAGCGGGACGCGGCGAGCGGGATTATCACCAAGGAGTTCGTGGACAAGTATATCGACAAGATCTTTGTCACTCCTACAGAGGACAATACGCTCCTGCTCCAGATCAAGATATTCACCGGCGAAACCACGGAAAAGTACCTGCGGAAGTTCAAAAGTCGCGCAGGTATCATCACCGGGGATGTGGCCGAACAGGGCAAAAAGCAAGGAGATGCAATACCCTTGGAAGAAGCGGTTCCTGCGGGTCACATGTTCAAGAAGATGATCGAGAGCTACGAGAAGAGCCTGTAAGGACTTCTTCCCGGCATAGAAAGGGCGCGGCCAACAGGCCGCGCCCTTTTCATGCGCTGCGGCAGGGGAAATGGCAGAACGATCAAGGCGGCAGTTCAGGCCTTCACCTTGTTGTCATCTGACAAACTTCTGACAAATTTGTCAGATCACCCTTGCGCCGCGCGGCGCTGTGCGGTATAATCATAAAGAAAAGAAAGATTGATTATTCGAAAAAACGATGATTTCTGATGCTGAGAAAGGAACGATCATGTCTGCCCTGAAAGATATCCGCCCGTCGGTCGAACGCTTTGTCACGGCGGTGAGCAATTCGATGCGATTGGAGGTTGCCGTGTTCGACAGCGACAGCCAGCTTTTTTACTCCACGCCGACGTATGTGAAAAAAAAGGGCCGCACCGTCCATGCCCCGTCGCTGCGCGAGGTCATGGAAAACGGGAGCGTGCTGGTCAACAAGCCCGGTGAGATGGCCTCGTGCATCGGCTGCCGCTTCAAAACGCATTGCCCCTCGACGATCGAGATCCTCTGCTGCATCCGCGCGGATACATGCATTGCCGGCGTGCTGGCCTTTACCTCCTTTACCAAGGAGGGGCAGAAGCGCATCACGGAAAATACGACCGTTTACCTCAACGCGATCACCGAGCTCGCCAATATGATCGGCAGCCTGCTCATCTCGCACAGCGGCGGGACAAGCCCGGTCAATCTGGACGCGAACCTGCTCACATCGATGGAGCTGTGCAGCCAGCCGATGCTTCTTACCGACGCGCACGGCGTCATTTTGCAGTACAACCAGCTGGCTGAGAACCTCTTTAACGTCTGCAACATCTCCTCGACCTCGCTCTGGCAGATCTTCCCCCAGTCGGTCGTCAAGCGCATCATGGAGGGCAACAACCTCTATGAAAAGAGCGTCAATATCGGCGAGGCGGCCACGAAGATCTCCACCCGCGCCATCATAGTGGACGATCAGGTGACGGGCTTTTTCATCCGCCTGTCCGATAACCTCTATAAGCCCTCGAAGGATACGAGCTATTTTGAGGGGATCATCGGCTCGAGTCCAGCCATCACCCATGTGCAGAAGGTCATCAAGCGCATCGCCGACAGCCCCACGCCTGTGCTCATCACGGGTGAGACGGGTACCGGTAAGGAGCTCATCGCCCGTGCCATCCACGAGCAGAGCAGCCGCAACAAGTATCCGTTCGTCGCCATCAACTGCTCGAGCATCCCCGACAATCTCTTTGAAAGCGAACTCTTCGGCTATGAGGAGGGCTCGTTCACGGGCGCGAAAAAGGGCGGCAAGATCGGTAAGATCGAGATGGCGCAGGGCGGCACGCTTTTTTTGGACGAGATCGGCGAGATGCCGCTCTTTGCTCAGCCCAAGCTGCTGCGCATTTTGCAGGAATACGAGCTTGAGCGCATCGGCTCGAGCAAGAAGATCCACCTCGATATCCGCATTATCGCCGCGACAAACCGCGATCTTGCCGAGATGGTAGACGAGGGCAGGTTCCGCAGCGACCTCTATTACCGCATCAACGTCATCAACTTGGAGCTGCCGCCGCTGCGCGCCCGCAGGGATGATATCATCCCTCTGGCGGAGAATTACCTCAAAAAGCTCAAGATGAAAATGAACACGCCCCTTACATCTATCTCGCCCGAGGCGTGCGAGGAGCTGCTGGACTACGACTGGCCGGGCAACATCCGCCAGCTGCAAAACGTCGTCGAATATGCGGCGAACCTCTGCGAATCCGATACGCTGATGCCCTCCGACCTCCCGGAGACTGTCCGCGAACGCGAACGCGCGCAGACCCGCCCATCCGTGTATTCCGCGCCGGGCGGCTCGCGCGACGAGGATGTGCTGTCGCTTCTTGAAAAGTACGGCTACACGCTCGAGGGGAAAAGGAAGATCGCCGAGGAGCTTGGGATCAGCCTGCGCACGCTTTACCGCCGCATCAGCCATTTGCAGGATGCCGGCGAGCGCAGATGAGCGAGCGCACTTTGCCACAAAATGGCACAGCCACATCAGGCTGTGCCATTTTTGTCATTGATATGGCAAGCAAGTGCCGCTTTGCAGAGAAATCATCATTTCGTTAAAATGGTCAAATGAATTATTCTGAACGGAAAAAGGGAGATTTTACTCTGTAATTCCGGACGAATTCCGACATTTTTCTGATATAGACAAAAAAATCTGAAATGCGGCGGGTTTTTTGGCACATTGCTTGCTTTACTACAGTGCAGAACGCCTTCGTCTCACGCTTTTGTGATCCGGGGAATAGCCGGTTAAATTTCCCGGAGTGTGGCGGGAGACAAGGACTATTTTAGGAGGATAAAAAATGGACGTTAACTATGGCCTGTTGGCTCTGCTCCCCCCTGTGGTTGCAATTACTCTTTGCTTTGCGACCAAGCAGGTACTTGTCTCCATGTTCGCCGGTATTTTTGTCGGCGCACTGGTCATCTCCGGCTGGAATCCGCTCGGCGCTGTTGCCCTGTCGCTGCAGACGCTCGCTGAAAATATGGCGGATAACGTGATCCTGCTCCTGTTTACCCTGTTCATGGGCGTCGGCATCTCCTTCATCTGGAAGCTCGGCGGCAGCTTCGCTCTGGCGGAAGCGGCCAAGAAGAAATTCAAGAAGAGACGTTCGGTGTGCCTCGGCACCTGGATCCTCGGTATGCTGTGCTCCGTGAACGACTGCCTGGTCGCCGCGGTCGACGGCAACGTGTTCCGCGATATCTGCAAGGAATACCGCATTTCTTCCGAGAAGTTCTCCTACGTGCTCGACTCCACTGCGGCTCCCGCGGCTGCGCTGTTCATCTCTGACTGGATCGCTTACCAGATCAGCATGATCGGCCAGGGCCTTGACGCCGCCGGTATCACCGGTACTACCGCCGTCAGCGCGTACATCAACGGCCTTCCCTTCAACATGTACTCCATCCTGACCCTCATCTTTGTGGGCATCATGATGTACACCGGCCGCGACTACGGCCCGATGCTCAAGGCGGAGGTCCGCGCGCTCACCAAGGGAGAGTTCAACGGCCCCGAGGCAAAGCCCATGCTGGACGTTGGCTCCGAGCTTGGCGAGGCCAAGCGTACCAAGCCCATGATCCGCAGCTTTGTTCTCCCCATCGCCGCTGCCTTCGTCGTCATCATCAGCGGCATTCTTTACACCGGCATCACCAACCCCGACCGCACCGGCGCCGACCTGATGGCCATCCTCGATGCCTGCGATGCGCAGCTCGCTCTGTATTGGGGCGCCTTCGCCATGGCGCTCATGGGCATCATCATCGCGCTTACCTCCAAGATCATGTCCTTTGAAGAGACCATGACCACCATCGTCGACGGCTTCAAGCTCATGAGCATGACCGGTGCGATCCTCGTTCTTGCCTGGTCCCTCGGCGCCATCACCAAGAGCATGGGTCTCGGCGACTTCGTGGCGACCTATGTCGGCGGCAACATTCCCACCGGCCTGCTCCCGCTGCTGGTTCTGGTTTGCTCCTGCCTCGTCGCGTTCGCTACCGGTACCTCCTGGGGCACCATGGCCATCATGACCCCGCTCGCCATCCAGCTCGGCTACGCCATCACCGGCGATGCCATCTTTGCCACCGGTATGACCGGCGCCGTTCTTTCCGGCGCGATCTTCGGCGACCACTGCTCCCCCGTGTCCGACACCACTGTTATGGCTTCCATCTTCTCCGGCGCTGATCACATTGACCACGTCGGTACGCAGGTGCCTTATGCCGCCACCGTCATCAGTGTTATCGCCGTTCTGTATGTGATCTTCGGTTTTACCGAGTTGTCCCCGTTCATTCTGCTTGCCATCGGTATCGTTGCGCTGTACTTCCTGCAGATCATTCTGCACAAGTTCTCCATGAAGAAGTACAACATCGACCCGAACTACACCAAGTTCATGACGGAAGATCACAAGAAGTAAGCTTTCTTGTGACAAGCTGACGTTGACCGGAAACGTTGCATCGAAAGAGCCGCTGATTTCAGCGGCTCTTTCTTTTCGGCAAAGGACGCGGGCGGCAGCAGACAGAAAAGTGCGGCAATGCATATTTTTGCACTTGCGGCGCGCACTGTTTTATGATAAAATCCTATCCTAATCCAGTTTTGGAGGGATATTGTGAAAAGAGGACCTTACTCCAAAGGAATATTAATGAAAAGAAAGATCCTGAGCGCATCGGCCAAGGTATTTCTGGAAAAGGGTTACGCCGGTACATCGAGCAAGATGGTCTCCGAGCTTGTGGGTGTGTCGAACGGTTCGCCGTTCTTCCATTACGGCAACAAGGAGGGCGTGCTGCTCGAGCTGGTCAAGTGGATGTTCTCCGGACAATTCCGCACGGCGGAAAATATGATCGGCAAAGTGACCGACCCGCTGCTGCTCTATGGATTGGAAACGTCGCTGCAAATGCACATCGCCGAGCTTTCCGAGCCGCTGCGCGAGCTGTACGTTACGGCCTACACGCTGCCAACGACCTCGGACTACATCAACGAGGGAATGGTGGAAAAGCTCGCGGGGATCTTCGGCGAGTTTCTGCCCGGCGCGGAGCGGCAGGACTGGCTCGCGCGCGAGCTGGCGACCGGCGGCATCACGCGCAGCTATACGGTCGTGCCCTGCACGGCGGATTACCCGATGGAGCAGAAGCTGCGCGACTATCTTTCCTGCTGCTACAAGATCTTGGACGTGCCGAAGGAACGCTACGAGCCGATTATCGACCATGTCGCGCATATCGACCTGACGGAGACGGCGCGCAGCATCATTGCCGAGACCATCCGGCAGGTGGACGCGGGCTACGAGGCTGCCATGGCTGGCCTCGACGCGCCGAACGCGGTCGGCATCTAACGGGGAAAACGGTCAGAAATACGATGGGAGCCGGGATGAATGTCCCGGCTCCCTCTGCGCAGCGGGAGCCGCCCGCGCGAGAAAAAAGCAGGCCGCCTTAAAAAAGCAGCCTGCACGGAGGAAAGAACGGGCACGCTCGCTGCGCGCGGCGCGGCAGCTCCCCGCCGCGCGCAGGAGACAAAAGGGCAGGGGAAATGCCGCCCTTGCGGGCAGTTTGCGCAGAAATTGCTTAAAAATACATGATTGATTTTTTGTATTATTGCGATATAATCTATTAATATATACGCGCCCGCGCTGCAAAGCGGCGGGCGCATCTGCATGAACACGGGGAGGGACGACCATGCGCGCCTTGGCGCACTTCAAGACCATCACGCACCACCGCCATCTGGTGTGCAGATACTGCTTTCGTCTGGGGCTTTACCGCCAGGGGCTTACGCACGATCTGAGCAAGTACAGTCCGCAGGAGTTCTGGCGCGGCGTGAAATACTATCAGGGCGACCACAGCCCGAACGACGCCGAGCGCCAGAACTCCTGCGGACTGTACTTGCTCAGATCGTGCGTAAGCCGAGCGCCGCGAAAACGGCGTGAGCCTTGCCTGGCTCCACCACAAGGGGCGCAACCGCCACCACTTTGAGTACTGGATCGACTATTGTATCGCCTCCGATGGCAAGGTCTACATGGGCGGGTGCAGGATGCCCGTCAAATATGTTGCCGAAATGTTTTGCGACCGCATCGCCGCCTGCAAGGTCTATCAGGGTGCGGCGTACACCGACGCTTCACCCTACGACTACTACATCCGCTCGCAAAAGCACATTCTCATCCACCCCGAAACCGGTGCGCTGATCGAGCAGATGCTGCTCGTACTCAAGGAGCAGGGAGAAGAGGCGGCCTTCGCCCATGTGCGCGCGCTGCTTGCGCAGGAACGGAACATAAAGTGACGACTTCCCCCGTTTGACTTGCAATTTGCTACTTTTAAGAGTAAAATACTTCTATCATTTTTCATCATTCTTTTAAGAGGACGGACAAGTATCAATGACTCATCCCTATAAGACGCGCGAAGGAGGCGCCACGGTCACGGTTTTTGTGCCGTATGACTGCCGCAACCACTGCCCCTTCTGCGTAAACAAACAGGAGTATGCCAATGCCGAGGGCTTCAGCGTGGAGGCGATCCTGGAGAGCATCGCCGTGATGGACAAGATCACCCCGTACTGCGACTTTGTCTTCACCGGCGGCGAGCCGTTTGCGGAGCTGGACGATTTGCAGCGGATGCTCGACGCAGTGCCCGCGACGCATAAGGTGTATATCAACACGACCTTCCCCGTGCAGCCGGGCTGCAGCGCCGAGGAGATGATCGCCTTCACCGAGCGCAACCGCGACAAGATCACCTGCATCAATGTCTCCCGCCACCTGACGAAATATGTCGAGGAATCGCCCGACGAGGTCGTGGCGAGAATCGCCACGAAAAAGCGCGTGAACTGCGTGCTCTACATGGACTATCCCGCCGACGAGCTGGAGGAGTACGCCGATCGTTGGCGCAAGTACGACATTCCTGTGCAGTTCCGCTACGACTACACCGAGACCACGCCCGAGAATCTCTATCAGGAGGAGGGCGACCGCATCCTGGCCGA
>OMGY01003695.1_pt1 | contig 10078 bp, 10 predicted proteins | sample 1674461 | NCBI WGS metagenome assembly OMGY01 (sample SAMN05578579, study PRJEB25193) | human gut metagenome | biome: Human Microbiome; feature: human-associated habitat; material: feces | host: Homo sapiens | place: USA:Birmingham
ATCATCTTCATATGCCATCTTATTTTTTAGAGACATTTACTGAATATCCCTTTATATATCGATCTTCCCCCGGCTACAGTTGGGAGTAAGATGGAATTTCGGGCAAGAAGACGTAACTTTGCGTGTTATAGTCGATTTGGCAGCAATAGTGACTCAGACCGTTACTCACAATGAGATATTTCACTTTCAATACCATGTTATAGCGTGTTATCTGGTCGAATACCGCTTGTGTTATTTCTACATGGGGGGCTTTGTATTCCACTATCAACTTTGCACTCAAATTCTTATCGTAAAGGACAGTGTCGCAACGCTTCTTTGTTCCGTTCAAGTTTAATTGTATCTCATTGGCAAGAAGTCCTTTAGGATAACCTTTATAATCCGTCAGAAAATGAACAAAATGTTGTCTTACCCATTCTTCCGGGGTAAGGGCGACATATCTTTTTCGGAGCGTATCGAAAATAACATTTTTTCCGTTGCGCTGTACTATTTTAGCTTCGTAGGATGGTAAGTTTAATGATAACATTTAGTAAATTTGCAATAAGTATAATTCGGTATAACCGGTACAAAAATACAAAAGATTATGAAAACAAAAGAGGAAATTGTAGCAAACTGGCTTCCTCGCTACACAAAAAGAAGCCTGGAAGATTTCGGGGAGTATATACTTCTGACCAATTTCAATAAATATGTGGAGTTGTTTGCCGAGAAATTCGGTGTTCCGGTGTTGGGGCGTGATGCCAATATGATATCTGCCAGTGCGGAGGGGATGACTATCATTAATTTTGGAATGGGTAGCCCCAATGCGGCTATTATCATGGATTTGCTAGGGGCAATTCAGCCTAAAGCATGCCTTTTTCTTGGAAAGTGTGGAGGGATAGATAAAAAAAATAAGTTGGGAGATCTGATTCTGCCAATAGCTGCCATCCGTGGAGAAGGAACTTCTAATGACTATTATCCGCCTGAAGTTCCTGCATTGCCGGCATTTATGTTGCAACGTGCTGTTTCGTCTGCTATTCGCGACCATGCTCGTGACTATTGGACGGGGACTGTATATACTACTAATCGTCGCATTTGGGAGCATGATGAAGAGTTTAAAAAGTATCTTCTTAAGACTCGTGCCATGTGTGTGGATATGGAGACGGCTACTTTGTTTACTACCGGCTTTTATAATCATATTCCTACCGGCGCATTACTTTTAGTATCAGATCAACCGATGATTCCGGAAGGGGTGAAAACCGACAAGAGCGACAACATTGTAACGCAACAGTTTGTGAAGGAGCATGTAGAGATTGGCATTGCTTCCATGCGTATGATCATTGATGAAAAGAAGACGGTTAAACACTTGAAATTTGACTGGTAATTTTACTTATTATGGCAAAAGAAACCACTTACGAAGAAATAGCCCGTGACTTGAAAAATCGTATTTATAAGCCGGTGTATTATCTTATGGGAGAAGAGTCTTATTATATAGACAGAATCTCTGAGTATATTGCCCAAACAGTGTTAAATGAAAATGAAAAGGAATTTAACCAAACGATTCTATATGGTGCTGATACGGACATAGCTACCATTATCAATGCCGCCAAGCGTTATCCTATGATGTCTAAATATCAGGTTGTCATAGTAAAGGAAGCACAAGGTGTCAAAAATATAGATGAGCTGTCTTATTATTTGCAGAAGCCTTTGGAATCTACCATTTTGGTGCTGTGTCATAAGCATGGTGTTCTGGACAGAAGAAAAAAATTGGCAGCTGAGATAGAGAAAGTGGGTGTGCTTTTTGAATCAAAGAAGATAAAGGATGCTCAATTGACTGGCTTTATCACTTCTTATTTAAAGCGTAAATCTATCGAGATTGAGCCGAAAGCATCCGAAATGATGGCTGAGTTTGTCGGTACGGATTTGAGTAGAATGGCAGGAGAATTGGAAAAACTTATTATTACTCTTCCTAAAGGGCAAAAACGAATCACACCGGAGCAAATAGAGCAGAATATAGGCATAAGCAAGGATTATAATAACTATGAGCTTAGAAATGCTCTGATTATAAAGGATGTATTTAAGGCAAATCAGATAATAAAATATTTTGAGGAGAATCCTAAGACTAATCCTCTGCAGATGACATTGTCTGTGTTATTTAATTTCTTCTCTAATTTAATGCTGGCATATTATGCTCCCGAGAAGTCGGAACAAGGTATTGCTGCTCAGTTGGGACTGAAATCTCCTTGGCAATCTAAGGACTATCTGGCTGCTATGAGGAAATATAGCGGAGTAAAGGTGATGCAGATAATTGGTGAAATTCGTTACTGCGATGCCAAGTCGAAAGGGGTGGGAAATTCTTCTTTGGGAGATGGGGAGTTACTCCGGGAACTTGTTTATAAAATTCTTCATTAGGTAGAGTTGTCGGTGGAAGAAAAGAAGTCCCGATGTTCTTTGTGATGGGAGAGCATCGGGACTTCTTTATAGTATTTCTTTTCTTACTAACTGCCTTTGTCGCATATTGATATTATTTTACATATTTATTATCTTGTTTCTTCTTTGTGCTTGTTGGGGTTATCCTGATAGGTATCTTCTCTTACAAATTTCTAGATTGTTCTTTTTGTTGATACTGAAAATTAAGTTTATCTTATTTATAATTAGGTAGTTATATGGAATTTTGCTTCTTGAGAATCGTGTATTTGCTGAGAAGTGGGTGCTTGTTCGTGAAAATGAAAGTATTTCTCTATTTTTAAGTTTGGCGAGTTGCAAATTATATCACATAAAAAGCGTTTGTCAAGAGAGGGAGACAAACTAATTAAATCCTGATACAGATATTACAGAACCTGATCAATACACATATTATGCATATGCACGTGTAACCCTATGCGTATATATGTGTAGGTAAAATGTCTGTTGGTACGAGGGCTTGCGGAATCAGATGAAGAGGTGTGCCTCTCTTCTTCAGGAGGTAAAATTCATGATTGGCGAATTTTTATATTTTCAACAGTAAATATATGATTGTGAACAGCAGTAGATATAGATAACTTTGTAAATTATCATATTTACAAACTGATATTTTATAGTTGTAAATAGAGGTATGTTTTCTTGTAAATCACAAGATTATAAATGTGTATGTATATTTATTTAAGCTTATATGTTAGCTGATATTTTACTGAAAACCAATAAATTAATACCTGTTCATAAAGCAGTTAATAAAGAAAATGTAAAAAGGTTGCTCTTTTCGATATTTTTCATTTGTATATTACGTGTATATCTAATTTATAATACTCATATAATGAGTGATTTACACCTATATAATTAAAGTTAAGATTATCGCTATTTTAGGGCAGTTTACGCTTGTAAACACAGCGTTATTTAAATATGTAAATTTAATAAATACAAGTATAAACTATACATTTATATATTGTAAATTTGCAAATCCGAATTATAAGAATTACTTTTGTATCTATATAATCTGACTTATTACTTTTGTAAATGAAGGAAAGAATAGCTCAAATCGTCCAAAAAGAAGGTATGACTGCTGCGCAATTTGCAGATAAGATAGGAATTTCACCTTCTTCTCTCTCTCATATCCTGAGTGGTAGGAATAATCCGAGCCTGGAGGTAGTCATGAAAATACACAAGGCTTGTGATTACATTAGTTTGGATTGGCTTCTCTATGGTGAAGGAGAAATGGAGACCGATGTGGACTCGGATAATAATGGTAGTTTTCCCGGACCATTGTTTGACGAGAATTCATTATTTGCGTCCAATGGGACGAATGTGCCAGAATATCGCAAGGAAATTGAGGTTAAAGCCTCTACTATTCCCCCTAAAGAGATTGTGCGTGAGGAGATTAAGTACATAGAAAAACCTGCCAGAAAAATCACTGAAATAAGAATTTTCTTCGATAATGGTACTTATGAAACCTTTCGCCCGGAAAAATAGCTTGCATTTTACTAAAATGCCCTCCCACAGATAACTAATTGGGTAAATTCGTGTATCTTTGCATTGAAAAACGAATTTACCCAATTTTATTTCATGAAAAAATATATTTTAGACCTTGTGGTTACACAGAACATTAAATTGCATGCCAATTATGTTCTGATTAAAATGACTCAGGCTAACCCGTTACCCGAAATGTTGCCGGGTCAGTTTGCTGAGATACGGATTGACGGCTCTAATACTACTTTTCTGCGCCGTCCGATTTCCATTAACTATGTGGATAAGAAAACAAACGAAGTATGGTTCCTGGTACAGTTGGTTGGTGACGGTACACGTAAATTGGCAACTGTAAAGCAGGGTGACATCGTTAATGTAGTAATGCCTTTAGGCAACGGATTTACTATACCCAAGGATGTTACGGCATTCAAGCCTTTGCTAGTGGGTGGTGGTGTAGGTACTGCTCCTATGCTTATGTTAGGGGTAGAACTTGCAAAGGCCGGCTGTAAGCCAACCTTTCTGTTGGGTGCACGTTCCTCTAAGGATCTGTTGCAATTAAAAGAATTTGAGAAGCTGGGTGAGGTTTATACCACCACTGAAGACGGCAGTATGGGTGAACAAGGTTATGTGACCGGACATAGTCTGTTGAACAACAATAGCTTTAACATGATATATACTTGTGGTCCGAAGCCTATGATGGTATCAGTTGCCAAATATGCCAAAGCCAATGGTATCGAATGCGAGGTGTCATTGGAGAACATGATGGCGTGTGGCGTGGGTGCATGTTTATGTTGTGTGGAAAACACGGACGAAGGTCACCTGTGTGTTTGTAAAGATGGTCCTGTATTTAATATAAAGAAACTATTATGGCAGATTTAAGCGTAAATATTGGCAGTTTGATGATGTCCAATCCTGTTATGACGGCATCAGGTACATTTGGCTACGGAAAAGAGTTTGAGGACTTTGTAGATTTAGAAAAGATTGGCGGTATCATTGTAAAGGGTACTACTCTTCACCATCGTGAAGGAAATCCTTATCCGCGTATGGCAGAAACCCCCATGGGAATGCTCAATGCTGTAGGATTACAAAATAAGGGCGTAAATTACTTTGTGGAGCACATATATCCACAGATAAAGGATATCAATACCAATATGATTGTAAACGTCTCAGGTTCGGCTGTAGAAGACTATGCCAAGACAGCAGAAATTATCAATGAGCTTGATAAGATTCCGGCCATCGAATTGAACATTTCCTGTCCTAATGTAAAGCAGGGAGGTATGGCTTTCGGTGTTTCTGCCAAAGGCTGTTCGGAGGTGGTGAAAGCTGTTCGTGAGGTGTATAAAAAAACGTTGATTGTAAAGTTATCGCCTAACGTGACAGATATCACTGAGATTGCACGGGCTGCCGAAGCATCGGGTGCCGATAGTGTCTCTTTGATAAATACATTGTTGGGTATGGCAATCGACGCAGAGAAACGTCGTCCTGTTCTTTCGACCATTACGGGCGGCATGAGTGGCGCGGCAGTAAAACCGATTGCTCTGCGTATGGTTTGGCAAGTAGCTAAAGCGGTAAATATTCCTGTCATAGGATTAGGTGGCATCATGGATTGGAAAGATGCGGTAGAGTTTATGCTTGCAGGTGCTACCGCCATACAGATTGGTACGGCAAACTTTATAGACCCTGCTGTTACTGTCAAAGTATCAGAAGGTATTAATGACTATTTAGAGCGTCATGGGTATACATCTGTAAAAGATATCATAGGTGCATTAGAAGTGTAATAGTTTTACCTTTATATAAGTTGACCCCGCAAGGATGTTTTGAGGTATTACTCTTTATCCTTGCGGGGCTTTTTGTTCTTGTTGCCCGATGAACTTTGGCTTCTAAATAAGTTGCACATGCAACTTTATGCAAGGGTGTCAAATGATAACTTTAAATGTTTTTTCCCGATGAAATGGTTTGTTTTTATAAAAATGAAGGTTTAGAATATGCAGAAAAAGCTTTATTGCGGGTGGGAAGACTACATCTATACTTTGATGAACTTGAAGAGCTGAAGTAGAACTTTAAGTAGGTGTGTTCCTAAAAGCAAGGAGGTGCAGAGGGTAATGGATACCGTCTGCACCTCCTTGCTTTTTATATTTATTTTTTATTTTAGCAAATCCGGTCTTAAACGTTGAGTTCGCTCTAAAGACTGCTGAAGTTCCCATTCTTTTATTTTTGCCTCGTGCCCCGATAAGAGTATATCAGGAACAGCCCATCCATTGTACTCGGCCGGGCGTGTATAGACAGGAGCAGCTAATAAATTATCTTGGAAAGAATCAGACAAAGCAGATTGCTCATCAGAAATTACTCCGGGGATAATACGAACTACCGCATCGGCAATAACAGCCGCTGCAAGTTCACCTCCTGTCAAAACATAGTCACCAATGCTAATTTCTTTCGTAATGAAATGTTCACGGATTCGGTAGTCTATTCCCTTAAAATGCCCGCATAGAATGATTAAGTTTTTGGCAAGCGAGAGAGAGTTTGCCATTGGTTGATTGAATTGTTCTCCATCGGGACTTGTAAAAATTACTTCATCATATTCACGCTCTGCTTTCAGGGCAGAAATACATCGGTCTATCGGCTCAATTTTCATCACCATACCGGCAAATCCTCCAAAGGGATAATCGTCTACTTTGCGATAACGGTCGAAAGCATAATCACGCAAATTATGTATATGAATTTCTGCGATTCCTTTCTTTTGTGCCCGGCTCATAATGGAGCAGTTGAAGAAACCTTCCAGCATCTCGGGCAATACAGTTATGATATCTATTCTCATTTTCTATATATTTTTTGCAAAAGTACTAAAATCCTCTCTGCCTAACGGTGCTTTTCATTCAAAAAATAGCTATTTTTGCAGGAAACTATCTTTTATAGTATGACTGAAATAGAAAGAATAGATCAATTGCGCGAGGAACTTCATCGCCATAACTATAATTATTATGTGCTGAATGCTCCCGAAATCAGCGATCAGGAATTTGACTTTCTGATGCGTGAGCTGCAAGACTTAGAAGCAAAGCATCCCGAACATCGGGATGAAAATTCGCCTACCATGCGTGTGGGGAGTGATATTAATAAGAACTTTACTCAAGTGGTACACAAATATCCTATGCTTTCGCTTGCCAATACTTATTCGGAATCGGAAGTTTCGGATTTTTATGACCGTGTGAAGAAATCTTTGAATGAAGAGTTTGAAATTTGCTGTGAGATGAAATATGACGGAACTTCCATTTCCCTTACTTATGAGAATGGGAAATTGAGTCGTGCCGTTACTCGCGGTGACGGTGTACAAGGAGACGATGTGACGGATAATGTGAAAACCATCCGTAGTATTCCGCTTGTTTTGCATGGTGAAGGTTATCCGTCCGAATTTGAAATTCGTGGAGAAATTCTGATGCCTTGGGAAGTGTTTGAAGAACTGAATCGTGAGCGCGAAGCTCGCGAGGAACCTCTTTTTGCCAATCCGCGCAATGCTGCTTCGGGAACGCTGAAACTGCAGAACTCTGCTATCGTGGCTTCTCGCAAGTTGGATGCTTACCTATATTATTTATTAGGTGAAAACTTGCCTTATGACGGCCATTACGAAAATTTGAAAGAAGTAGAAAAATGGGGCTTTAAGATATCTGATGTTACACGCAAGTGTAAAACATTGGAAGAGGTATTTGAGTTTATCAGATATTGGGATACCGAGCGTAAAAATCTTCCGGTTGCTACGGATGGTATTGTACTGAAAGTCAATTCTCTGCGTCAACAGCGTAATCTTGGTTATACAGCCAAGTCTCCCCGTTGGGCTATTGCCTATAAGTTTCAGGCAGAACGGGCATGTACCCGCTTGAACAAAGTGACTTATCAAGTAGGGCGTACGGGAGCCGTTACTCCGGTTGCCAATCTTGACCCTGTGCAACTGGCGGGAACAGTGGTAAAACGCGCCTCTCTCCATAATGCAGATATTATTGAAGGACTCGATCTTCACATTGGCGATATGGTATATGTAGAGAAAGGCGGTGAAATTATTCCAAAGATTGTTGGTGTAGACAAAGATGCCCGTATAATGATTGGCGATAAAGTGAGATTCATTACTGACTGCCCTGAGTGTGGAAGCAAATTGGTACGTTATAAAGGTGAAGCAGCTTATTATTGTACCAATGACACGGCCTGTCCTCCCCAGATAAAAGGAAAAATAGAACATTTTATCAGTCGCCGGGCGATGAATATCGAAGGTCTCGGTCCTGAGACCGTAGACCAGTTTTATCAAGAAGGACTTATTCACGATATAGCTGATTTGTACAAACTGAAAGCATCTGATATTATTAATTTGGAACGCATGGGAGAAAAGTCGGCCGAGAATATTATCTCAGGTATTGAGCAATCAAAGAATGTGCCGTTTGAAAGAGTTCTTTTTGCGCTGGGCATCCGTTTTGTGGGTGAAACCACAGCAAAAACTTTGGTCAAAGCGTTTAAATCTATCGATGCTTTAATACATGCCGGCCTCGACGATTTGATCCATGTCGATGAAATCGGTGAAAAGATAGCTCAAAGTATTATTTTGTACTTTGCAGATGCCAAAAATCGGGATATCGTTGAGCGTCTTCGAGTTGCCGGGGTGACAATGGAGGCTGATGAACAAGATACTGCTGACCGTACTGAGAAGTTGGCGGGAAAATCGATTGTTATCAGCGGGGTATTTACCTATCATTCGCGTGACGAATATAAAGCATTCATCGAAAAACATGGTGGAAAGAACGTAGGAAGCATTTCCTCGAAAACCAGTTTTATTTTAGCCGGAGATAACATGGGTCCCAGTAAATTGGAAAAAGCGCAGAAGTTAGGTATTGCCATGGTGAGCGAAGAAGAGTTTCTAGAGATGATTAAGTGACTTTTTAGTATGTATAATTTAAAAATTATATGATTTTTATCGCTAAAAAAGAAAATATTCGTACTTTTGTGAGCTATTGAATAAGAGTTTATTATTTATTTATGATACAAACAAGATTAAAAGGAATGGGAGTGGCACTGATTACTCCTTTCAAAGAAGATGATAGCGTTGATTATGAAGCGTTACTCCGTTTGGTAGATTACCAGCTACAGAACGGAACAGACTTTTTGTGTGTGTTGGGAACTACCGCCGAAACCCCGACTTTGACTAAAGAAGAAAAGGATAAGATAAAACATTTGGTGGTAGAAAGAGTGAACGGACGAATTCCCATTTTATTGGGAATCAGTAGCAACTGCACCCGCACTGTTGTCGAATCGCTGAAAAATGATGATTTCACCGGTGTAGACGCTGTTCTTGTAGCTGTACCATATTATAATAAACCCTCTCAGGAAGGTATCTATCAGCACTATAAGGCGATTGCTGAAGCTACCGACCTTCCGGTAGTGCTTTATAATGTTCCCGGACGTACCGGTGTAAATATGACGGCCGAAACAACTTTACGTTTGGCACGCGATTTTAATAATATCATTGCTATTAAGGAGGCTTCTGGAAATATTACTCAAATGGATGACATCATCAAGAACAAGCCGGCTAATTTTGATGTGATTTCGGGTGATGACGGAATAACTTTTCCTTTGATTACATTAGGAGCAGTAGGAGTTATTTCTGTAATCGGCAATGCTTTTCCGCGTGAATTTAGTCGTATGACACGATTGGCTCTTCAGGGAGATTTTGCAAATGCATTGACTATCCATCATAAATTTACAGAATTGTTCAGCTTGCTGTTTGTGGATGGCAATCCTGCCGGAGTGAAAGCTATGCTGAATGTTATGGGGTTGATTGAGAATAAGCTTCGTCTGCCTTTGGTTCCTACTCGAATCACTACTTTTGAGAAGATGCGTGCTATATTGGATGAATTGAAAATCAAATGCTGATAAAGAAAAGCACGATAGATACTGTCTATATAGAAATTGAACGTTGAAAATCTTATAGATTTACACATAATATTTTCCCTCTTTGGCCTTGCCTGTGATGAATTAAGGTCCAAAGAGGGAAATTTTATGTGGTGATGACTTGCAAATGGGTCACTTATTATTCTTGGGGATTTAAATATCATGTCACAAACAAAGGGAAGAATAAGCCGTTCCCCGGGGTCGGCCAAGGTCTTTTGAACGGAAGATTATTACAGTC
>OMGY01003696.1_pt1 | contig 10068 bp, 6 predicted proteins | sample 1674461 | NCBI WGS metagenome assembly OMGY01 (sample SAMN05578579, study PRJEB25193) | human gut metagenome | biome: Human Microbiome; feature: human-associated habitat; material: feces | host: Homo sapiens | place: USA:Birmingham
GGGGTTCTGCGGCTGCTGGGCGTAGGGCTGCACCGGGGGCTGGACAGGCGGCTGCACCGGGGCCTGGGGCGCGGGCTGGACAGGCTGCCGGGCCGGGGCAGCGGGTTCCGCGGGCGTCATATCCGGGAACGGCGTGCCGCAGACCGAGCAGAATTTCTGCGTATCATACCTGGCGGGCGTATGGCATTTCTGACACACTTTCATCGGGAAAACACCTCTTTAGAATTTATACTACTAATAGAATACTGTATCCGGCCTGTAAGGTCAATGGGAAAATATTGTATTTGTGGCCACACTGCATAAAGCCTCCCCCCGGGAGAGCAAAAAAACGCCGCGGCGCTTTTCACGCGCTGCGGCGGTCGTTTGTTTATTCGGGCAGTCTGCCGTACAGTTCCATCAGGTCGTGCAGGCGGCGGGCCAGGCGGGAGTTGAACGCCCCCGGCTCGGCGCGCCAGCACCAGTTGCCGCCCAAAGTCGACGGCGTATTCATGCGGGACTCATGCCCAAGGCCCAGCACATCCTGCGCCTGCACAACGGCCAGGTCGGCCACGCTCGACCAGACGCCGCGCATCATGCCCCAGTGGTAGCCCTCTTTCTTCGTCAGGTTCAGGTAGCGCACGGCGCGCTCCACATCCTCGGGCGCGGCGGTCTCCATCCAGCCGTTGACCGGCTCGTTGTCGTGGGTGCCCACGTAGGCGATGCAGTTGTTCGGGTAGCTGTGGGGGCGGTAGTCGCCGCCGTCGCGGCTGTCAAAGGCGAACTCCAACACCTTCATGCCGGGATAGCCGCACTCTTTCAGCAGGGCGTTGACATCCTCGGTCAAAAAGCCCAGATCCTCCGCGATAATGCGGGGGCTGCCCAGTTTTTTCTTGATGGCGGCAAACAGCGCATAGCCGGGGCCTTCGCGCCAGCGGCCATGCTCGGCGGTCTTGTCGCCGTAGGGGATGGCGTAATATCCCGCGAACCCGCGGAAGTGGTCGATGCGCACCACATCATAGATGCTGCACATATGGCGGATGCGGCGCACCCACCAGGCATAACCGGTCTTGGCCATGGCGTCCCAGTCAAACAGCGGGTTGCCCCACAGCTGGCCGGTGGCCGAGAAGCCGTCTGGCGGGCAGCCTGCCACCTCGGTGGGCAGCAGGTTTTCGTCCAGCTGGAACTCCTGCGGGCAGCTCCACACATCGACACTGTCCAGCGCGACGTAAATCGGCAGATCGCCGATAATGTCGATCTTCATGCGGTTGGCGTAGCCTTTCAGCGCGTTCCACTGGGCGTAGAACAGGTACTGCACCACCTGCCAGAAAGCCACATCGTCGGCGTACTGCTCGCGGGCCGCTTTCAGGGCCTCCGGCTCGCGACGGCGCAGCGGCTCTTCCCACTCAAGCCAGCAGGCGCCGCCGTGGGCGTCCTTCAGTGCCATGAACAGCGCGTAGTCCGGCAGCCAGAAGGCGTTTTCCTTCACGAACTTGCGGTAGGCGGCGTTGGGCTTTGCCAGCAAACGGTTTGCCGCGCAGCGCAGCACCTTGTAACGTTTTTCGTACAGAGCACCGTAGTTGATGGTATCGGGGGCGGATTCCCAATCGATGTTCTCATATTCCTCGGGCAGAAGCAGGCCGCGTTTGGCAAGCTCGTCGAGGTCGATAAAATACGGGTTGCCCGCAAACGTCGAGAAGGACTGATAGGGGCTGTCGCCGTAGCTGGTGGGGCAGATGGGTAAGATCTGCCAATATGCCTGCCCGGCCTTGGAGAGGAACTCCACAAATCGGCGTGCCTCCGCACCCATAGCGCCAATACCATGGGCCGAGGGCAGGCTGGAAATAGGCATCAGAATGCCGCTTGCTCTCATCAGAGAAAACCTCTTTCTTTTGAATGTAAACGCGGGGTGGGTGCCGGGGACGCCGCCCCCCTGCAACGATGCCGTCCGCAGGGCGATGCCAGGCATCGCCCCCTACAACAAGCACCACAGGGGCCGGGTATGCCCGGCCCTCAGCCTCCCGGCAAACGCGCACCTACGGCAAGGCCGCGGGCCGCACGTGTGCGGCCCCTACATGGCGGCGCTGTTTTTGCAAAGTCGTCAAACCTTGCCCACGCTCTCCCCTTCGATCAAATCAAAGGGGACGACTTCGTGTACGGCGCGGCCGGGTTCTTCAATGCAGTGCAGCAAAATTTTTGCACTGCGCTGGGCCAGCTGCTCCATATCCTGCCGGATGGTCGTCAGGCGCGGGATGCTGTACTGCCCCAGGGCAATGCCGTCGTACCCGGCTACCGAGATATCCTGCGGCACCCGCAGCCCGTGATCCTGCAAAGCGCGGATGGCTCCCAGCGCCATCAGATCCGACATGGCGAACACTGTCGTGATATCGGGGCTGTGGTCCAGCAGATACTCCATCGCCTCGTACCCGCTGCGCAGCGAGAACCGTGCGTAGGCGTACTGCTTTTCCATCTCAAAGGGCAGGCCCAGCCGCAGCATGGCGCTCTGGCAGCCTGCCAGACGCGCAAGGCTCGGGCGGGACAGGTTCGGCTTGCCGCCGATGATGCCGATGCGCCTATGGCCCTGTTTGTACAGGTACTCGATCATCTGGGCGGACGCCGCCATATCATCGACCGACACGCTGGAAAGGTTGGCGATGCGCAGCGTGGCCGCGCTGTTGGTCAGCAGCAGGCAGGGGATGCCCAAATCTTCCAGATCAGGGGTGAAATACTCCAGGTTCGACCCCAGAAACAGGATGCCGTAGGGCTTACGCTCCGCACAGATGCGCCGGGCCTGGGCGACCTCGTTGGCTTCCTCGTCGATGTAATAGACGGTCGCCACATAGCCGCTCTCTTCAATCACGCTCTGCAACTGCTCTAAAATATCGGCGAACAGCATATTCTGCGTGCCCTTGACAATCAGGGCAATGCCGTCATTGGCCTGCTGTTTTAAATGCTTTGCGTTTGCGTTGGGTTCATAGTTGTGGCGGTTCACGACTTCCAGGATCTTCTGCCGCGTCTCGGCGCTGACGCCGGGGGCGTTGTTCAGCGCCCGCGACACCGTACCGATGGCAAAGCCGGATTCCCGCGCAATATCTTTGATGGTCATAAAACCGGACCTCTTTTCTGGTTCGGCTGAGTTTACCCTTTGACCGCACCGGCCACAACGCCGTCAATGATATATTTCTGGCAGAGCAGGTACAGCACGATGACCGGCAGCACCGTAATCATGATGCAGGCCATCATGGGGGCCATTTCCACCTTACCGTAGCTGCCGCGGAAAATACTGGATCGCCATGGGATGGTGCGGTAGGTCTTGATATCCAGCACCAACGTGGGCAGCAGGTAGTCGTTCCAGACCCACATCGTTTCCAAGATGGCGGTGGAGATCATCGTTGGCTTCAGAATCGGGCAGACGACCTTGAAGAAGATCTGGAGGGGATTGCAGCCGTCGATCATGGCGGCCTCCTCAATGGCGATGGGCATGCTCTTGACAAAGCCGGTGAACATGAACACTGCCAGGCCCGCGCCGAAGCCCAGATAGATGATGCAGATGTTGTAGGGGTTATTCAGCTTTAAAGTATCCGCGGTCTTGGCCAGCGTGAACATGACCATCTGGAAGGGAACGATCATGCTGAACACGCACAGGTAGTACATACCCTTGCCGAGCACGCCCTGCACGCGGGTGATATACCATGCGCACATGGAGCAGCACAGCAAAATCAGTGCCACAGACGAAACCGTGATCACTAAACTATACCAGAAAGAGGACAAAAAGTCCATTTCCTGAATGCCATAAATGTAGTTTTTCAGGCCGACGAAGGTCTCGGCGTTCGGCAGCTCAAAGGCGTGGCTCGTCGTGATGGCGCGCTCGGTCTTGAGGGAGTTCATCAAAATCATGAACACCGGGTACATCCAGGCAATGCACAGGATGGTCAGCAGGACGGACAGCACCGCATTGATGCGGCGGTCTTTTTTGGTAGCACCCATTATGCCTGCACCTCCTTAGAGCGGGTAAAATGCAGCTGCAGCAGCGAGATGACAACCACAAACAGGAAGAATACGACGGCCTTCGCCTGGCCGATGCCCTTCCACTGAGGTCCAGAGCGGGCATAGAAGGTATCGTAGATGTTGTAGGCCAGCATCATGGACTGTTTGGCGGGCTCGCCTGCCGTCAGGGACAGGTTCTGGTCAAACAGCTTGAAAGAGTTGGTCAGCGTCAGGAACGTGCAAATCGTCACGCTGGGCATGACCATGGGGACCTTGATTTTAAAGAGAATCTGGCTGGAGGTCGCACCGTCGATGCGTGCGGCCTCGATGAGGTCGGTGGGCACGTTCTGTAAGCCGGCGATGTAAATGATCATCATGTAGCCGATCTGCTGCCAGCACATCAGGACGATAAGGCCCCAGAAGCCGTAGGTGGCGTTCAACGCCAGCAGCGACTTGCCCCAGGCGGACAGCAGGCCGTTGAGCAGGATCTGCCAGATGTAGCCCAGCACGATGCCGCCGATGAGGTTCGGCAGGAAGAAGATGGTACGGAACGCGTTGGTACCGCGCATACCGCGGGTGAGCAGCAGCGCAATGGCGAATGCCAGCACATTGACGAGCACGGTGGATACGACGGTGAACGCCGCCGTGAACCAGAATGCATGGGTGAAGGTGTCATCCATAAAAATCATCTTGTAGTTGCTCAGCCCCGCGAACTGGACGTTTTTGACCGTCGTGAATTTGCAGAACGACAGCCCGGTACCCCAGATAAAAGGCCACACAAAGCCGATGATAAAGGCAATGAGGGTGGGCAGTACAAAGACTGGCCAATAGCGCTTAATGGCTTTTTCCATGGAAAAGCCCCCCTTTGTTTAGATTTCCTGTTGCAAAAATGGAGCGGGGCGGGCGAATCCGCCCGCCCCGCTGACCGGTGATGAAAGAGGATAAGGAGAAAAACTGGAGAAAACAGTTTAAGAGAAATGTTTAGGAGGTTTTAGGAGAAAAACGTTTGCAAAGAATGGTAATGCGTTACAGTTGCGCACCCACTACTTACGCAGCTGCGTTCAGGGCAGCCTCAGAAGCCCAGCCATCGACAAAGGCGGTGACAACGTCATCCCAGCTGCCGGTACCGGCGGCGTAAGCGGTCAGAGCAGAACCAACGCCGTTCTTCCAGTTCTCGGAAGGCATGGTGGAGAAGTTCCAGGCCACAGGGGTCTTGCCGGCGGCGGTCATTTCCTTATCGGCCTTGACGAAGACGTTGGGGGACTCGACAGCATTCTTGAAGGGGATAACGAAGCCCATGTCGTTAGCCATGGCCTTGGTACCCTCGTCAGAGGAAACGCACCAGTACATGAAGTCGAGCGTTGCGTTGATGTCGTCCTCGCTGGCTTCTTTGTTGACGCACCAGTAGTTCTCGGTGCCGGTGCACAGGCCCTGGTTGGCTTCGTCGCCGACGCCAATGTAGATGGGCAGCATGGTCAGATCGTCATCGGTGAAGGGCTTGCCGTCGCCGACGAGGTTGGTGTACTCCCAGGAACCGTTCTGGTAGAAAACGGCCTCTTCGTTCAGGAACTCGTTGCGGCTGTCGTCGCCGGTCTTGCCAGCCAGTTCAGTAGGGTCGCAGGTGGAGTTGTTGATGTACAGGTCGAAGATATTCTTGTAGTTGTCGAGATAGGTGCCCTTGATGGCGTCGGTGTTGTCGATGCCGTCCTCCTGATACTCGAAGTAGATGGGCAGGTTGGCCAGATGGGTCTTGTAGCGCCAGTCAGAGGAGCCGTCCATACCAGCGGAGCTGAAGGCAGAGAAGCCCAACTCGTCCTTGCGGGCGGTGATGTCCTCGGCCACCTTCTTCAGGTCGTCGAAGCTCTTGATGTCGTCAACGGTGTAGCCGGCCTTTTCCAGCAGGGTCTTATTGGTGATCAGGCCGTAGCTCTCGATAACGTAACCGATGCCCAGCATCTGGTCGCCGTCTTTCAGGGCGTAGGTGTCGCTGGTCAGATCACCGGCGATCTTGGTGCCGGACAGGTCGTAGCAGTAGTCCTTCCAGTTGGCCAGGCCGACAGGGCCGTTGACCTGGAACAGGGTGGGCGCATCGCTCTTGGCCATTTCGCTCATCAGGGTGGTTTCGTACTGGCCGGAAGCAGCGGTCACAACGGTAACGGGAACGCCGGTCTCTTCGGTGTAGGTCTTTGCCAGGGCCTGCCAGGCTTCATCCTGCTCGGGCTTGAAGTTCAGGTAGTAGACCTTGCCGGCGGCAGTGGTATCTGCCGGGGCGGCTGCTTCAGAGCTGGCAGCTTCGGAAGAAGCTGCGGTGCTTTCTGCAGCAGAGGAAGCAGTGGAAGATGCGGTGGAACCGCAACCTGCCAGCAGGCCGGCAGCCATCATGGATGCCACGGCGAGAGAGATTGTTTGCTTGGATTTCATGGTATTATCCTCCTTTTTAAGTGGAACCAGTTGCACCGTTGCTGACGGGTGTGGTTCACGGGTTGGTAACGTTTCCAACCTTGCTATGGCTTTATACTACACCCGTGTTTTGCAAAAATCAATCGTTTTTTGGATTTTGAGTACAAGATTGTAGCCTTGCACGAATCGCAACCGTTTTCCTTGTCGAATATAACAAGAAAGTAGTATTCATTTTGATGAAACGTTTCAATTTCACGGCAAAATGCGACTTTATAAACCAAAAGCAGCCCCGCGGCGGCGGGAGCTGCTTTTGATTGTCATATTTTTGCGCAACTTGTTTCACACCTGCTGGTAAGCGAACCAGTAGAAAGCGGCGTGGTTGGTGCCGGCGATGCCGTTGGCGGAGGCATACATGCCAACGGTGCAGCCGGTAAAGCCGCCGGTTATCTCGGTGCTCAAAAAGCTCAGGGTAACACATGGATTTTTCGGTGCATTTTCGGCCCGGCCCTTACACTTTTTTCGTTTCCGCCTGCACCAGGGCGCGGTACAGGGTAAAATCCGGCACGGGGGCCGCCGGGGCACCAGGCAGTGGAGCCTGCCAGGCGGCATAATCCGGCCCGTCCCCGGCCGCGCGGGGAATCGCCATCAGACCGGTCAGAACGCGGGCGGTCAGTGCGCCGTCCAGCATGGTATCGCTGCAAAAGCCGGCCCAGAACCCAGTTTTGGGCTGCAGCAGAGCCGCCATGGCACCAAAATCATCCGCCGCACGGCCCAGGGTGCAAAAGCAGTTCTGCCAGTCCTTATCCAAAAACTGCTCCCGCGCGGTGCAAAAGCGCACCGCCCCGCGCAGGGCGTACAGGTACAGCCGCACGCTGAACACCACCTGCTCCTGCCAGAGCGGCGTGGTGGCCCGCCCGGCGTAAGAACAGCCGGGCAGCAGCGTTTCATAATTTTCCAGCGCGGAAGTGCAGAGCTGCTGATAGGCAGCCAGCTGTTCCGCATAGCTTTCTGCGGGCAGCAGAGCGGCAAGTTCCTGAATCGGGCCCTGCGTTTTGCCGCACAGCCAGGCCGAAGCAAACAGCCGGGTGCTGCGGGTCAGGAACGCTTCGCCCACCGGCTGCGGCGGGCTGCCCGCCTGCACGGCGCTTTCGGCACGGGCGCGCAGGCAGACCGAAAGATCCTCCAGTGCGCTGTCCGTCAGTGCCCAGCCATCCGGCGCACGGTAGGTACAGCGCAGGTAAGCCGTGCGCTGCGCGGCGCAGTCGGTATCCGGGGTACACCACAAAGCACCGGTCAGGTTCAACTCCATCAGGGAGGGGCGCAGGTCCCCGGTGCCAACCATCCAGAAGCTGCGCACCCCGCCGCGCCAGGCTCCCTGCAGCATTCCGTTAACGGCGGTATCGCCGCCGGGGTAGGCGGTCATGGGGTTGCCGGTCAGTTTATCGCGGCGGCAAAGGCTGAACCACAGCCCGTGCTGCGCGCCGGGACCAGGGCCGCCCGCACTGCTGGCACTGGGGGCCGGGGTTAAAACGGGGATAACGCTATCCGGGATTTTGAGTTTTCCCTCCTGGTAGAGCGCAACGGTTTCGCCCTGCAGCAGAATATAGGCAGCGGCACCGGGCACCGTGGCGTTCAGCAGCTGCCATTGCTCTTGCAGCGCCGCAGTGCTGGCTGTGCCATCGGGATCACCCCCCATCCCGTCAATGCCCAGTGCCCAGATGCGCGGGCTGGTTTTGAGAGTGCGGATAGAATCCTGCCAGATTTTATGGCGTTCTTCCGGGTTTTCCGCCGCAGCCTGCTGCGGGGCAGCCCCCAGCGGGGTCTGCGGGTTCTGCACAGGGCGCAGGCCCATGGCGGCGGCAAGGTCCGCCTGTTTGTCGGTGCGCACCATATTGCCGCGGTAGCGCAGCAGGGATTCAAAAATCATCTCCCAGCCGTTTTCGGTGGCATCCGCCCAGGCGGACAGCCATGGTGCATCCGAAAGATCCCACCCGCGCAGGCCGACAGCGGCGGCTGGCCCGGTAATGCGGCCCTCCGGCACAGTGGCAAAGGGTTTGGGCTCAAACTGCTGCTGGTTCCAGAACCAGAATGGTGCTACCCCCAGGTAATGACGGCTGATATCCAGCAGGCCGTACACCGCGCCCAAATCATCCGCCGCGCAGAGGGTGAGCTGGTTTTCCGTCACATCCAGCGTATAACTTTCCGGCGGCAGGGCGGGGGCAAGGCAGATCATCAGGCGGTTATCCGGCACAAAACCGGTGGTGGAAAGAGTCATTTCCATATCACGCCAAAAGCGCGCCACGGCATGCTGCACGGGCGCACTGGCCCACTGCGCTGTGACCCGTGTGGCACGGCTGAGCATAAAATCCATTGTTTTCCTGCCTTTCAATACACTCTACCATCATCCCCGCCGTATCGGCGCTTGGATGGATGCAGTATTCCCTTACTGGTCCAAAAATTCGCGGATCTCGGCTTCCACGGCACGCACCTCGCGCTCAAATGCGCGGGCGGATACCCGTAGCGCACCGTTGCCCAGAATAATGATCTGTTCCGCACCATCGGAGCTGACCACCCGCACGCGGTGGTTTTTGGCCAGCTCATGGGTGGCGCGCTCGATGAACATATCGGCGGTTTCGGCTTCGCGGGTATAAATCACATGCAGGTTGTGCCAGGTTTCTTGTTCCCGCCCGGCGCCCTTGACGCGGTAGGCGTCAAACACCAGGATGGGCACACACTTGCGGTAGCCCGCATAGTTGCACAGAATGTCCATCAACCGGCGGCGGGCGGCATCCAGGTTTTCCGCCGCGATCTTCTTTAATTCATCCCACGCAAAAATCACGTTGTAGCCGTCTACCAGCAGGTACTCCGGCCCGCTGGGCGGCGGTGCAGCGGGGGTACGGTTCTGGCTTGGCCCCACACTGCGGAAGGCTTTGCGCGCGGCAAGCTGGTCATGCTGACCTGCGGCTTCCCCCCGGCGCTTGATCGGCCCATAGGTGCGCTCAAAAATTGCCAGCAGCTCTTTGTCCTGCTCCAGTGTGCCGCAGTAAGCGGCAGCACGGCGGCGGGCATCGGATGCTTCATCGGAGGCATCCGCTTCTTCCTGTTTCGCCTGCTGGGCACCGGGCGCGTTGCGCCCCAGGCCACTGGCCACATGGGCGTGGGCGGGAACTTCGTCCCATTTGACAAGGTAGCCCGCGCCGTGGCTGCAAAATACGGAATCCGCCGGGTTTTCAGTATCGGCATCCGGCTGGTAGCCAATGGCTTCCAGCACGGTTTCGGTGTTGTGGCAGGGCGCATAGCCGCGGGGCATACAGCTCAGGCGGCCCGCACCGCGGGTGTAGGCGGTCACTTCCCGCGCACAGCCCCGCATTTCGGCAACCGGGGCTTTGCCGGTAATGACGGCCAGGCCATCCTCGTTTTCCGGCGTGCTGAATTCCGCGCAGCGGCGCTGCAGATCGGCCATGGCGCGGCCAACACAGTCCTGCGGGACTTCCAGCCGGAAGTCATACCAGGGTTCCAGCAGAACCGCCTGCCCTTCCACGCCCATTTTGCGGACCAGACCAGCCCGGAAATGCCGCTGACCGTCAGCTTGGACGGCGAATGGGCTTTCCGCTACGCGGAAAACCTGACTGCGCCTTTCTCGGATTGGGATACCCTGACGGTGCCGGGCTTCATCCAGATGCAGAGCCTGCAAAAGACCGGCCA
>OMGY01003697.1_pt1 | contig 10065 bp, 7 predicted proteins | sample 1674461 | NCBI WGS metagenome assembly OMGY01 (sample SAMN05578579, study PRJEB25193) | human gut metagenome | biome: Human Microbiome; feature: human-associated habitat; material: feces | host: Homo sapiens | place: USA:Birmingham
AGTGCCGTAAGGCATGGAGCTGACTGTTACTAATCGGTCGAGGGCTTGACCTGAATGGTTGTGTTCACAAAAAATGGAATGATAGATGTGTAGTGTATGCGGTTTTGAAGGTATATCAAATATCTTCAATTAAATAATCCTCGATAGCTCAATGGTAGAGCATTCGGCTGTTAACCGAAGGGTTGTTGGTTCGAGCCCAACTCGGGGAGTGAATGAGACCTGCAGGGATCCTGCAGGTCTTTTCGTATATTGAGTTGCCCTGTGTGATGTGATACAATAAGGCGTAGCTACTGTAAACGATGAAGGAGATAAGAAAGATGAATGAAAGTTATACCAGTTTTGCCCAGGTATATGACATGTTCATGGACAACGTGGACTATCCTGCCTGGAGCAAATATCTGATTCAGCTTTTAAAAGAATATCAGGTGGAAGACGGACTGGTGCTCGATCTTGGCTGCGGAACGGGAAACATGACCGAGCTGCTCGCCAAAGAGGGCTACGATATGATCGGCGTGGACAATTCTGAGGATATGCTCGAGATTGCCAGTGAAAAACGCGCCGAGTCCGGCTTAAACATTTTATATCTGCTTCAGGATATGCGGGAATTTGAGCTCTACGGAACCGTGAAGGCGGTTGTGAGCATCTGCGATTCCATCAACTATATTCTGGAGGAAGACGATCTGCGGGAAGTCTTCTCGCTCGTCAACAATTATCTGGACCCGAAGGGAATGTTTATCTTTGATCTGAATACCAAGTATAAATATGAACAGATGGGTGAGACTACGATTGCGGAAAACCGTGAGGAGGCAAGCTTCATCTGGGACAATTACTATGACCCGGAGGAAGAGATCAACGAATATGAGCTTGCCATTTTCATCCCGGAGGGAGAAGATTCCGATCTGTACCGTAAATTTGAGGAGGTACATTATCAGAGAGCGTACGATCTTGCGACGATCCGCCGCTTATTGGAAGAGGCAGGCATGGAGTTTGTAACGGCCTACGATGCATTCACAAAGGATGCGCCGAGACCGGAGAGCGAACGTATTTATGTCGTAGCAAGAGAAAAAGGAAAAAGTGAGAAATAGGAGAGAAACATGGATTATATTGTAAGAGCAACAGCGGCAGACGGACAGATTCGTGCGTTTGCAGCGACAACAAGAGAAACCGTAGAGACAGCACGCCAGGATCACAACACGAGCCCGGTTGCAACCGCAGCGCTGGGCCGCCTTCTGACGGCAGGTGCAATGATGGGCGTTATGATGAAGGGAGATAAAGACCTTCTGACCCTGCGCATCCATGCCGGCGGACCGCTGAACGGCATTACCGTAACAGCAGATTCCAAAGGAAATGTAAAAGGTTACGTCGGAAACCCGGACGTTGTGATTCCGGCCAACAAAAAAGGAAAACTTGACGTGGCAGGTGCTGTCGGCGTCGGATTCATGGATGTCATCAAAGACCTGGGACTGAAAGAGCCGTACGTCGGACAGTGCGTTCTGCAGACGAGTGAGATCGCAGAGGATCTGACCTACTATTTTGCAACGAGTGAGCAGGTTCCGTCCAGCGTCGGACTCGGTGTGCTGATGAACAAAGACAATACCGTCCGTCAGGCCGGCGGCTTTATCATTCAGCTGATGCCGTTCTGCGATGAGAAAGTCATTGAAAAACTGGAGCAGCGTCTGGCAGAAGTCAATTCCGTTACCGCATTCCTTGACGAGGGCCTGACTCCGGAGCAGATTCTTGAAAAACTGCTTGGAGACATGGACCTTGTGATCAACGATACCGTGCCGACCCAGTTTTACTGCAACTGCAGCCGTGAGCGTGTATCGAAAGCGCTGATTGCGGTCGGAAGAAAAGAACTGAACGAGATGATTCAGGAAGCAAAACCGGTGGAGCTGAAATGCCATTTCTGCAACAGCGCCTATGAATTTTCTACCGAGGATCTGAAAGAATTACTGCGCAAAAGCAAATAGCGGAGGGATAAAGAGATGAAACAGGGATTCGTAAAAGTCGCAGCCGCTTCCTGTGCGGTGGCAGTAGCGGATGTCAGAGAAAATACGAGAGTCATTCTGGAAACCATTCATAAAATGGAGGACGAGGGCGCAAAAGTGATGGTGCTCCCGGAGCTGGCGCTGACCGGCTATACCTGCAGCGATTTATTCTGGCAGAGCCAGATGATCGACGCGGCGAAAGAGGGATTAAAAGAGATTGCCGACGGAACGAAAGGGACCGATGCACTGATTTTTGTCGGCCTTCCGTGGGAACAGGGCGGAAAGCTGTTTAACGTGGCCGCTGTACTCTGTCATGGAGAGCTGCTCGGCGTCGTACCGAAAAAGTATCTGCCGAACTACAATGAATTTTATGAGCTGCGTCACTTTACGCCGGGAAAAGAAGCGGTGACAACGACGGAATTTTTCGGAAAAGAGGTTCCGTTCGGCATGAATCTGCTCTTCCGGTGTGCGGAGATGCCGCGCCTCAAAGTTGCTGCAGAGCTCTGCGAGGATCTCTGGACCCCGAATCCGCCGAGTGTGGCGCATGCCCTGGCCGGTGCGACGGTGATCGTCAATCTTTCCGCGAGTGATGAGATGGTTGGAAAAGACAGCTATCGGAGAAGCCTCGTGAGTGCACAGTCGGCACGTTTGATCTGCGGTTATATTTATGCGACAGCAGGCGAGGGCGAGTCCACGACGGATCTCGTCTTTGGCGGACAGCATCTGATTGCGGAGAACGGAACGATTCTTGCCGAGGCAAAACGGTTCGAGAATCAGATCGTCTGCGCGGATCTCGATGTTGATCGTCTGACGAGTGAGCGCAGAAGAATGACCACATATCCGGAACAGAGAACCGACGGTTATCAGGTGGTTAAGTTCTCATTAACAATAGAAGAAACAAAGCTGATCCGTTACTTCGATCCGCGGCCGTTCGTACCGTCGGATAAGCACAACCGGGATCAGCGATGTGATGAAATTTTAAATATTCAGGCCATGGGACTGAAAAAACGTCTGGCGCATACGCACTGCCAGAGCGCGGTCATCGGTATTTCCGGCGGACTCGATTCGACGCTGGCACTGCTCGTCACTGCAAGAGCGTTCGATCTGCTCGGCCTTCCGAGAAACCAGATTCTTTCTGTGACCATGCCATGCTTTGGAACGACGGACCGCACGTATCAGAATGCCTGTGAACTGACGCGGTGCCTTGGTGCAACCTTAAAAGAGGTTGATATCAAAGAGGCCGTCAATCTCCATTTCCGCGACATCGGACAGGATCCGGAGAAGCATGATGTGACGTATGAAAACGGACAGGCGCGTGAGAGAACCCAGATTCTGATGGATCTTGCCAACCAGTCCGGCGGTATGGTCATTGGAACGGGTGATCTTTCCGAGCTGGCACTTGGCTGGGCAACGTACAATGGCGACCATATGTCGATGTATGCCGTCAATGCGTCCGTACCGAAAACCCTGGTGCGCCATCTGGTACAGTATTATGCGGACACCTGCGGGGAAAAAGCACTTTCCGATATTCTTCTGGATGTACTCGACACGCCGGTCAGCCCGGAACTGCTGCCGCCGAAAGATGGTGTCATTTCTCAGAAAACAGAAGATCTCGTCGGACCGTACGAGCTTCATGATTTCTTCTTATACTATATGTTGCGTGTGACGTACGAACCGCTCAAGATTTACCGTGTGGCAAAACTTGCATTTGCCGGTGTCTACGATGATGCGACGATCTTAAAATGGCTGAAAACGTTCTACTGGAGATTTTTCGCGCAGCAGTTCAAACGCTCCTGCCTGCCGGATGGCCCGAAGGTCGGAAGCGTTGCGGTATCCCCGCGCGGCGACCTGCGTATGCCGAGTGATGCGTGCGTGAAGCTCTGGAGAGAGGAACTCGACCAGCTGTAAAAAACAAAACAGGAAATACGGAAAGAAACAAAGATAATCCAAATTGGTGCAGACAATCAAATTTTGATATGCACGACAGAAAAAAGGCTTCGGAGCAGAAGAATGCTTCGAGGCCTTTTTGCATGGAAAGATCAGGATTCTGCGGAGGAAGGATTTTGAGCCTGTTCGAGCGCCTGATTGATCGCGGAGACGAGCAGTTCGGAGGTGTAGCGGTCGTCCTCTCCGTAGATGAGGCCTTCCGTCGTCTGATTCACATAGATCTGGCTTGCGATGGAATCGAGCGCGGGCTCCATGAGCGGATACATGGCGGCGGTGGTTTCACTTAAGTTATTCAGTGAAATCGCGGTGATGCGGTCCTGCTCAACATTGACCTGCACATCGAAGGTCTGGTCGCCTAGGGAGATCGTGGAGGTGTAGATGCCGGGAATGTAGCGTGCATTTTCGGCGGAAGCAGCAGTGGTGACAGAAGGTTTTTTCGCAGAATCCTTCTTCCCGGAGAACATGATCAGAAACACCACGAGAAGAATCAGCGCGAGAGCAAGAAAAACAGCGGTGTAAACCACTTCTTTCATATGTAGTACAACAATTTTCGTTTTGGAACTCATGGGCGGGCACACTCCTTTTTGAAAAGCCGTCTGTGAGCGGACGAGAGGCGAACGGACGGGCGTTTTTACTATAATGTATGTAAAAGAAAAATCGTTTATGAAAAAAAGTGTCTGAAAAATCATTTCCGCAAGCTGCAAGTAATCTTTGGACAGTCTTTCTTCTGTCCGAAAATTAGTATATAATGTAATCGGTCACGATAACAAACTTCAGGGAGAGTCGGGAAAAGATGAAAAAAAGAAAAATCAGAAGTACCATGGGCGTTTTTTTTACTACTTTTTTGCTTCTGCAGATTATTTTACTGTTTCTGTACAAAGCGTTTATTGTTGATATTGCTAAAAAAAATGAGGAAAACCTGGTGGAAAATACACTGCAGATTTATCATAATACGATGGAAAGTGTATTGGAACGTTTGGATGATAACCTGGATCTTCTTCTGGGGTATCGCCTGCTTTTGACACAGCTGAACGGAGAAAATAATCTGGAAAAAGTGAAAGCGCAGTATCAAATGTTGCAAATTCTTAAGGAAAAATGCCAGGATACCAAAGAAGCGGATGCCTATGTGATTGTTAATTGTAAAGACAACAGTATTTTGATTCAGAGAAATGGAAATATAACATATGATACAATAAAAGATATCAAAAAATATCTTCAAAAGCGTAATACGTTTGATAAAACTCCTACATCCGGCTGGACTTCCACTGTCATGGGGAAGCAGGTGTATCTGGTAAAATATTATAATTATGGTGCAAATACGATCGCTGTATTGGTATCAGAAAAAAGACTGGACTCTTTGTTAAACTATAATGATATGTCCATCAAAGAGGCAGCGTTCTATCTTACAGACAAAAAAGGGAAAATTCTGTGCGGTTCAGGAGAGGATTGGACATATGGAGAAGCGATAGAGAATCTGCAGAAACAGGATCCATCCATCAGTATCTATCAGGGATCTGTTCTGGAAGATGCATATCAGATGTATTACAGTGTAAAATCATCCGAGTATGCCGCATATTCTACCTCCGGTATCGTTATTTTTGGATTTTTAGTACTGTCTTTGCTTTCCTTTGGAACAATTGTCTGGTATATGCAAAAAGAAATCTTCCGGCCGATTGCAGACCTGTTCTGGGTGTCCAGAAAAATTCACAGTGGAGATTTCAGGGCAAGAGCGGAATATAATACAAACAGCTACGAAATGGAAGAAGTAAAACAGGCATATAATGATATGGTACAGACGATTCTTGAAATGAGGGTGCAAAAGTACGAACAGGAACTTCGAATGAAGGATGTGCAGCTGAAGTATATTCATATGCAATTAAAACCACATTATTTCCTGAATGCTTTATCAACCATTAACAGCATGGTTTATCAGCACGAGGAAGAGAATGTCCATGCCTTTATTCAGGCATTTTCACAGAACATTCGTTATATGTTTCGAACCGGTCTGCATACTGTTCCGCTGCAGGATGAAATAAAGAATGCCAAGGGATATCTGGAAATGCAGCGACTCATGTACCGGGATTGCTTTTATGTCTATATGGATATACCGGAAGAACTGCTGCAGTATCCAGTGCCGCAGATGATCCTGCATACATTTTTGGAAAATATATTTAAGCACGTGATCAGTATTGATTCGTTCACTACGGTTCTGATTCAGGCATTGTGGAGCTTCTCGGGGAAGGAAGTTTACTTAAAACTGGAACTATATATATCGCAGGGTCAATTTTCACAGGAAATACTGGACTTTGTGAATAAAGATATGGAAATAACAGAAAAAAAAGATGGAAGTGGAATTGGAATAAAAAATGTAAAAGAGGTTCTGAAGATGATGTACCAGCAGGATCATCTTCTGTATTTGGAGAATCTGGAACCGGAAGGAACCAAAATAACCATATGGATTCCGAAAACACTGAAATGTACAGATGAGGAGAAAGACGAAGAGAGATGAATTTGCTGATTGTAGATGATGAAATTGTGACAACGCAGGTATTGGAAGAACAGCTGGATCGCGCGTTACTTTCTATTGACCAGATCTATGTGGCCTACAATACTTCTATGGCCAGAGATATTTTGCAAAAAAATAAAGTGGAACTGATTTTATGTGATATTGAAATGCCAAAGGAGAATGGAATTCATTTTCTGGAATGGGTACGAGAACAGAAAATCCAGACAGAGGTTATCTTTCTGACCAGCCATGAAAAATTTGAATATGCCTATGGAGCTGTGCAGAATGGTGCGGCAAACTATCTGCTGAAGCCAATTGATATGAATAAAATCAATCAGGCCTTGCTTCGTGTGACAGAAAAAATAGCCTGGAAACAAAAAACGGAGGAAATCCGGGAATATTGGAAGATCGGAAAAAGAAAGATGGTGCGATATTTCTGGACAAGAGTATTGCTGGAACCCGGTGTGCAGAAACAGGGACTCGAGGAGGAAATCAAGCAACAGGGGATAGAGGAAGAGATTCAGGAAAAATATTGTGTTGTGATTCTTCATTTTGCCAGTGGCAAAATGGACTTCGGTAAAGAAAAGGAACAGGAATCCATTTATAAATTTGCAATGGAAAATATTCTGGCAGAAGCATTCACAGAAAAAATTAGAATGGAAAATGTGATCTGCTGGGAAGAAAATAAGGGAACCTATCTTGGAATTCTGTCGGAATTTTCGGAAAGGGAGACGAAGGAGAGAGCGGCACAGGTCAGAAACATATTTGAAAAATATTTTCCGGATGTATTGCAGATCGGATACATATCCCCAAGCGTTTCTTTTTATGAAGCAGGTTTGGAAAAAGAGAAAATAATGGAATATGACAAAACGCATATTTATGACGAAGGGGAAATAAAGGAATTTATGGCATTGCTCCGAGAAAAGGAGGCTTCCGGACATATTCTGGACGAAGATTATATTCTGCAGTGTCTGAACAAGGGTTCCAGGGTAAGTACAATGGAATATTTACAAAAAACGCTGCAGCATGTAAAGCAAACGATGCATTCCGTAGAAGGATTTCGCAATTTTCAGGTGGAACTGACACAGCTTGTAAGCAAATATCTCCATGATAAAAAGGAAAATATGAACAGCGTGATTCGTGACCCGATCTATCTGAAACTGGATATGAATGCGGTTAAATCGGAATTTTCTATGGTGCAGTGGATGACATGGCTGATGAATAAGGTATTTGATCTGACACAGGAGGAACGGAAAGAAAAAACAGAAAAAAGGATCACAGATCAGGTAATTGATTATATCAGAGAACATTATACGGAAGATATTAACAGAAATACGCTTTCGGAGAGGTTTCATTTTTCACCGGAATACATTGGAAAAATGTTCCGGAAGGATATCGGAACGTCGTTGAATGATTATATTAATTCTCTGCGCGTGGAAAAAGCGAAACATTTGCTGGAAAACACCAATACAAAGGTGATTGATATTGCGCTGGAAGTCGGATTTGATACGCTCCCGTATTTCTCATCTGTATTTAAAAAATATACGGGAGTTTCACCGGTAGAGTTTCGGAAAAAAGAATAGATAGCTTAAAAACGAAAGTTTTTGTACTTTTTTGTGTAAGAACTTTCGTTTTTTTTGCGCTATGATAAGTCTATCAAAAGGAACCGGAAAGAAGAAAGGAGAAAGAAATGAAGAAAAAGATTTTGGCGATTTTGATGGCCACCCTGACAGTGGGATCTCTGCTGAGCGGGTGTGGTGGAGCACAGAGCGGTGATGCAACCGGAAAACAGGAAAGCAGTAAACAGGAGAGCAGCGACAGCGAAGAACCGGCAGAAATTGTATTTGCGTATATGACACAGAACAATATCCCAGAGTCATCAGAACTGGAAAGAATTCAGAACCTGATCAACGATTATACGGTAGATAAGATCAATACGAAGGTCAAACTGGTACTGTTTTCCAATTCTGATTATATGAATCAGGTGAATCTGATGCTGGCATCCGGAGAACAGCTGGATTTATTTCAGGCCTATAATACGTCGCATCTGAAATATATTCAGGATGGAACAGCGCTGGATATTACAGAGTATCTGGACAATGATCTGAAAGAAACAACAGAAACTCTTTACGATGGTTTTCTGGCACCGACAACGGTAGAGGGAAAAACATATGGAATTCTGAATATGGGTTCCAACTATGTACCGGGTGGATTTACCTATCGTGAAGATATTACGGAGGAACTTGGAATCGATATGAGTCAGGTTACCAAACCGGAAGACTTGACAGAAGTGTTTGCAAAGGTAAAAGAAGCTTATCCGGATATGACAATCATTGATCCAAACAGAGCGAATGCATTATTTGAAAGTTACCTGGGCAAGATTGCTAAAATCGATCCATTAGGCGATAATATCGCTTCATCCGTTTCCGGTGTGGCTTATCAGGACAATGCAACTGTAGTGGATATGTATGAAACGACAGATTTCAAAGAAGTGTGTGACCTGGCAAGAAGCTGGTTTGAAGCTGGCTATTATGCAAGTGACGCAGCTACCACAACAGCAACTACCGCAGAATTACTGATGTCCGGTAACTGCTTTGGTACATTCTGTGGTCTTGGCAATCCAAAGATTGCGCAGCAGTATACAAACAACTATGGTCATCCGTTTGAAAACGTGCAGATCAGTGATTCTATGATCTGGTCTGGAAACTCCGGGGCATGGATGGTAAATTCCGGCTGTAAAGATCCTTCAGCAGCCTGCAAATTTATGAACCTGCTGTACACGGATGAATATGTAGACAACCTTCTGGTCTATGGAGAAGAAGGCGTGGATTACAAATTGGATGAAAATGGTTGTGCAGTAGCACCGGATGGATATACGGATCTGAACAGTGTAGCCTATACCGATAATATGAACTACTATTTCTGGGGAAATAAATGGTTGACCTATCCGGTTGCAGGCGGTCTGTATGGAGAAGAAAAAGAGACAAATAAACAGCAGAATTATGATGGAGATCATTCAAACTATTATGGTTTCCTTTACGACTACAGTGATAAAGAAGCAGAATATACCGCATGCCTGAACATTGTAGAAGAATATAAAAAATCTCTGTGGGTTGGTGCTGCGGATGTAGATGCAACACTTGCCGAGATGACAAAACGACTGAAAGCAGCCGGCATGGATGACCTGATTCAAGGAAAACAGGAGCAGCTGGATGCATGGATGAGTAGTAAATAGGAAAGACTTTGAAAAAAGGAAAGGGCTGCGGAATATCACCGCAGCCTTATTTATAAAAAGGGAGCTCGAATTATATGCCGAAGAGTAAGAAGAAATATGCCAGCAAAAATACATTAGCATTGCTCTTAATTGCATTGCCGGGTATTACATATCTGATTATTAATAACTATATCCCGATTGTGGGAACCTTTATTGCGTTTAAAAAGTTCAGCTATGCGAAAGGAATCTGGGGCAGTCCATGGTGTGGACTGGATAACTTTAAATTTTTGTTTCTGACAGATGATGCATGGGTTATTACGAGAAATACATTGTTATATAATCTGGCTTTTATCGTGATCGGAACCGTAGTTTCTGTGATTTTTGCAATCCTGCTGCATGAGCTGGGAGAA
>OMGY01003701.1_pt1 | contig 10060 bp, 8 predicted proteins | sample 1674461 | NCBI WGS metagenome assembly OMGY01 (sample SAMN05578579, study PRJEB25193) | human gut metagenome | biome: Human Microbiome; feature: human-associated habitat; material: feces | host: Homo sapiens | place: USA:Birmingham
GTCGTGTGGCAGCCCGTGAAATACCTGCGCTGCCAGCTCAACTACACCTACGAAGATTATGCGTCCCGCGCCGCCGCCAACCGCAATGTGGTGTCGCTGATGCTCTCCGGAATTTTTTAATTGAATTGCCATGAAAAACTTTTTCGAAAAACTCCGCGTCGAGGACTGGGTGGTGGTCTGGGTCTCGATCCCGCTGCTGCTGCTTGCGGCGCTCATCCCCGCCGACCTGCCGAGCGTGCCCGCGACCCTCGTGGGCGAAGTGGCGTGGTATAACATCGGCCTGCTGTTCGCCATCGTGCTGGTGGTGCTCTACGTCGGCTGCCTGCTGCTGCGGCGTCCCCTCAAGGGGTTGCTGCCGTCGCTGGTCGTGGTCTTCGCCGTTTCGCTGCTGGCGCAGGTCGTGGCCAAAATCCCGGCCGTCTCCTACTACGGCTTCGAGTCGGTCTTCTTCTCGGTGTTGTTCGGCCTGGTGATCCGCAACGTGTGGCGCGTCCCCGCGTGGATGAAGCCCGCCATTCAGGGCGAGTTCTTCATCAAGATCGGCGTGGTGTGCCTCGGCGCCACGATCCTTTTCAGCGACGTGATGAAATCGGGGGTCTTCGGACTCGTGCAGGCCTGCCTCGTGGTGGCCGTCGTGTGGTTCTTCGCCTTCCGCTTCTCGCGCCGCATGAAGGTCGACGAGCGTTCGGCGATGATTCTTGCGAGCGGACTCTCGATCTGCGGCGTCTCGGCTTCGATCACCGCGGCGCGCGTGGTCGGCGGCGACGACCGGAAACTTTCGTACATCGTTTCGCTGGTGCTGATCGTCGTCGTGCCGATGATCTACCTCATGCCGTGGCTGGCGAACCTGATCCTGCCGCACCTGTTCGCTCCCGAAGTGGCCGAGGAGGTCGCCGGGGCGTGGATCGGCGGCACGATCGACACCACGTCGGGCGTCGCCGCGTCGAGCATGATCGTCGGCGAGGTCGCCAACCAGCACGCCGTGATCATCAAGGCGGCGCAGAACGTGCTGATCGGCGTGGTGGCGTTCTTCATTGCGCTTTACCTCTCGACCCGCGGCGAGAAGGGCGGGCAGGCTCCCTCGCTGGGCATCGTGTGGGAGAAGTTCCCCAAGTTCATCCTCGGGTTCGTCGCCGCGTCGCTCGTCTTCAGCCTCTGCCAGTCGAACGGTCTCTTTACGTTGGGCGCCAAGGGTAAACTGCTCGAACCGGGCGTGGCGAAGATGTTCTCGACGGTCTTCTTCTCGCTGGCCTTCGTCTGCATCGGTCTCGACACGCGTCTCAAGGACATCGTCTCGAAGGAGAACCGCAACGTCCTGCGGTCGTTCCTCGTGGCGCAGACATTCAATATCGTCGTGACGTTCGTGATCGCTTGCCTGCTCTTCGGCCTGCTAAAGCCGGCGCTTTAAGGACGCGCTTTCAGGGGCGGTGGCAGGGCGGCCCTTTCCCGGTCCGGCTCTGCACGGCTCCCGGTCCGGTCACGAAAAAAGGCTGACGAAACCGTCAGCCTTTTTTCGTGAATTTCCGTCCCGGCCGGAATCCCGGGCCGCTCTTTCCGCGGGTCTCTTTCCCGCGTGCGGGATGGCCTGCGCCCGGTTGCCCCATGGCCGGCTTTTCGCCGAAGAAATACGCCTTTTGCCGCCGCTTCTCGTCCTGCGAGCGGGCGACATAGACTTTCTCGTGCGTGTAGGGGTTTTCTCCCGTGTAGAACATCACCGACGAGAGGGTCATCGGCGTGGGCGTGAGGTCCTGCACCTGCTCCAGATTGAAATGCAGCTTTCCCAACACCTTTCCGGCCAGCGACTGCATGTCCCGCTCGGTGCATCCCGGGTGCGAGGAGATGAAGTAAGGGATCAGCTGATAGGGCAGATGTTCCTGACTGCAAATGCGATGGAAGTCGGCGGTCAGCCGCTCGAAGAGCGCGAACGGCGGTTTGCGCATCAGGCGCAGCACGTTATCCTCGGTGTGTTCGGGCGCCACTTTAAGCCGTCCCGAGGTATGGTGCTTCAGCACAGTCTCCAGATAGGGCGAGCGGTCGAACAGGTCGTAGCGGATGCCGCTGCCGATAAAGGCCTTCTTGACGCCCTTGACGGCCCGGATTTTTTCATACAGGGCCAACAGCGGCCGGTGGTCGTTGTCGAGATTGGGGCACATCTTCGGGTGGAGGCACGACGCCCGGCGGCACTTGCGGCACAGCTCCCTGTCGCGGCCGCCCATGCGGTACATGTTGGCCGAGGGTGCGCCGACATCCGAGAGATAGCCCTTGAAACCGGGCGATTTCACCACATGCTCCACCTCGGCGAGGATCGACCGCTCGCTGCGCGAATTGATGAACTTGCCCTGATGCGCCGAAATGGTGCAGAACGAGCAGCCGCCGAAGCAGCCGCGGTGGATGTTGACCGAATGGCGGATCATCTCCCAGGCCGGAATGTCGCCCTTGCCCGCGTAACGCGGATGCGGGGCGCGCTCGTAGGGGAGATCGAACGAGTGGTCGAGTTCCTCGGTCGTGAGCGTCGTGTTGGCGGGCGTCACGACCACGCACCGGTCGCCGACGGCCTCCACGAGTGTCGCCGTGGGTTCCATCAGGTTGCTCTGGGTCTCGATGACGGTGAAGTTCTCGCCGAAGGCGGTCTTGTCGGCCAGACACTCCTCGTAGCTGCGGAGGCGGATCGTCGCGGCGAGTTCGAGCCGCGCGACGTAGCTTTCGTCGGAGAGGAACGCCACCTGCCGGATTTTGCGCAGCAGTTTGGCGTTATAGCCGTTGCGCATCGCCCGGGCCACCTGCTGCACGACCCGTTCGCCCATGCCGTAGATCAGCAGGTCGGCGCCCGATTCGGCCAGGATGGAGGGTTTCAGCGCGTCGCTCCAGTAGTCGTAGTGGGTCAGGCGGCGCAGCGAGGCTTCGATGCCCCCGATGACCACCGGAACGTGGGGGTAGAGGCGCTTGAGGATCTGCGAATAGACCGTCACGGCACGATCGGGGCGGAATCCCGCCTTGCCGCCGGGCGTGTAGGCGTCGTCGTGGCGCAGGCGGAGGTTGGCGGTGTAATGGTTGACCATCGAGTCCATCGAGCCGCCCGAAATGCCGAAAAACAGGCGCGGCGCGCCCAGTTTGCGGAAGTCGCGCAGGTCGTCGCGCCAGTTGGGCTGGGGAACGATCGCCACGCGGTAGCCCTCGGCTTCGAGCAGGCGTCCCACGACGGCCGCCCCGAAAGCCGGGTGGTCGATGTAGGCGTCGCCCGAGAAGAGGATCACGTCCAACTGATCCCATCCGCGTTCGCGGACCTCCTTGATGGTCGTAGGTAAAAACAAGATCGTGCGTTATTTGTTTTGTTTCGGTTGCATTTCTTGCAACCGGTGTTGTTCGCGGCTCTGCCGCGTTTGCAAGTCTGACCCCACCCCAAACCCCTCCCTCGGGAGGGGCTTGTCGCATCGCGACCGGAATGCGGCGATTAATTTTCTTTGGTTTCTTTTGCCGCTGAAGTGTAAATATTCCATTTTGTCAGCAGGGACTGGAAATCGGCCGGAAGCGGGCTTTCGAACAGCACGTTTTCGTGCGTTGCGGGGTGTTCGAAGCCCAGCAGGCGGGCATGCAGCGCGTGGCGCGGCATCACCGCGAAGCAGTTTTCGATGAACTGCCGGTATTTGGCGAAGGTCGTGCCCTTGAGGATGCGGTCGCCGCCGTAGCGTTCGTCGTTGAACAGCGGGTGCCCGATCCACGCCATGTGGACGCGGATCTGGTGGGTGCGCCCCGTTTCGAGACGGCACTCCACGAGGGTTACGTAACCATAGCGTTTCAGCACCTTCCAGTGCGTCACGGCGTGCTTGCCGTCGGACCCGTCGGCGAAGACGAACATCTTCTGCCGATCCTTGGGACTGCGGCCGATGTTGCCCGTGATGGTCCCCTCGTCCTCGTCGAAATTGCCCCACACCAGAGCCACGTAGCGGCGCTGGATCGTGTGGTCGAAGAACTGTTTGGCCAGCCGCGCGTGGGTCTGCTCGTCCTTGGCGATCACCAGCAGCCCCGAGGTGTTCTTGTCGATGCGGTGCACCAGTCCCGCGCGGTTCTGTTCTTCGGCCGGGATTCCCTGCTTGTTGAGGTGGTGCATCAGCGCATTGACCAGCGTGCCGCTGTAATTGCCCACCCCCGGGTGCACGACCAGTCCGGCCGGTTTGTCCACGAGCAGCAGCCATTTGTCCTCGTAGGGGATGTCGAGCGGAATGTCCTCGGCGACGAGCTCCACCTCGCGCCGCGGGTAGGGCATCACGATCTGGATGCGGTCGAGCGGCTTGACCTTGTAGCTCGACTTGGCCGCCTTGCCGTTGACGAGGATGTTCCCGCTGTCGGCCGCCGCCTGAATGCGGTTGCGCGAGCAGTGCTCCATCCTCACAGTCAGGAACTTGTCCAGACGCATGGGGGTCTGGCCCTTGTCGGCCGTCACCGCAAAGTGTTCGTAGAGGCCCGCTTCTTCTTCGTCCTCCGCATCTGCCGGAACGGCGTCCAGCTCCGGATCGTCGGTGGGGTGTCTGTCGGTCATCAGTCGAAAAATCCCTCGTTATTGTTTGCGGGCCGCTCCTCGGCGGGTTCCGCCGAAGCCTCCTCCAGGACCGTCCGGGCGAGCGAGTCGGCCCGCTGCTGCTCCTCGGCCCGGCGTTCCTCGGCGGCGACGGCCGCCTGCTTCTCGGCCTCGGCCCGGTAGCGGGCGAGTTTCTTCTCGTCGAGCGTCAGCCGCAGGTCGACCTTCGATCCCAGCGCTGCGCTGCGCTCGGCGCCCGGCGTCTGGATGTAGACGCGCGTGTCCTTCTGGTTGAGCAGGTTGACCCCTTCGTCGAAGTCCACGCGCCCGACGTTGAGGCCCAGTTCCCAGAGGCGGCCCTTGGCCTGCGCCAGCGGCAGCCCCACCAGCCGCGGCACGATCGTCGTGCCGTAGCCCTCTTCGACGCCCACGTAGAGCGTCACGCCGGAACCCATTTCGGCCTCCATGCGGGTCGTGGGGGTCACGGGTTTGCCTTCGCAGTACTCCTCCAGCACGTAGTTCGTGGCCATGTCGGCGCGGTAGACCAGCTCGGCGATCTCCAGTCCGGCGATTTCGAGCATGTTCTTGGCCTGCCGCAGCGAACGCCCGGCCACGTAGGGCACGGGGACCATCTTCTGACGGAAGGAGTTGATCGTGATGTAGACCGTGCGTCCGGGTTTCACCTCGACGCCCCCTTCGGGCAGCTGGTCGAGGACGATGCCCCCTTCGTAGGCGGGGACGAACAGCGAGTCGTTGATGTGCAGTTGCAGGTCGTGCTTGCGGGCGATGCGTTGAGCTTGGTCGAGCTGAACGCCCGAGAGGTCGGGCACGGTGCGCCGCGCGCCGTGGCGTGTGCCCAGTTGCATGAGGATGTGCGCGGCGACGGCCATCGCGAGGATGATCGCCGCGATCAGCGCGAGGTTCCACAGCAGCGGATGCCGCCGGAGCCGGGACAGGTAATTCTGGGGTTTCTCCATAGATCGCAGGTTATTTCGGGGCCTTCCGGTAAAGGTAGACGGCGATGCCGAGGTAAATGATATTGGGCAGCCACACGGCCAGCCCGGGCGGGAGGGTTCCGCTTTTGGCGAACTCCTCGAAGAAGCGGTTGAAAAGGATGTATGAGAAGCAGAGTCCCGTGCCGATGCCGATGTGCAGGCCGGTGCCGCCGCGGACCTTGCGCGAGGACAACGACACACCGATCAGCGTCAGGATGAACGTCGAAAGCGGATAGGCGTAGCGCGCGTGCTTCTCGACCTCGATGAGGTTGATCGAGTCGGAGCCTTTGGCCCGCTGCTGGTCCAGGAAGGCGTTCAGCTCCGAGATGTTCATGGTCTGGATCAGGTCGTTGATCTCGCCCAGCTCGGTGGCTTCGAGGTTGATCAGCGTGTCGAGGTTGCGGAACTGCTCGAAGGTCTCCGTGCCCGCGGAGTCGAACTCCCGTTTGGTGTAGCGCGGGGCGGTCCAGCGTTTGGTCTCGGGGTTGAACTTGGCGTCCGAGGCTTCGAGCGAGTGGGTCATCGTGCCGCTTTCGTAGCGTTCCAGCACGAAGAACGAGGCCTGGCGGGCGCCGTCGTTGTAGCCGCGGATGTAGGCGAAGATGCCCGGCTCGATCTGGCGGTAGATGTGTCGGTCGTATTTGGTGTTCTGCTTGCGTTTGATGTATTGCTGCTCGAAGGCGACGATGTGCCGCTGCGAAATGGGGATCAGCCAGAGGTTGAGCGTCAGCGACAGCGAGGCGATGATCAGCGCCCCGAGGAAGTAGGGCCACATCAGCCGGCGGAACGACATGCCGCCCGAGAGCATGGCCACGATCTCGGTCTGGTAGGCCATCTTCGAGGTGAAGAAGATGCAGGCGATGAAGGTGAACAGTCCGCTGAACTGGTTGATGAAGTAGGGGATGAAGTTGAGGTAGTAGTCGAGGATGACCGATTTCAGGGGTGCGTGCAGCTCCGTGAAGTCGTCGATCTTCTCCACGTAGTCGAAGACCACCACGATCACGATGATCATGGCGATGGCGAAGAAATAGGTCGACAGGAACTTGCCCAGTATGTAACGGTCCAGAATCTTGAACCCCGGAAAACGCATTTTCATTGTTTAGAGTCTTCGTGTCAGTTTTTCGACCATTCCCTCCTTCCACGCCCTGAAGTCCCCGGCGAGGATGTGCTCGCGCGCCGCCCCCACGAGCCGCAGGTAGAAGGCGATGTTGTGCAGCGAGGCGATCTCGGCAGCGAGCATCTCGCCGCAGACGCAGAGGTGGTGCAGGTAGGCCTTCGAGTAGAGCCGGTCGACGAAGGCCGTGCCCGCGGGGTCGACGGGCGAGAAGTCGTCCTCCCACTTCTTGTTGCGGATGTTGATGACGCCCTCGGCCGTGAAGAGCTGCCCGTTGCGGCCGTTGCGCGTCGGCATCACGCAGTCGAACATGTCCACCCCGCGCTCGATGCCTTCGAGGATGTTCACCGGCGTGCCTACGCCCATCAGATAACGCGGACGGTCCTCCGGCAGTATGGCGTTGACCACTTCGATCATCTCGTACATGACCTCCGTCGGTTCGCCCACGGCCAGTCCGCCGATGGCGTAACCGTCGGCGTCGTACTGCTTCACGTTCTCCGCGGCCCGGGCGCGCAGGTCCGGGTAGGTGCATCCCTGCACGATGGGGAACAACGCCTGGTAATGGCCGTACCGGGGCTGCGTCTGCGCGTATCGTTCGAAACAGCGGTCGAGCCACCGCTCGGTGAGCGCCAGCGACTTGGCGGCGTATTCGCGCGGGGCGTCGCCCGGGGGGCATTCGTCGAAGGCCATCATAATGTCGGCTCCGATCGTGCGCTCGGTGTCGATGACGCTTTCGGGCGTGAAGAGGTGCTTCGAGCCGTCGATGTGCGACCGGAAATGGCATCCCTCCTCTTTCAGCTTGCGGCACGCGGCCAGCGAAAAGACCTGAAAGCCGCCGCTGTCGGTGAGCATCGGGCCTTCCCAGGTCGAGAAGCGGTGCACGCCGCCGGCGCGTTCGAGGATCTCCGTGCCGGGACGCAGGTAGAGGTGATAGGTGTTTGCCAGGATGATCTGCGCGCGGGCTTCGTCGCGCACGTCGCGGTGGAAAATGCCCTTCACCGTCGCGGCCGTGCCCACGGGCATGAAGATCGGGGTGCGGATGACGCCGTGATCCGTATGCAGTTCGCCCGCGCGGGCGTGCGACGAAGGGTCTTTATGTTGCAGGATGAATTTCATACTCATATATTCGGCAAAAATACACAAAATATTTCTATCTTTGCGCATATTTCGTCAATATGCAACTCTTCGAACAAATTCTGTCATGCTACGGCTGGGAGGGTGCGGCCCTCGCGGGGGCGACGCTCCTGATGCTCGGCGTGCAGTTGTACTACTATATTTTCGTCTACGGCCGCATTCCCGGCTACAAGAACAACCGCCGTCCGCAGACGATGGACCGCGAGCCGCCCGTGTCGGTGGTGGTACCCCTCTTTTCGGAGGACTATTCGTTCGTCGAGGAGCGCCTGCCGCTGATCCTGGCCCAGAACTACCCCGATTTCGAGGTGGTGATCGTCTACGTGGGCCACGACTCCGATTTTTACGAGGACCTCGTGCGGCTGAAACAGTCGTTTCCGCAGATCACGACCACCAAGATCCACCTCGACCCCCGTTTCCCGATTTCGCGCAAGATGGCGCTCAACGTGGGCATCAAGTCGGCCCACTACGAGTGCATGGTCTTCACCTCGACCGATGCCGTGCCGCAGACCGACCGCTGGCTGTCGCTGATGGCCAAGGGGTTCATGCGCGGCGAAATCGTTGTGGGCTACTGCGGCGTGGAGCGCGGAAAGGGCTTTTCGAACTACATGATGCGCGCCTGGCGGATGATGCACTCGGCCGACTGGATCGCCCGGGCCGTGCAGCGCCGCGCCTACCGCGGGACGCTCCACAACTACGGCTTCACCAAGAGCCTCTATTTCGGGGCCAACGGCTTCAGCCACCTCAATATGAACATCGGCGAGGACGACCTGTTCATGCAGCGGGTCATGACGCGCGACAACGTGAGCGTGATCCTCTCGCCCCGCGCCTCGCTGCGCGAAAAAATGTGGGGCGGCATGGGCTGGTGGATGAGCCAGCTGCGTTATTTCGGCTCGGCCTTCCGCTTCTATCCCCGCGCGGTGAAGACCTTCGTCCGCTGGGAGATCGGTTCGCGGGTGCTCTTTTTCGCCACGGTGGTCTGCGCCCTTGCGGTCATGCCTCCCGAGTACAAGCTCGCCGCGCTGCTGCTCGCCGTCATCCGTTATGTCGTCGTGGCGTTCGAAGTGCGCCGTATCGCGCGGCGGCTGGGCGAGGGCGGCATTGCAGGGCGTTACTTCATCTACGACCTGCTCGGCCCGCTGTGGGCCGCGGCGCTGGGGGCGATGCTGCTCCGCCGTGACAACCGCGTATGGAGATAGCCGACTATATCGTAGCCGAAGACCGTGAGCTGGTCGACCGCGTGCTCAAGGGGGACAACGACGCCTTCGAGTACCTTTTCAACCGCTACCGCGACGCCATCCACCGGTTGTTCGTGCAGCGGCTCGGCGGTGTGAACGATGCCGACGACCTGTTGCAGGAGACCTTTATCAAAGTCTACATCAACCTCCACCGGTACAGTGCGGACTACACCTTCGGGCAGTGGGTCTACACCATTGCGCGCAACACGTTCATCGACTTCGTGCGCCGCTGCCAGGACGACCTGCCGATCGACGAGCGTTTCGCCGCCCCGGCGTCGAACGCCCCGACTCCCGAGGAGAGCGTCATCAACCTCCAGCAGCGGTCGCAGATCGAGCACTATCTCGAACACCTCGCGCCCCGTTACCGGCAGCTGATCCTGATGCGCTTTTTCGAGGTCAACAGCGGCCGCATCACGATCGACGGCGTGGCGACGACCGACCTGCGCCGCGAGGATGTGCACGAGCTCTTTGGTATGGTCTTGCAGGACACGTGGCTCTTTGAGGGCACGATCCGCGAGAACCTGGTCTATAACATGGAGGGTATCACGGACGAGCAGCTCGAAACGGTCTGCAAGGCCTGCGGCCTCGACAAATTTGTCCACTCGCTGCCACAGGGCTTTGACACCGTGCTCAGCGAGAGCACGACGATCTCGGCGGGACAGAAGCAGCTTTTGACCATCGCCCGCGCGATGCTCCAGAATGCGCCGATGCTGATCCTCGACGAAGCAACGTCCTCGGTCGATACGCGCACGGAACTTCTCATTCAGCGTGCGATGGACGAGCTGACGAAGGGCCGGACGAGCTTTGTCATCGCCCACCGCCTGTCGACCATCAAGAACGCCGACCTCATCCTCGTGATGCGCGACGGCGACGTCATCGAGAGCGGCACGCACGAGCAGCTGATGGAGCAAAACGGCTTCTACGCCGAGCTCTACAACAGCCAGTTCACGCAGGCGTCGTAACGAAAAACCAGCGCAGGTGAGCCTGCGCTGGTTTATATTTTCTGCGGAAGAAGTTAAAAGAAAGTTTATTGCCGAACTGGAAAACGGTGGTATAATAAGGAACA
>OMGY01003702.1_pt1 | contig 10058 bp, 10 predicted proteins | sample 1674461 | NCBI WGS metagenome assembly OMGY01 (sample SAMN05578579, study PRJEB25193) | human gut metagenome | biome: Human Microbiome; feature: human-associated habitat; material: feces | host: Homo sapiens | place: USA:Birmingham
TGCGGCGGATGCAATATAAAAGTCATCATAATCGCTAGTTTCACGCTCTTGTTTCAATCTTCCCAGCTTTTTTCCGATTTCTCTTGGAAAAATATCTGTTGCAACATATGTCTTATTAAAATATGCAACAGCATCTTTATGTCTCTTAAAATCTACCTCTTCTAAAGCCAATACCGCCTTCACCGCATAAAAAGCGGCATAGTAGCTACGGTTTATTGAATCCTTATAATGTTGACTTTCCAGACATAACTCAGATATCCCCAACGTCTCGATTGCGCTTCTCATGCGATATATACACAAATCAACTTTCTTTTCACTCACTGACTACTACCCCCTCATCTCTCACATTTCGATAAAAAGGTAACGTATCTACCCAATATTCATACTGTTCTTCATTTTTGATAACCGGAGATATTTCAATTCCTGTGCTCATCTCCACATCAAAAGCCAGATCGTAAATATCATTTTTAATAGCTCTGATTTCCTCGTCAGACAATTTTACCAGTATCATAATATCTACGTCAGAATTATCTCGGTAATCGCCCCTGGCATACGAACCATATACAATAACTTTTGTCAGCTTTTCACCCAGCATACGCTTCACTTCCTGGGAAAATTTATATATAATACTACTTACATTTTCTGGCATACAATCACTTCCTTACTGATAAATGGTTCCCGTGTTCTCTTTTTCTCAGTATAGCATATTATACGCAGAATATCAAATTATTTTCCCGTTTCGGAAACTTTTATTTTATCAGACTCAATATTTTCTAATTATGGAAATTGTCAGATACGAAGCATGGAAAAGTGTTTAACTCCAGCTCCACCAAAGCAGATCTATTCGCATGGGTAGAAACGCTCAATCTATAACCTTCCCATTCCTATGGAATGAAACACCCTCATAGCAGAGAAGATTTACGAATCCTCTCAACTATGAGGGCGTTGTTTTTTATTCATGCAGTTCCAATGGCAAACCATCTGGATCAAAGAAAAATGTCATCTTCTTTTGGGTGTAGCTGTCCAATCGAATCGGTTCGCATCCTATCCCCATCTGTTCCAGTTCTGCTACAGTGGCTTCCACATCCTCCACCCGGAATGCTAGATGCCGCAGTCCGCAGGCTTCCGGTCGATTCACGCGCTTAGGCGGGTTCGGCTCTGCGAAGATCTCCAGTTCAATCGCATCAGCACCCTCACCAACACGCAAATCCAGTTTCCAGTCATTCCGTTCTTTACGGAAGTTTTCTCGTACAATCGCAAATCCCAGCTTATTCACATAGAAGTCTTTCGATTTCTCATAATCTGAAACGATGATTGCCACATGATGAATCGCTGCTAATTTCATATTCTAGGTTTCACCTTTCCTTATATGTACCATACTTGCCGAATCGTTGCTGCCACCAGTTCCAAAAACACAGCCACGCTGCCAACCACCTGCGGAATCATAAAAATCACAAATCCTCCGACCAGCATTTGAAGTGCTTCCATTCCCTGCGACTGCTTCATCAGGAATGAAAGCACTGCCGTTGCGAACAGCACACTGCCCAGCAGATAGAATATCCATGCTGAACAACAATAAAGGAACATCACGAACCATTTCAGCAGCCATACTACTACGAGTAGCGGCAGGGTCAACAAGGTCAATATCAGTTTTGCCAGCTTTCGGGTTATACTCATTTCGTCCTCCTTCCGGTTGGTCTGTTGCCCATATTATATCACACTCACCAATGTAATAGCATGGGCAACTTCGCCTTTTTTGATATTTAATCTGTGTGTAATGCTCTTACGGCATCCTGTATACTCTGCTCATATTTGAACTGTACAACGATTCGCCCACCCCCATGCACATAAACATTTTCGATGAAGGCCGATACCATACTTGCCGTAAGTCTCGTGCCGTGCAGGAAATTTTCTGCCTGTTCTGCCGCTGCGCGTACCGTTCCTGGAACAACGCTCTGGGCAGCTTCTTCCGCCTTGGATTGTTCAATTTTATCCTGCACCTCCGCAATCTTCCTATCATATTCTTGTTTTTTGTTCTTATAGTTATCCAGAGAGAGCGTTCTGGCTGCGTATTCCTCATACATCCGCATCTTCTCGCCTTTCAGATTTTTCAGTTCCTGCTCCATCGATGTTTTTCGACGGCTTGCCTTTCTACTGGCTTCTTTCAAGCTCTGTTCTTCCTTTTTAATATCACCATAGAGAGAGCCTAATAAAGAAAGTTCTTTTTTCAATGCCTGAAATACTGCCTTTTCAATATCATTGGCCTGAAATATCTCCGATGAACATTTGGTCTGCCCGATAAGTTCCTGTCCTTCTCTGCACCAGAATATGGGAGAAGCCTGTTTGTAGTCATATCCCATAGCTCGTCTGCAATTACCGCATCGAACTTTTCCCTTAAGTGGAAAATCCACGCTGCCCATTACTACTTTATTGCGGTTGTTTATGACAAGCTGCGCTTTTTCAAATTCTTCCCGGCTGACGATGGCTTCATGGGTTCCTTCCGTAATGTACTGCTGCCCTTTCGGAACAGTACGAGAGATAGACTTACCGGAAATCAACCTTTGGCTTTTTCCCAGAACCATCGCACCGGTATACACATACGCTGTGAGAATTTTCCAGACACGAGTGCTATCCCAAAGTATCACAGGCGCAATCGTGTAAGTTGTCTCTTTTCCATACGCCTTATGCTCCCGGTTATAAACACTCGGCACCGGAGCATTTTCATCATTCAGCGTCATCGCTATTTCTCGCGTCCTCAGTCCCAGAATCGCAAGGTCAAAAATACGACGGACAATTTTAGCCGCTGGTGGGTCAATGATATAGGATCCTTTTTTATTCGGGTCAAACTGATAACCAAACGGTGCAGAAGATGCTGTAGAAATCCCCTTACGCCACTTCACTCGATTGGCTGTCCGAAGTTTCTTTCCTGCATCACGGCAGTACATGGTGTTTACCAGATTGCTTACAACCAAATCCATCCCCAGTGTCGCACCATTATAATTGTTGCTGTCATAGTTGTCATTGACGGAGATGAGCCGGACACCCAGCAATGGAAAAATCTGCTCCATGTATTCGCCCACACCAATGTAATCACGTCCAAAACGAGAAAGGTCTTCTTGTGTCAAGTAGGGACTAAAAAAATTTTGAGAATTTACAAGCCGTTCATAGGTGGACAACCACCCGTGAACGGCTTGCGTTTTCTCTACGCTCTTGTGCCGTTCTTTGTGCGACGCTTCTTATACGCCGCCGCAAATGCCTCCAACATCGGAGTGACCGGAAGCTCGTTGTCAGACTTGGACAGATACTCGAACCGGATGCCGTTCTCCCGGAACTTTCGCTCAAACCTCATGAAAGAGGAAGTGTCCCGGCTGATTCGCGAGGTGTCGCGGGTGAGGATCGTACCGATGTCCTGACGCTTGGCTTCGTTCAGCAGGAAGTTCATGATACCTTCCGTATGGACGCCGGAGATGCCGTCTGCCGCCACAGCAGCAGCCACCTCATAGCCTTTGTCCTTCGCATAGCGTTCCAGCTCTTCCCGCTGGTCTGCTTCCGCAAGCTGATCCGCACAGGCAACGCGGATATAAAGAAATACTTTCATTTGGCTTCTCCTTCTGATGTAGTGAGGAAGTCCTTGAACTTCCAGACGATTTCTATGTTGTCAAGATCGTAAATGTAGACCGCAGAAATGAATGCGTGGGTCAGCTCATAGGTCAGAGCTTTGCAGTCGGCGTACTGTTCGCAGACCGCATCCAGCTTTTCATCTGAACAGGCGGTCTCGGAGTCAAGCTCCTTCATCCGCTCGTGACTGCGCTGGATTGCTCCATCGTTTTCAGCAATCTTCACATCCGCTGCCGCCTTCTGCTGAATGTACGCCTCCTTCGTGATGCTTCCGGCTGCATACTTCTCGTAGAGCCTCAGCTTGGACGCCTTGTGCTGCTCGTTCTGCTTTTGCAGAGTGCGGATTTTATCAGCACATTCCTTGATGGCAGATTTCCGCAGATCACCGACTTCGCGGTTCTGTATTGCTTCCTTCTGTGCCAAAGCAAGAAACTGAGTAAGGGCATGGAAGACAACCTTCTCAATATCCATTTCCGGAAAGCTCCTGCCAACCGGACAGTCTGTGTTTCCGTTGTTGACCGAGTGAATGCACTGGAAGTATCGAATGCCAGCCTTGTTCTTTCGGCGTGTCATAGCACGTTTACAGTTACCGCAGCGGACGAGCCCCTTGAGCGGATAGTCATGCTGCTTGCGCGTGGGATTCCGTCCTCCGCCTCGAATGACCTTCTGAGCAAGCTCAAAGTCTTCCTTGCTGATAATAGCTTCATGCGTTCCTTCTACGATAATCGGCTCATTGACAACACGCTTTTTTGAGCCGACACCGCAGGACTTCATTTTGCGGCTGACCAGTGTTCCGGTGTAAACAAGGTTTTTGAGGATGTTATAGACCATCACGGTTTCCCAACTGATTTTCTCGCTCATGTTACTGAACTTCTTCTTGTCGGGATGCTTGCTCTTGAAGTATTGCCCCGGCGTCGGGATGCCTTCATCATTCAGGCTGCGGGCGATCTGAGATGTGTTGCTGCCTTCCAGCGCCTCGCGGAAAATACGACGGATCACATCAGCCGCCTCCGGGTCTACGGCAAGTTTGTTCCGAATGGTGGGATGCAGGACGTAGCCGTATGGGGCGTAGCCACCGACATACTTGCCCTGCTTCATCATCTGGATTTTTGCCGATGTGGTCTTTACGGAAAGGTCTTTGCTGTATGCGGCGTAGATGATGCTGCGCATAACCACTTCCAGACCGCCCGTTGTGCCTTTGTAATCGTCGCTGTCATAGCCGTCGTTGATGGAAATAAAGCGGACGCCCATGAATGGAAAAGTGCATTCCAGATAGTTTCCCGTTTCAATGTAGTCACGAGAAAAGCGGGAAAAGTCTTTGACGCAGATCAGATCGATTTCGCCGCGCTTGACCTTCTCCATCATCTGCGTGAACTGAGGACGGTGAAAGTTCGTGCCGGTATAACCGTCATCCGCAAACTCAGACCGCTGACAGTGAGACAACTCCGGATGATTGTCGAGAAAGCGATTGATGAGCATACGCTGGTTGCCGATGCTGTCACTTTCCGCCTTGCTGCCATAGCCGGTATCTTCATCAGCCATTGAGAGGCGGATGTAGATGCCGATGTTGTATTCCTTGCTCATTTACATCGCCTCCTGTACTTCCTTGATACTCTGAACGGTCAGAGCGTAAATATCGCCGTATTTCATGACCAGCTCGATTGAGCCGTCCTCATGGACTTTCACAAGCTCTACGGACTCGTCAACTAACTCCTGAGAGAGCATCGTTGCACCGCTGACGGATTTCATCAGCGTGAGCCACTTGTTGTCCTCGGACATTGCCTCGACAAACTTTACCTTCCGCTGAACCGCTTCATCCAACCGCCGGGAAAGGTTAGCATACTGCTCATCGTAGGCTTTCTTGGCAAAGACGTATTCCTCTTCATCGAGAATGCCTTCTGTGAAGTCCTCATAGAGCCGAGTACGCTTCTTGGAGATGCCGCTGAGTTTCAGATTCAGGCTTGTGATGAGCGCATTCTGCTGATCGCGGATGCTGCGTTCGCCTTCACTGTTTCTCAGTTTGGCAAGCAGCTTGTCGTAATTGAGAGCCGCCTTGACTTGAAGCTGGATCGCCGCAAGCACATCGGCTTCGAGCTTATCCTGCCGCGTATAGTGCAGCGTACAGAGGTTGCCGCGCTTGACGGATGAACTGCACTCATAGAAGGCGTACCATGCGCCGTCCTTGCGCTTGTCAACGCGCTTGCGATGGAAATAGAGCTTTCTGCCACAGTCCGCGCATACGATTTTGTCTTCAAAGAGATTGATCAGCGTAGCGCGGATTTCCTCCGTGCGCTCCATCTTCTCAACCCTTGTCCTTGCAGCAGCGTCGCGCAGCTCTCTTACCTTCTGAAAGTCCTCGCGGGAAATGATTGCCTCATGGGTGTTGGGAAAGACGATCCATTCCTCGCGGTTGATATGCTGATTCTTGACGCCCTTGTAGATGGCGTTCAGCGTCCGTCCGAGAACGGTATCTCCGACGTAATGGGGATTATCCAGAATTGACGTGAGCGAAGACTTGTTCCAAATCTTCTTTGCCGTGGCATTGCCCGTGCGGACGCCGACCTGATACTTCTGAAACTCCGGATTGGGTGCGTTCATTGCATCAAGCCGGTCTGCAATCGCCGGAAGAGACAGCCCTTCAATCTTCCATTGGAAAATCTTCTGGACAATCGGCGCGGTTTCCTCATCGAAAACCATATTGCTGTGTTCCTCATCCCAGCGATAACCATACGGAAGGTTGCGTTTCTTGAAGTCTCCGCTTTCCATCTGTGCCTTGAGCGCAGTGGAAACCTTGCGGGAGATGTCCTTCGAGTAAAGGGTGTTGATCATGTTTTGCAGAGGGATAATGAGGCTTTCGCCGGAACCGTCCGTATCAAAGTTGTCGTAGTTCTCTTTGATGGCGATAAACCGAAGCCCGATCTGCGGGAAGACCCGTTCCAGATAGGTTCCTGCCTCAATATAGTCACGCCCGAACCGGCTGAGATCACGAACTACAAGGCACTTGATCCTGCCGGTGCGGATGTCGTTCATCAGACGGTTGAACTCCGGTCTATCAAAAACCGTACCCGTTCGTCCGTTGTCCACATAGGTATCTATCAGATTCAGGTAGGGACGCTCTGCAATGTAGGACTTGCAAATCTCAATCTGATTTGCGATGACATCCACCTTTTCAGACTTGCCGCTGTTTTCAACGGAAAGACGGGCATAGATGGCTGTTGAGAAGACCTCGGAAGAAACAGACTCGATAACCGGCTCTTCAACTGCGATTTGTTTTCTGCTTTTTCTTGCCATTTGCTCATCCCTCCTTTATACGGCAATATCCAGTTCATCGGCATAGCCGAGAACGTATTCAAGCGTCTGCTGGTATTCGTCCCTGTATTTGAAGACGATTTCGATTGCATGGTTTTCGTGAATCAGAATGCGGTCAACAAGGGACATCAGCACACGGCGGTTCAGCTCTTCGACGTTTTCATACTGCTTGAAAAGCGTTACCCAGTTCCGTTCGGTCGTTCCGGTTGTGACAGCCTGCTTCATTTCCTTTTTGACCCGCAGAAGTGCTTCCTGCTTGTCTTCAATGATTTTGGTGTAGCTGTTTCGGAACTCAAAGTATTCCGACTTATCAATGACGCCGCCGATGAAGTTTTCGTAAAGCCCCAGCTTGAGCTTTTGATACCGCTCAATCTCTTCTCCGATTTTTGCAATCTGTGCTTCGTAGTTGAAAGCCTTGCGGCTCTGAGACGGAAGACGTTCAATCATCGCAAGCGCGTGTTCCAGATTGATGACAAGCTCGATCTGGTCATGAATGGCACGGAAGACCTTCTCTTCAACCTCTTTTGCGGCGATGCTGTGTGGGCTGCACGTCCTGCTGTGCTTATTGGTGGAGCAGACGTAGTAGATGTACTTTTTCGCCTTCGACGGGACGGTCTTGCGGATCATTGGCTGCTGACAGTCTCCGCAGAACAGGAAGCCGGAAAACAGGTGTGCTTCGTCCTGATCGGGTGAACAGCGCATATCCCTCTGCATCATGACCTTGACTGCCATGAAGTCCTCGTAGGACACAAGAGCTTCATGCGCGTTCTCAACCTTGACCCATTCGGATTCGTCCTTGCTTTTCACGACGCGGACTTTGTAGTTGGGAGTGCCGCGCTTGCCCTGAGCCAGAACGCCGATATAAACTTCGTTGGTGAGAATGCGCTGGACGGCTTTGTATGTCCATTTTGCGGTATCGCCGGTCTTGAAGACGGTATCGAACTTCACACCGGCGGAATGCTTGTATTCCATCGGGGACAGGACGCCCATCTGGTTCAGACGCTTTGCAATACGTCCGATGGAGAAGCCGTCCTTGTACATGGAAAAGATCATCTGCACATATTCGCTGACCGCTTCATCCACGATGAGCTGGTTTTTGTTCTCCGGCGATTTCATGTAGCCGTAAGGCGCGAACGAACCGACGAACTCACCGCTCTTCTGCTTGACTTCCAGACTGCTTCGGATTTTCATGGAGATGTCCTTGCAGTAAGAATCGTTAATCAGGTTTTTGAACGGGATAACAAAGGAGTCGGACTGCGGATCACCGGTCAGACTGTCATACGCATCATTGATTGCGATGAAGCGTATGCCGAGCTGCGGGAATATCTTCTCAATGTAACGTCCGCCGTCGATGTAGTTTCTTGAGAAGCGGCTGAGATCCTTGACTACAATGCAGTCAAGCGCACCCTTGCGGATTGCCTCTTCCAGCTTTTTGAACTGAGGACGATTGAAGGAAACGCCGCTGTAACCGTCATCCACAAACGGCTCACAGACAAGCTCCAAATCATCGTGCCTTGCGATATAGTCCTCGCAGATGGCTCTCTGGCTGGCGATGGAGTTGCTTTCTACTTTGTCTCCATCCTCACGGGACAGACGGCAGTAGATCGCCGTGCGGTAAACCTTGTCTGGCATAAAAATAACCTCCGTTTTTCTGTTTGGTGTGGTACATCAAATCAGAAAGACGAAGGCTTGCTTCAACTCTTATGAAGAGGAACACGAAAACGCCACATGACCATCAGGGCAAGCGGCTTAATCCGTATTCTTCTTTTTTTGACCGATTTCATTATACCACAGGCTCAATCGCTTGTCCATAGAACCGGGTGAAAAGATTCAGACTGTTCATAAATCAAAGACCTCTCAGATAGTGTTCCAGACAATCTTCCATTGTCGTGTCCGTCTCGGCGAAGCTGATCTTCACCACTGTTTTCCCGTCCAGATAACAATAGGGATTTCTGATCTGCTTGATGAACTCCCTCAGCCTGTCCTCTCGCGGTGCCGCAGGATTAAGCCGGATGCTGCTTCTCTGAACGAGTGTGCTACGGTCAACCGTTTTCGGGCTGACGTTTTTCATTGTTTCAATGCCCATCATATTCTAAGCACCTCCTGTTTCGTGGAATTATTCAGGACAAAAGGATATGGCAGAGCATCTTGTGAAGACACTCTGCCACATAGTTTTCATCCTGAAACTATATAGTAAGTTTCTTTTGGGTTTGTTTCATTGTCCGGCATATTTGCAGCTCGCGCCCCTGCCAGAAGAACTTTGCAGTTCCGGGAATGCTGCGGACTACCAATGGTCAATCGGTATCATGGGACTCTCACCCCTCCGAGGATCGCTCCGAGCCGCCCCTTCAAAGAATAGACGGAAGTATCATTATACCCGGCATCTGCATCGTCGCAAGCAGCCGCACCACACGACTGTTATAGCTCTCCGGTGGTCGCTCACTCCCTTTCGGGAGGTCTTGGCGTCGGAAGCTGTGTTGCTTCGCAGAAGCGGAAAGATCCGCAGCACTGAACTATTCAGTTTTCAAGGAACAGTGAAGTGGTCTGATTGACCCTTTCACTTTACAACGGACATCTTTTTGCCGTTTGTTGAGTACCGCTCAAAAAAATTTTTGAAATTTTTTCTGCACCGCTGCTTTGAGGTCAAATGCAGCTCTGATGCCGATGCCTTTCCTTCGGGCAAACTCTCGAAGAGTCAGTCCTTCACGGGTCATCGCAAGATACAATTCGCGCTGCTTCTCGGTCAGAATGGAAAGAAGCTCCTTCTCTTTAAGGGCGGTGATCAGTTCCTCCATGCAGTCGCGGGAGTCTGCCAGCCATGCAGCGGACTTCACATCGTCCTCCGGCATAGCGTCGAGAGACAGTACAGAATCAGAAGACTTTTCTGCACTGTCCTCATCCTCGGAGGTGCTGTCAGAGCCATACGAGCGCCTGATCCGCTTTTCCTCTGCGCGAAGGATTCTCATAACCTTGCGGTCAACCTCGGAAACTTCGCCGGTTCGTTTCACGCGCACCATGCACTTGCCGTCCTCCGTAGTCCAGAGGTCGTAATCGAACGCGATAGGGGTCTTAGGGATTTTCATTGTTCATCCTTTCCGCTGCGCGGGAGCAGCGGGAAGGGTGAAGACAGA
>OMGY01003707.1_pt1 | contig 10048 bp, 8 predicted proteins | sample 1674461 | NCBI WGS metagenome assembly OMGY01 (sample SAMN05578579, study PRJEB25193) | human gut metagenome | biome: Human Microbiome; feature: human-associated habitat; material: feces | host: Homo sapiens | place: USA:Birmingham
TACGCTGATTGAGGATAACGCAGAAAATGAAGAAATTATCCCGTTTTGAGGCGTGTAGTTCCTTGTAAACTGAGGGTGGACTTTTGCTTGACTGCGAATGCAAGTTGCGTTAGAATATTTTAAGTTAGTTTTGTTTAACTGCTGGCCCGAACTGGCCGCGTTTGCTCTGCAAGCAGGCCTGGGGTTCAAAAGCAGCCGGAATTTTCGCGGCATACGGCATGATATTAATGTAATTAATTGTGCAGTGGATGATAAAAAACCGTTGTAAACTTATGAGAAACAGCTATAATAAATTAAGGTAGGTGATAGAGTGAAAACTGAAAAATATAATGTTACCGGCATGACTTGTGCGGCCTGCCAGGCAAATGTGACACGCTGCGTTCAAAAACTGGACGGTGTAGAGGATGTAAACGTGAGCCTGCTGGCAAATCAGATGACCGTATCATATGACGAGAATAAGCTCAGGCCTGAAAATATAATAAGCGCTGTGGAGGGAGCCGGCTATGGGGCGTCCAGCATGGAAAAAGCCCTTGAAAAAGATACCGGCTTCAGGGGAGAATGGCAGTTAAGAAAAAAGCAGGCTGAGAACAGCCGGCAGAGTATGAAAAAACGGCTGATTTATTCGGTTGTCCTGCTGGTGCCCCTTATGTATATAGCAATGGGTTCAATGCTGGGCCTGCCTGTCCCCGGCTTTTTTACAGGCACTCAGAATGCGCTTGTTTCTGCGCTGGCTCAGCTGCTTTTAACTGTGCCTATAATTTTTATAAACAGGCATTTTTATCAATTCGGCTTTAAAGCGCTGTTTCACGGCGCGCCCAATATGGATTCCTTGGTTGCCATAGGCTCAGGGGCGGCTCTGGTATATGGGCTTTTTGCAATGTTCCGCATGGCCTACGGCTTTGGCCATGGGGACATGGAGCTTGTGCATGAATACGCTCATGCGCTGTACTTTGAATCGGCGGCCATGATTCTGACGCTGGTAACGGTGGGCAAATATCTTGAAGCCAGAAGCAAGGCTAAGACTTCGGATGCTCTGGATAAGCTTATGGATTTAGCGCCGAAAACGGCGGTTGTATTGAGAAACGGGGAAGAAGTAACTATACCTGCCGAGCAGGTGGCCGCTGGCGATATTGTTGTAATCCGTCCGGGCGAGGGCATACCGGTTGATGGTGTTGTAATTAAGGGGCACGGCTATGTTGACCAGGCCGCCATAACGGGCGAAAGCATTCCGGTAGAAAAAAATCCCGGCGATACAGTTATATCGGCTACTATTAATAAAAACGGTTCCTTTCAGTTTCAGGCCTCTAAAGTAGGGGAAGATACTACTCTTTCGCAGATTATCCGCCTTGTGGATGAGGCGAGCAATTCCAAAGCGCCTATTGCGCGTCTGGCTGATAAGGTAAGCGGTATTTTTGTGCCGGTAGTTATAGGCATAGCTATTGTAACCGCTGTTGTATGGATGGCTGTTGGCGAAGGATTTGAGTTTGCCCTTTCAAATGCCATATCGGTGCTGGTTATTTCCTGTCCCTGCGCACTGGGGCTGGCTACTCCCGTTGCTATAATGGTAGGCACGGGCAAAGCTGCCGAAATGGGCATTCTTATTAAATCGGCCGAGAGCCTGGAAAACCTTCATAACGTAGATACGATAGTTTTGGATAAAACGGGCACCATAACCTCAGGCAAGCCGGCCGTTACCGATATAGTGCCGCTGACGGCGGAGTTAAACGGGGAAGAATTGCTTATCCTTGCAGCCTCTGCCGAGATGGGCAGCGAACATCCTCTGGCGCAGGCGATAGTAGATAGGGCCAAAGCTGAAAAGCTGCCTTTGATCCAGGCTGAAAGCTTTGAGGCGGAGTCTGGCAGGGGAATAAGGGCTAAAGTAGACGGCAAAGATATTTTAGCGGGCAACGCCGTTTTTATGGAGGAAAACCGACTGCTGGACGGCGCTGACGCGGGAACGGCTTCTGAGCGTGCGCGCGCTCTTGCGCAGGAAGGCAAGACCCCGTTGATATTTGCGCAGGATGGGAAATTAATAGGTATAATAGCCGTAGCAGATACTATACGCGAATCCAGCAGAGCGGCCATAAAAAGGTTTGCCAAAATGGGGCTGAAGGTGGTTATGCTGACAGGGGACAATAAAGTGACTGCCGAAGCTATCAGGAAGGAGCTCAATATCAACGAGGCTATAACCGATGTGCTGCCTACTCAGAAGGAGGCTCATATCCGCGCGCTTCAGGAGCAGGGACATAAAGTGGCTATGGTGGGAGACGGCATTAATGATGCTCCCGCTCTTACACGCAGCGATGTGGGCATAGCTATAGGCGCAGGAACGGATATTGCTATTGAATCGGCCGATGTGGTTCTGATGAAGGATTCGCTTAATGACGTAGCGGCGGCCATTCAGTTAAGCAGAGCGGTTGTGCGGAACATCCATATGAATTTGTTCTGGGCCTTCTTTTATAATATTCTGGGCATTCCCCTGGCGGCAGGCGTGCTTTTCCCCGTATTTGGATGGCGGCTTAGCCCCATGATAGGATCGGCGGCAATGAGCCTAAGTTCTGTATGCGTTGTAACCAACGCTCTAAGGCTGCGCTTCTTTAAAGATAAGGATAAAATTCCGGATAATGAGGAAAATGACGGTACAATAGAAAAACAGGAGTCAATTACTGCTGATGAAGCGGAAGAGAAAGGAGAAATATTGATGATAAAGATAATAAAGGTAGAAGGCATGATGTGCGCGCATTGCCAAGCGCATGTGTTTAAAGCGCTCTCGGCAGTAGAGGGAGTTCAGAAGGTTGAGGTAAGCCTTGAGGATAAGCAGGCGGTTGTTACTTTGGCAAAGGATGTAGCCGACCAGATTTTAATGGATGCAGTAACCGAGGCGGGCTATACCCCTGTAAGCTGCGAGAAGGCCTGATTAAGCAAGAGCAGGATATTGCAGAGAAATTTCCGCTTTATGCCGATGGGCTCTGAGGTTTTCGGGGTTGGCAGGCCGGTTGCGGCCATTTTGCAATTAAGGCGCATAAGAAAATGCCCAGGGGGCGGCGTTCGCGGCCGCAGGCCGCGCGGCCGGGCCGAAGGCCCGGCCGGAGGCAGGTGCTTCGCGCCTGCCAAACGCCGCCCCCTGGGCATTTTCTTATGTGCCTGAACAACGGAGGTAATGGTCAGCTCGGATTAAAAGCACTGTATAATGGCGCAGATATTGCCCGCAAAAGCTTAAAAGCAGGAAAATACAGATACACTTAGACAATAATGGTGCTGCGGTCAAAAACCGGTGGCTTGGCCCAAGGCCGGAGGGCGGCGGTGCGTCAGGCGGTTAAGCTTTTATATATGCGTGTTTTTGTTATATATATCTGCCCGTAATGCTGTTGCTGCTGCCGGCAATTTGCTGAGGAGTTCCAACTGCTACTATCTGTCCTCCGGCTTCGCCCCCGCCCGGCCCCATATCTATTATATAGTCAGCATTGCGGATAATATCTAAATCGTGCTCAATTACAATAACTGTTGCGCCGCTGTCAATTAAAGTCTGGAACACGCGCAGCAAAACTTGAACGTCCAGCGGATGCAGACCAATGCTCGGTTCGTCAAATACAAAAACAGAATCTGTCTGTGTTTTTCCAATTTCGCTGGCCAGTTTGAGCCTTTGCGCTTCTCCGCCTGAAAGGCCGGGCGTTTCTTCGCCAAGCGTCAAATACCCCAGTCCAAGCTGCTTAAGTATATTTAATTTTTGATTCACGGTTTTCATTTCGCGGCAAAACTCTATAGCGGAATTTACATCCATATCCATTAATTCAGGCAAAGAGCAGGATTGCCCTGCCTTGTTTGTTAGTTTTATACCGTATGCTTCTCTTGCATAGCGTGAGCCGCGGCAGTCGGGGCAGGGAATATTGACATCTGGCAGGAATTGGACATCCAGGCTGACAATGCCTGTGCCGTCACAGCCCGGACAGCGCAGGCTGCCGGTGTTATAGGAAAAGTCGCTGGCCTTAAAGCCTCTTTCCTTGGCAATTCTCTCTCTTGCATAGAGCTTTCTGAGCTCATCGTGCACTCCTGCATAGGTCGCTACGGTGGAGCGTACATTTACGCCGATAGGCGCGGCGTCAATCAGCTTAATATGCTTTATTCCTTCGGCTTTTATTTCACGGATGTGCTTGGGCAGCTTAACGCCATTTATCATTGTCTCCAGTGCAGGCACCAGGCTTTCCAGGACCATTGTCGTTTTCCCTGAGCCGGATACGCCGGTCACGACGGTAAGCCGTCCTTTTGGGATATCCACCTCCAGCGGTTTTACGGTATGAAGCTGATTCGTGGCCAGGCGGAGCGTTCCGTTTTTGAACATATCGTTAAGGGCAGGGCAGTACCGCAGCTTGGTCCGGGCTTTTCCGGACAGGAAACTCCCGATTTGCGAAGAGGGGTTTTCCTGTATGGAAGGGACTGTGCCTTGGGCGATGACCTGTCCGCCCTTTGCTCCCGCCTGCGGGCCCATTTCAATAATCCAATCTGCTTCCTTCAGAATCTGGGTATCGTGATCCACTAGAATTATCGAGTTTCCGTCTGCAACCAGGTCGTGCATTACGCCGTTAAGCCCAACAATATTAGAAGGGTGCAGCCCGATAGAAGGCTCGTCCAGTACATATAAAACGCCGGTTGTACGGTTGCGGACAGCACGGGCAAGCTGCATCCTCTGCCGCTCTCCCGTTGAAAGGGTAGAGGACGAGCGGTCAAGAGAAAGGTAGCCAAGCCCCAGATCCATCAGCCGCCGGGCGGTGTTTATAAAGGTTTCGCAAATGCTTTGAGCCATAGGGCGCATTTCCTCGGCCAGGGTTCCGGGTACATCCCGCACCCAGCAAACCAGTTCGGATAGGGGCATCATGCAGGCCTGGTCAATGGAAATCCCGCGCAGCTTTGGAAAGCGGGCCGCTGCGGAAAGCCGTGTCCCGCCGCAATCCGGGCAGATATCCTCTTTCAGGAATTTTTCCACCCGCTTCATACCTTTTTCGTCCTTGACCTTAGCCAGGGCGTTTTCCACTGTATAAACGGCGTTATAGTAGGTGAAATCCAGCTCTCCCGCTTGATTGGAGTTTTTGGCCTTGTAAAAAATATGCTTCTTGACTGCCGGGCCGTGGTATACTATCTCTTTTTCCTGCGCGGTGAGTTCCCGGAACGGGATGTTTGTGCGGACGCCCATTTCCCTGCAAACATCCGTCATCAGCGACCACATAAGGCTGTTCCACGGGGCCACAGCGCCCTCATCAATGGTGAGCGAATCGTCCGGCACTAGGGATTCTATATCTACCGTGCGGATACTTCCCGTTCCGCCGCACTTAGGGCAGGCTCCCTGTGAATTAAATGTCAGTTCCTCAGCAGAAGGAGCGTAAAAATGTATGCCGCATTCAGGACAGATTAGTTCTTTGCCTGCCGCAACTGCCAGGGAAGGGGGAAGGTAATGTCCGTTCGGGCAGCGATGGCTTGCCAGGCGTGAATACATCAGGCGCAGGCTGTTGAGCAGTTCTGTGCCGGTGCCGAAAGTGCTGCGGATACCGGGGATGATAGGCCTTTGGTGCAGTGCGAGCGCCGCAGGTACATAGAGCACCTCTTCTACAGCCGCTTTTGATGCCTGGGTCATTCTTCTGCGAGTATAGGTGGACAGCGCCTCCAGGTACCGCCTTGAGCCTTCTGCATAGAGTACGCCTAGTGCCAGCGAGGATTTTCCTGAGCCTGAAACGCCGGCAATCCCCACAATTTTATTTAAGGGGATGTCAACATCTATGTTTTTTAAATTGTGCACCTTTGCGCCCCTGACGAGCATTTTATCAATCATTGTTTTTGCCTCACTTTAAATTCCATTAGTTGTTTTATAACAAAGCTGTCTTTTTGAATACACAGTTCAAGATTAATCTGCAATGTAGTATAATATAAATGTCAAAAACGTCAAGCGCGCCGGTAATGGTTTTTATTTCTGCAAAAGTTTGTATTGTCCTTTACCGTATTTCATATAGTAAGGATAGCGTTAGTTTACAAAGAATAATGCGTTTAAAAACAGCTGGATTTGCGTTCCTGCTGAATTGCTTTGACTCATGTACGCCCGGCACATGCCGTTTCCGGGCCTTGCAGGGCTGCAAATTTAATTATTTTTGGCTCTGCGGCCTCAGCTTGTGAAAATTTGTATGTTTTTAAGGCAGACGAGGGAAACGTGCAGGAACGCTGGCTGAGGATAACACAGAAAACTGGAAAAATTTTCTGGCTCCGGCGTATTATACGCTGTACATTGTTGCTAAATTATACGGCTAAACTATCATTCTGGTCCATTAGAAAAGGTCCGGGGCGGCGTTTGGCAGGCGCTTTGCGCCTGCCTCCGGCCGGGCCTTCTGCCCGGCCGCGCGGCGTGTCCGCCGCGAACGCCGCCCCGGACCTTTTCTAATGGACCAGAATTTATCCTGAAATTCAAGTATAACTAATAAAGGCGGCGCAATAAAATTGCGCCGCCTTTATTAATTAATCATTTATTCAATGGCGATATTATGGCTCTCAGGCAACTTCTTAACTTCCTTTTTAGGAACGGTTATCTTTAAAATGCCGTCTTCAAATCTAGCCTTAATATCTCCTTCCTTCACGTCCTCGCCTACATAGAAGCTCCTGCTGCATTGGCCCATATAACGCTCCCTGCGTATATAGCGGCCTTTTTTGTCCTTTTCGTCCTTGTCCAAGCCCTTAGAGGCACTGATAATAAGGTACCCGTCTTTTACCTGCGCGTTTATTTCCTCCTTTTTAAAGCCGGGCAGGTCAACGTCCAGTTCATAGCTGTCATCTGTTTCCCTTACGTCTGTCTTCATAAGGTTTTTGCCATGCTTTCCGTAAAGCGGATTGCGATGGTTAAAAGAAGGCATCATCTCAAAAGCATCATCAAACATTTCATCAAATAAGTTTTCTCCAAAAATACTCGGTAACATAAATCATTCCTCCATTTCATTTGCCTTCCTGTTGCTGTGGAATAATTTTCGCAGCGGCAGTTAAGTGCCATTTGTTAATCTGTACTTATTCCTTTTTCTAAGTACAATTATATTATATCCCGAAAATTAGCACTGTCAATAGGAAAGTGCTAATTTTAACAAAAATACAATACTTTATTTACATTTGAAGGCATATTTTAGCACGCTAATTAGGATAAAAACAACTGTTTGCTATGTGATAAAATCCAATTCAGGATGGATTCGTCCTCAAATAATATATTGCCGCCGCCGTGATAATTGCCGGTAATGCCGTGCGAGTTAAAGTAAGCGTTGTCCGGAATTTCAAGCTGCAAAACGGCATCAATCTGTGCGTCTGTCCAGCCTAGGCGTTCATAGGCGGAACGCAGCCCGTTATAAGCTTCTCTTGCCCTGTCCGAGCCATAGTATTCATCATTCTGGGCCATAAATATGTATACCGCTACTCTGTTTTCCGCTACTGAAGCATATTCTCCGTCCCATTGTGAGGCGCCGTGCAGGTAGGCTGCGTATAAATCTGGGCGCATGGCTACTGCCCGGGACATGGTTTCTCCTCCGGCTGAATAGCCCGCCGCATAAATCCTGGATGAATCAACTGCAAAATTGTCCGCAAAGTACTGGGTCAGCTCTATGGCCTGCCGGGCAGAAGTTTCTCCCCAATCGGTCAGCTGGGCGGATACCACTATTATATCTTCATCCAGCTCCGTCCAGCAGCGGAAGCCGCGCCAGTTCAAGTTAGAGCCGGAGGAGCCTTGGCCGAACCACATCATATCATAGGCTGTATTCACCTCACATTCCCATGGCGAAACCTACATGTTCATCTTCCGATTCATCCTCAATCTCGGATTCATCCTCGTATTCGTCCTCCAGGGCTTCTTCGGTTTCTTCCTCACCCTCATCCTCCAGGGCATCCTCTGACATATCTTCATCGTCCTGATCCTCTGACTCGCCGGTTTCCTCTAATGGAGACATCTCATCATCCAGTTCTTCGGCATCAGGGCCTTCCTCAGATGTCTCCGGTTCTTCCTGATCGGAGATAGACGGTTCCGCTTCATCCATTTCCTCCGCAGAAGAAGCAGTTTCCGCATCTTCCAGTAACTCCTGATCAGCGTCCAACTGCTCAGTATCCTCCAGTTCCTCTGTATCCTCGAAGTCACCCTGGGCCTCGCCGGTTTCCTGACTCTCAGCCAGATCCCGATCCAGCTCCTGCTCAATCAGGCCGATGACAAAGTCTTTCTGTGTCATGTTATTGCGGTGCAGATAATCCTTGATCCGCTGGAACAGGCTTTCCGGCACCTGAAACGCCAGCGTCCTCATTTTCTCCATGTTTTTCCCTTCCTTTTCATCAATTTTAGGATGCAGTTCATCCTGCAATGCCAGTGTGACAAACTCCGTCATCGTCATCCCGTGGTCTTGCAGATATTGTGTAATCTCGGCATGCAAAGCCGCATCGACTTTGACCGTAATGCCTTTCTTCCCGTCAGCAGCCACTGTGTTCACCTCTTTCCATGAATTTCTGAATTGCCCTTGTTACAATTTCCTCCACAGGCACTTCCTCAATGGCAGCCTGGATCAAAAGCGGCTCCACCAGCGCCTCTGGAATCTCAATTTCCATTTCCAAATGATTTACCTCCTACATTCCCATGACGGGGCCTTGATCCTCAGTCATGCCGGATTCCTGTTCCTCTGCCAATTCTTCCTCCGTCAGCTTGCGGAACGAGTCCTCACCAGGCACAACTCCGAGAGACCTTCCATTGTCAAACGAGCAGTGCAGTGTTCCGATATCATCCACTACTTTGACAGTACCTCTTGTCTGATCCTCGACAGGATTCGGATCTCTGCCCATGCTCAGTAACATGATCCGGGTACCGGGAGGATACTCTGTCTGGTACCGTTTGGCCTGCTGGTGCAGGCGTTCCCATTCATTCATCAGCTACATCTCCATTCCTAAATCACTATTTTCTGAATCCATACACTCCGTGTCATCCCAATTATCTTTACGAAGGGCAAAGTTCTCCACAAGCTGTCTGGGCGTTAAAGGAATATTCGCAGGCTGATTTGTGCGCTCAAACCCATCTTCGCTGATTTCAAACCAGCAATGATCGACCTCGGTATCATACTCATCGAATCTCCTTTCCGGCATCCCGACCTGTCTTGGGATAAAATATTCCCCCATGTCACAGCAATCAAGAATGCTTTGGATTTGCTCCTTGGATAATTCCCCCTGGATAACGCACTCATTATGAACCTTATAGTTACCTGCATCCCGATATAGATAGCAGATCTTGGTGTTCATGGATATGACCTCCTTTCCTTATAGCTTGTAGGATAGGGGGATTTTTCCCATAAAAAAAGCGACCACTCTCATGGTCGTTCCTACCTTACTCTATACACACTTTTTCTTTCTGTTGTGTTTCCTGTACCTATTCGCCCTCCTTCCTCCACGCAATACACCGCTATACACAGATATAACCCTGCTCCATTTTAGGGTATCCCACAAATACGACATCGTAGCCGTCCTGGTTTTCCACTGAATTGGCCAGCTCCGGCCGTGCGTTATCCGCCTGCTCCTGCTGTGCAATGTCGAGGAGCTGGTTGTAATCGTCTGTGTACGGGGTGGCTGGCTCAATTTCAAACAGGGTGCCGCCCGTTTCGGCCTGGATCATCTGCGCCATCTGCTGAGTATTGCCCGACCAGGAAAAGTAAGTGATGAGTATTCCGCCCGTTCCGGCCGCGGGGAGTGCTGCTTCTGCGGACGGTTCAGAACCGGAAGGCGTTTGCGGGGACGGTGTTTCAGAGGCCTGCGCGGACGGCCCGGAGAGCTGGGAAGAAGGCCGGGAGGAGCCATTGCTGCCCGAAGAGGTGTTTTCGCCGCCGCAGGCAGTCAGGGAAAAGACCAATGTCATGGACAGCAGAAGAGGTAATAATTTTTTCATTTTGACCATTCCTTTCTTTATTGTCAGCACGCAGGGGGATAATGCGGTTAAAAACAGCTTAATTTTTTTCCTGATATGATACCTAAAAAGTAGACATTAAAATATAGGACACCTTGATGTATAATA
>OMGY01003713.1_pt1 | contig 10044 bp, 8 predicted proteins | sample 1674461 | NCBI WGS metagenome assembly OMGY01 (sample SAMN05578579, study PRJEB25193) | human gut metagenome | biome: Human Microbiome; feature: human-associated habitat; material: feces | host: Homo sapiens | place: USA:Birmingham
ATATTGCAGAACAGCCCGCCCCGGTTTCTTCTTCGGGAAGTAACGAAGCTCCCAGCCAAGTGGAAACGGCGCAGGCAACAGAGAAAACAGAGGTTGAACAGCCCCAAAGCACAGAGCCGAAAGATGATGACCGTTCAGCAGAAGCAACGACAGGCGTGTCGGAAAGCAGTTCTCAAACAAAACCGGCATCTGAACAGCCTAACAGCGGCACAACGCCGCCACAGGTAAGCGAACCGTCCAAGACACCTGACGAGTCCGTGCGCCAGCCTGAAACCTCTGCATCGTCCGAAAAGGAACAGCCTACATCCCCGGAAACAGAAGCACCGAAACCGGCAGACCAACCACAACCCACTGAGCCACCCAAGCAGGAATCCACAGAGCCGGCATTTGACATCAGCTACTGGATCAGTTTTGCTAAGAGCTATGCCGAGAGTGTCGGTCTTACGCTGAACAGCGAAGCCGTGTACTGCTGGGACAACCCCATTGATGCAGATGCCGACTGTATCTATCTGGAACGGGACATACAATCTCGACTCAATCGCTATGCGGCAGATGCGGAAATCACCGATGTGTGGGTCTGGTATGAGCCCGTCTCCGCTGGCAGCTATCTGATCTACATCGGATACGCATAAATCAAACATTTTGAAATCAGCATCGCAGCAATGCGGTGCTTTTTTCGTATCTACAAGGAGGTACGCAAATGAAAAAACTCTATCGCAGAAGCATTTCAGGGCTTATGGCGCTGCTGATCTGCTTCACAACCATTCTCGGCGGGGGTATCACCGCCTTTGCCGCTTCCTCTTCCGGCGAAGTGGCAAAATCCTATTCCATCGGTTTCCCCCGAAGTGGGGATGCCAACCTCGATTACAGCGGCACTTGGGGTCATGATGAGCTGCATTATATGAACGGCTGGACCTCCGGTGAGGCAACATGGATGACCACACTGCACACCATCGGTTCCTTTGAAGGCCCTGCCTGCTACTGCATCGAGCCGGGTGTTCCCCGTCTGCTGGAGAAAACCTATACAAGATACGGCGAGGATTATTGGAAGAACTATCCATCTGATTACAACAGCACGATTGATGCCGATACCATCAAGACACTGCTGGGCAGAATCATGCAGTATGGCTATCAGGGTGACTTGTCCCTCGATTGGCGCTCGCAGAATGAAGCCGATGCTGACAAAATGGCGCACATGATGGCTACGCAGGTGCTGGTATGGGAAACGGTTGTCGGAGAGCGGGATGCAAACTTCAACCATGTTGACCCCGGCAGTGCTGATGCCGTGAAATCCGTGTACCGCACCTCTCACCCGCTGTATAGTCGCTTTTCTGCTTACTATGACAGCATCGAAGCCAGCGTTCAGAGCCACACGGTCATTCCCAGCTTCATGAGCAAGACTCCCAACAAGGCGCAGACGGTCGAGCTGAAATGGGACGGTAATCAGTACACAGCTACCTTGACCGACAGCAATCATGTGGTATCGGACTATACCTTCAGCAGCAATCTGGCTGATATTACTTTTACGACCAATGACGACACACTGACCATTACCGCAAAGACTGCCCCTGCGGAACCTGTGACCATCTCCGCCAGCAAGAACAATATCCGTAAGGGCGTTGTCGTATGGAGCGACGGTCACTATGGGCCTGACGGAACCATGCAGGATGCGGTCACTTACGCAGCCACCGTTATGGACCCCGTGCAGGCGTTCCTCAATCTGAAGGTGTCCTACGGCTCTGCCAAGATCGTCAAGACCTCGGAGGACGGCAAGGTGGATAACCTCACCTTTACCGTTACCGGAAACGGCGTCAATCAGACCGTCAAGACCAACTCCAAGGGCGAGATTCAGATCGACAACCTGATGCCCGGTGTCTACACCGTGACCGAAATGGACTACGACAAGTATGAACCGCAGGAGTCCCGCCGTGTGACGGTGGTTTCCGGTCAGGTTTCTACCGTAAACTTCAGCAACAAGCTCAAGCGAGGAGATTTGCAGATCGTCAAGTCCTCGGAGGACAATCTCAACGAGGGCGTGACCTTCCACCTTTACGGCACTTCACTCTCCGGCATTGCCGTGGACGAGTATGCCGCAACCGACGCAAACGGCGTGGCAACCTTTGAAGATGTCCTTATCTCCGGTTCCACACCTTATACCGTGGAGGAAGTGGACACTGCCGTTCGCTATGTTGTTCCCGAAGCGCAGTCTGTGCCTATCAACTGGAACGAGGTCACGAACCGCAGCTTCCTCAACATTCTGAAGAAATTCTCCGTGACCGTGACCAAGAGCGACGCTGAAACCGGCACGGCGCAGGGAGATGCTTCTCTTGCCGGTGCTGTTTACGGCATCTATAAGGGCGAAACCCTTGTGGATACCTACACCACCGACAAGAACGGACAGTTCGTCACCAAGGAGTATATCTGCGATGATGACTGGACGGTGCGAGAAATCACACCCTCCGAGGGCTATCTGCTTGATACCACCGTTCATAAGGTCGGTGCAGAGCCGCAGCTTTATACCGTGGAGCATAATCAGACGGCAAATGATGTGACCGAGCAGGTCGCAAAGGGCAATATCGCCATCATCAAGCACACCGATAACGTGCGTCCGTAAGGGCGTATTGATAATGCCTAAAGAGGTACTGGATTGGAGAGAAATCCAGTTGGTTAGCCGCCTAACCCGGAATCGAAAGATAAAGGGGACAAGAGCATGGCGGAAAAGCATATACGTTTGAAATCAGTGTATAAGCGGGATATGCGAGACCAAAGGCGTGGCATGGTTAAGGCTAAACTGCTTTAAATCCAGTTTCTTTGCTCTAAGTGTGGAGATGTGCGAAGACTGATTGCGCACATGGACAATTTCTATCAGTGAAACCGTTGTCGTCACTGATACTCTCTGAAAATGTCCCGGCATACAGGAAGTATGTAAAAGGAATGAACGGAAACCTAAACCACACCCAATGTATCAATACGACTAAACGGAGATTGCCTAAACCAGAACGCAGAAATGCTATGTGTAATGCCCTATGGCGATAAATCCCAAGTGTGAAAAGCGAGGGAGATGACACTGAATATCCGGCATGGCAACGGAGCCGCCATAGTAGTCCGAGTGCGGGAAAGCCGCATACATGGCGAAGGGCGGCAGGTCATTCTATTGATAATCGAATGGAGGTATGCGAAATGCAAAAAGCTGAAACGGTATTATCAATACTAAAGCAAAAATCCAAACAAGATGAATCACACCGGTATGACCGTATCTACAGAAATCTTTTCAATGAGGACTTCTTTTTGCGGGCATATCAAAAAATCCATGCTAAGCAAGGCAATATGACGCCCGGAACAGACGGGACAACCATTGACGGTTTTAGCAGGAAGCAAATTTCTCAACTGATAGAACTGCTCAAATGGGAACGCTATCAACCAAAACCTGTCCGAAGGACATATATCCCCAAGAAGAACGGTAAAATGCGACCTTTGGGTATCCCTGCCTTTGCTGACAAGCTGGTACAGGAAGTAGTACGGCAGATTTTAGAGGCAATCTACGAGCCAATTTTCAGCGATAATTCGCACGGTTTTCGGCCTAATAGAAGCTGTCACACCGCACTGTATCAAATTAAAAGCACCTGTAGGGGAACCAACTGGGTAATTGAAGGCGATATCACCGGGTGCTTCGACCATATCGACCATGAAATATTGTTAAAGATACTCTCGAAGAAGATTGATGACGGTAGATTTCTTGAGCTTATTCGGAAATTCCTGAAAGCCGGATATTTGGAATTCAACCAGAAGTACAATTCGCTGTCGGGAACACCGCAGGGCGGCATCATCAGCCCCATTTTGGCCAACATTTATCTGCACGAGTTTGATAAGTTCATGGAAGGAATATCTGCTGAATACACCAAAGGGAAACAGCGGAGACCATATCGTGAATATCAGATTCTCCAATACAAACGAAACCGTGCAAAAAAGAAAGGCAATCAGGAACAAGCGGATGAGTACCTGCGGCAAATGCAGAATATCCCTGCCTTAGACCCTATGGATAAAAACTATCAGCGTGTAAAATATGTGCGCTATGCGGACGATTTTGTGGTCTGTATCATCGGCAGCAAGGCAACAGCGAATGAAATCAAGGAAAGAATTGCAGGTTTCATGCAAAAGGAACTTCATCTTGAATTGAGCCGGGAAAAAACGAAAATCACCAATCTGTCGGATAAACGAGTGCGTTTTCTGGGATACGAAATTACAAAATCTCAAGAGAACACAAAGCAAGTGGTTGATTCAATCGGTCGAAAGAAACGCTCTGTAAACGGTACAATTCAGTTAGTTGTGCCGGGAGATGTTATTCGGGAAAAGCTCAAGCCGTTCATTAAAAAGGGAAAACCCTATCAGGTGGGGGCACGAGTTAATCTGCCCGTGATTGAAATTATCAGTCAGTACAACGCAGAAATCAGAGGGCTTTACAATTACTATTGCTTAGCAACGGATGTCAGCACGAAAATATCCACATTTCAGTATTATCACTATTTCAGCATGATTAAGACAATCGCCCGAAAGGAAAAATCATCGGTCAAAAAGGTTATTCAGAAATATGGAATTGATGTTCCCAGAAAAAATGGAACTGGCACCATGCGTATTGTTGGTATCAGATACAATACGAAAGAAGGCCCTAAAACGATGACCTACTTCAATGACAGTCTAAAAAAGGTTAGCCGACCTGCCGGAGAAATCTCCGACCAATTCGGACAGGTATTAAAGGGTGGTCAGTTAATGAAAAGGCTCAACAGTGATGTATGTGAATTATGTGGAGCAGAACATTGTGCCTTGGAGATTCATCATGTAAGGAAGCTTAAGGACATTGTGAAGAAATACCGAAAACGTGGAACGCCTATGCCTAACTGGGTATGGCTGATGAGCTATATGAAGCGCAAAACGCTCGTCTTATGCCATGACTGCCACGTCAATCTTCATAATGGAACTTTGTAAAATGCTTTAGGAATGGCTGGGGAGCCGTATACATCGAAAGGTGTACGTACGGTTCTGAGGGAGGTTCTCGGAAATCCTGTCATAGAAATATGATAAGGCGTCCGGTTCCTACCCTACGGTGATACGCAGATTGAAACGCCCGAAAATGGCGCCGAGTTTGCCGTGTACCTGAAAGCCGCAGGCAGCTACGAGGTTGCCGAGGACACCGAGCGTGATTATCTCACCTGTGATGAAAACGGTTTTGCCCAGACCAAGGATATGCCTTACGGCATCTACACCGTCCATCAGGTTTCCGGCTGGGAAGGCAGCGAGCTGATGCCCGACTTTGATGTGTTCATCTCTCAGAATGGGGCGACTTATCGCTACCTTATCAACAATGCACCCTTTAACAGCTTCATCAAGATCGTGAAGCAGGACGCAGAAACCGGCAAGACCATTCCTTACGCCGGCGCAGGCTTCAAGATTTATGACCCGGAAGGCAATCCCGTAACAATGACCTTCACTTACCCGACGCCCACCACCATTGATGTGTTCTACACCAATGCAGAAGGTTCTCTTGTTACGCCGGAAAAGCTGCCCTTTGGAAAGGGGTACTCTATTGTCGAGGTACAGGCTCCCTACGGCTATGTCCTCGATGAAACGCCCGTGTACTTCGATGTCACGGAGGATAATTCCACAGAAGAAAGCGGGGTTACGGTAGTAAAAGTGGATAAGCCCAATATGGCACAGAAAGGCACCATCACCGTGGAAAAAACCGGCGAGGTGTTCTTCGGCGTTTCCGTCATCGGCGGCGTAGATGAAAGCGGAAACGAACTGCCCACCATCTATCAGCCGCAGTATGAAAAGCGTGGACTTCCCGGTGCGGTCTATGAGATCATCGCCGCAGAGGATATTATCACGCAGGACGGAACTGTCCGAAATCAGAAGGGTGAGGTCGTAGACACCGTTACAACCGATGCAACCGGCACAGCCGTGAGCCGTGAACTCTACCTTGGCAAATATGAGGTGCGTGAGATCACAGCACCCCACGGGATGGTGCTCAACCCGGAACCCCACTGTGTCGAGCTTGTCTACGCCGGTCAGAATGTTGCCGTAACGGAAACGGCGACTTCGTTCGAGAACGAGCGTCAGAAGGTGGAGATCAGCCTTGTAAAGTCTATCGAGCAGAATGAGTGCTTCGGCATCGGCAATAACGGTGAAATGAAGAATATTTCCTTTGGGCTGTTCGCCGCCGAGGAAATCGTATCTGCCAGCGGCACTTCCATTCCCGCAGACGGTCTGATCGAGATCATCTCTCCGAATGAGGACGGAACGGCAAAGGTTAAGACCGGCCTTCCTTTTGGAAGCTACTATGTGCAGGAGCTTGCCACCGACAGTCACTACAAGCTCTCCGATACCAAGTATCCCGTAACCTTTGCGTATGTCGGTCAGGATACGGCAGTTGTAAAGATTGCCGCTAATGACGGCAAGGCAATCGAAAATGATCTGATCTACGGTTCGGTTTCCGGCAAGAAAGTCGATGGAAACGGCAGTGCTCTCGGTGGTGCGCTGATTGGACTGTTCCGCACGGATGACGGCGAGTTTACAAAGGAAAACGCTCTGATGACTACCACTTCTGCTGAAGATGGTAGTTTTTCTTTTGAGAGCATTCCTTACGGCACTTGGTATGTCCGTGAGATCGAACAGCCCGCCGGCTTCGTGCTGGATGACACCATCTATCCCGTGTCCATCGGCGCAGACGGTCAGGTCGTGGAGATCGAAATCGTCAACAGGTATGTCCGTGGAAACATCCATCTGACCAAGGTGGATTCCGAATATCCCGATAATAAGCTGACCGGAGCAACCTTTGAGGTCTACAAGGACAGTAACGCAAACGGCAAGCTGGACGACGGTGATGAGCTGCTCGGCACACTGACCGAAAAGGAAATCGGTGAATACGGTATGAATGACCTGTTCTATGGTCGCTACTTCGTCAAGGAAACCAAAGCCCCGGAGGGTTTTGTACTCGATACCGGCGTGTATGAAGTGATGATCGACACCAACGGCAAGACCTACGAGGTGGAGAACAAGGCAGGTGTCGGCTTCATCAATGATGCGATGCGTGGCAACCTGAAGATTGTTAAAACCTCCTCTGACGGCAAGGTCAAGGGCTTCGCTTTCCGGATTACCGGAGCAAATGGCTATGACATTATCCTTGAAACCAATGACAAGGGTGAGATCTTCATTGACGGGCTTCGCATCGGGGACTACACCATTTCTGAGGTAAGCAACTCGGCTTCTTCGATGTATGTCATCCCTGCTGATAAGAAGGCAACGGTCAAGTTCGGCTCCACTACCATTGTGGAGATGCACAATGTTCTGCGTGATACTCCCAAGACCGGCGATACTACCAATCTGCCGCTGCTCTATGCCCTTGCAGGTCTGTCCGCAGTGGGCATCGCTGTGTGCGGCGTTATCGGATTTAAGAAAAAGAATAAGGAGCATCGTAACTAATGGAACCTAAAACCATCGTGGCTATCGTACTGGTAGCCTTTATCATCGGCGGCTTTATCTTCTTGCAGATTAGATCGAAAAACAAGAAGTGAGCTGATTATCCAAGGGGCGGAGCCAAAACTCCGCCCCTTTTCTACTACCCGAAGGAGGGATTCCATGAATCAACAGAAAACTGTGGAAAGCCGTGTGCTTTCTATCTTGAAGGACTGTCCGAGAGCAAGGTTCGACGATATGATCCTTGTTATGCACTACTACAATCGCTATGCGACTTATCTCAGAGCCGTTCTCAGAGCCGGTGAACTGCCTCTCAATGACCTTGCGTTCAACTACAAAGTCTACGGACTGCCGTGTTTTGAAACCATCCGCAGGGCAAGGCAGCGTGTGCAGTCGCTTTTTCCGGAATACTCCCGCAACGCCGAGCAGGATGATATGGTTATCATCATCGGCATTCTCTGAGGTAACGGTTATGGAAAATGAAAAAAGAATGGTCGGTGATTACACCGTCCTCTGCGCCGTGAATATCGGCTCCCGTGAAATCATCCTTGCTGAGAATGAGCAGAGTGCCAACGGAGAACGCTTCCTCTGCTGCTACGGAGAGCGAAACGACATATTCGAGAAGTTTACCGAGTGTGCCGTTGGTGACGACTATATTGATGCGGCACTATTCTTTGCAGAGCGTATCAAGAAAGATGCCGAGCAGTTTCGGGCAGAGGTTGAAAAGCTGGATATTCCCGTGACGGTTATCACCGAGGCGGACTGTATCCCCGACCACTACAAAAACGACATCAACGGCAAAATCATCGCCATCAATCCAGCTGTTCTCAAACCGGAGTATCAAAGAGCCGACCGGCAGCTTTATCTTGTAACCGGCGGCTTCGGTGCTTCTGCAAATGCCCGTGGCAGCGCTGTATTTTGCAGAAATCTCTATGACGGTAAGGATACCCGTTATGAGCGTATGGATGTGCTGGGTGAAGTAAAGCCGGAGTGTATGCCCGATTGGGCAGAAAAGAAAGCAATTCTTTTTCGGCATACGCAAAGCAGTAAGCTGATGTTTGAGTATGGTGGCAGGCGGTTCAGCCCATATCGCTTGTTCACAAAAGCCGAAAATACCCTTGACTTCATATCACTTCATACCGCAAGAGATTTTGAACTTGGCTTTATGAGCAGGGATTGTCCTGAGAGCAAAACCTCATATAGCTATGCGGAGTTCTACAAGAAGTCGAGCATCAAGAACTGCGATCTGTTTGTGTGTGCAGACAACGGCAAACTCTACTGTCCGGGAGAAAATGAACTATTCGAGTGGCAAGGTGAAATCGGGAAAAGTGATTTCGACAGAAAGCCACATACGAAATCTCAGAAGGAGTACGAACGATAAGGAGGTAAACACCTATGGCAACAAAGAAAACCGCAGCCGAGCAGGGCTTGCAGCAGAAAATGAAGGTGCTGGCAAAGCTCTTTGACGCAGGCTGCAAAACCGAAAAAGACTTGAAGGCGCTGACCCTGCCGACGATCCTGAAAATCCCCGATGTGACCGTGCCGGATATGACGGTCATCACCGAGATTCAGGAGCAGGTCGCAAAGAATCGCCTTTTCTCATACTTGGGAGGTGGAACAGATGAGCCAAGCGACACGACCGAATGACCGCCACATCATTTGGAGCAACCAAAACCTTGATGTGGACGACTGGCGAGAGGACTACAAGGAGTTCCTTGAAGCGAATGAACTGGACGACGACCCGAATGATGAGCAGGCACTCTATGAGTGGATGGAGGAAACCAATTACGACTACCTCTCCGATGAGCGAATGAATCTGAATGTCCAGCTCTCCCAGCCGATCATTGTTATCGGTGACATCGGCAGATGGAACGGCAGAGTGATGGGCTACAAGGACATCCCCTCCGGCAACATCCGAGATTGTCTGTATGCCGACACCGACTATACCGAATGGTATGTAGATAAGTACGGCGACCTTCGTGCCGATGCAACTCATCACGACGGCACAAATCACTATCTCTACCGAGTGTTTAAGGACGGCGTTTCCGAAACACAGATGGAGAACTTGAGAGATAAAATCTATCACGGCAAAGCCACACGAGCCGATATTACCCGGCTGACCCGGCGACTTGGGGATGAGATCGCCGCCGTTTACGGCTTTGACATCCCGAAACAACGAACACCGCAAGAAAGGGGCGCAAGATAATGACAGATTTCACACTGCGACCGCTGACCGTTCCCGAACGCAAATACACCTACTCTCAAAGCTCGCAGCTTCAAGGGCAGACAGGCAATATCGGTTATCTGCGTGGGGACTTCGGCTCAAGCGGCAATCAGTTTTATACCACTTGGTTTGATACCCGACCGCAATGGAAAAGCGATGAGTTCAAGCGGGACTTGGATGATGTAATCAACGCCCTGCGCTCCGAGGAGTACGGACTGCTTCAAAGCCGTTCTCAGATGGTGCGTTATGGGCGTGAGAACAAGGAAAGCGAAATGCAGGGTGCTTATACCACTGAGTTCGGCTTCCGAGCAGATACCGAGAAATATGCGTTCGTGCTTCGCTGTAATCCA
>OMGY01003716.1_pt1 | contig 10031 bp, 4 predicted proteins | sample 1674461 | NCBI WGS metagenome assembly OMGY01 (sample SAMN05578579, study PRJEB25193) | human gut metagenome | biome: Human Microbiome; feature: human-associated habitat; material: feces | host: Homo sapiens | place: USA:Birmingham
AGCTGACGACAGCCGGGGTCAGGACGATTTATAAATACGGCGTGGCCTTCAGCGGCAAAAAGGTCGAAGTGGCAGTCGGATGAGGCTGACGAATTTCAAAGTATCAGCTTTCAGCTTCCAAAGTATCAAATTGATACTTTGGCGAAATCCCAAAGTGCCAGCACGGTGGTTCCAAAGTGCCAAATTGGCACTTTGGAGATGTGCTTATATCAAATGCTAAATGAATTAACAAAAATCGAGGGAGACTGCTTATGAAATCAAATTTTGATTTTCTGAATCGATACTGGCCTGCATTGGCACAGATCGGCGCAACCGCAGAAACCTATGTCTATTCTGATCCCAATGCCTGTATCTATAAACTCGGAATGTTTGCCGAGCGCTTAGTGCAGGAGATCCTTGTCTTCGAGCACATTGCGGAGCCGGCTGTTGACAACACCCACGCAAATCGAATTCGCATTTTGAAGCGAGCCGGTTTATTGCCGCACGAAATTGACAACACGCTATATGTTCTTCGCAAGACAAGGAACTCGGCAGTACATATAGGTACGGACTCCGTGGACGAAGCAAAGACATTGCTATCCTTGACATACAATCTTGCTGTTTGGTTTATGGAAACCTATGGAGACTGGGGATATATTGCGCCTGAGTTCGTTATGCCGAGCGAGACCACACACGAAGATTTGGAATCCGTTATTGCCGAGCAGGAAAGGAAAATCGAGGAATTGACGAAGCAACTGGCCGTGGTCAAGACCGCCGCTTCGGGCAAAACGCAGAAGGAGCGCGCAAGGCGGTCAGAATCTGTCTCCGCTATGATGAATTGGAATGAGGCGCAGACCAGATGCTTGATTGACGAGCAGCTTCGTCTTTCTGGTTGGGAAGCTGATACGCAGAACCTGCGCTACAGCAAAGGAACGCGTCCTGTAAAGGGGAGAAATATTGCCATCAGCGAATGGCCTACCAATTCGGCCTTTTACAAAAACGGGTATGCGGATTATGCATTCTTCGTTGGCGAGAAGCTCGTAGCATTGATGGATGCAAAAAAGATGTCGGAAGATGTGGCATCTACCATCGATGTGCAGGTAAAGGACTATGCTGCACATATTAAGCCGGAGGATATTCCACATACGGTTGGAAACTGGAATGGTTATCAGGTCCCCTTCCTCTTCGCTTCAAATGGCAGGGCGTATTTAGAGCAGCTGCGGACGAAGTCTGGTATTTGGTTTTTGGATGTCCGGGAACAGGAAAATCAACCGTATCCTATTCGGAACTGGTTTAGCCCAAGTGACCTGATGGAAAAACTTGGTCAGAATACAGCGGCGGCCAATCAGGCGCTGGCTGCAGCAGATAATTCGTTTATGACAGATCCTAATGGATTGAATCTGCGCGACTACCAGATCAAGGCCATTGATAAGGCAACAGAGGCAATCGTTGACGGCAAGAGAACGGCCTTGCTTGCAATGGCCACCGGAACGGGCAAAACCCGTACTGTTCTGGGACTTATCTACAAGATGCTGGAATCCAAGCGTTTCCGTCGTATTCTTTTCCTTGTGGATCGAGTGTCCCTCGGTGAGCAGGCAATGGACACCTTCAAAGATGTCAAGCTGAAGGAACTGCTGACGCTGGACAAAATATATGAGATCAAAGCGATCGATGACAACATCATCAATCTGGAAACCAAGGTCAGCATTTCAACGGTGCAGGGGCTTTTGAAACGCACGATTCTGGCAGAAGAACCGGATTTGATGCCCGGTGCATTTGATTTGATTATTGTGGACGAAGCCCACCGAGGCTATATTTTTGACCGTGAAATGACGGAAGAAGAAATCCTCTACGATAATCAAGATGATTATATGAGCAAGTACAAGCAGGTTATCGAGTATTTCGATGCGGTGAAAGTTGCCTTGACTGCTACGCCCGCCCTGCACACGACCGAGATTTTCGGGGAGCCGGTCTATACCTACAGCTACCGTGAGGCGGTTATCGATGGCTGGCTGGTGGATCACGACCCTCCGTATCTGATTAATACGGATTTCATTGAAAATGACGCACAGTTCAAGAAGGGTGAAACCTTGGCGCAATATGACCCCAACACCAATGAACTTTTGAACGGTGCAGTTTTGGACGATGAAATGGATTTCGATGTGTCGGAGTTCAACCGCAAAATTGTTCTGCCGGATCATACCCGCAAGGTGCTGGAAGAAGTTTCGACCTACCTGAATCCGGAAAGTGGAGAAAAGACGCTGATTTTTGCGGTGAATGATGCACACGCTGACCGTATTGTGGATACGCTCCGAGAGATTTACAAGCCCTATGGCATTTCCAATGATGCCATTATGAAAATCACGGGCAAAACTGCCGGCGGCAACAAAAAGAAGATTTTGCAGGTGATCAAGCAGTTCAAGAACAACCAGTACCCCAACATTGCCGTAACAGTCGACCTGCTGACTACTGGAATCGATGTGCCGGCAATTTGCAATTTGGTGTTTATGCGCAAGATCAACAGCCGGATCCTCTTTGAGCAGATGCTGGGACGCGCTACTCGCCTTTGCCCGGAAATCGGAAAGACGCACTTCAATATCTTCGATGCAGTTCGCGTGTACGAGGACTTGGACGACACTTCCAATATGAAGTCAGTCTCCGTTAGCAAATCAATGGCTGAATTGTTGGAGGATTTGTTCCGTCCGGGTGAGGTCAGCAAGCAGCCTGTCAAAGATCGCATTTTGGCAAGATTGCAGCGTAAGAGCAACAATCTGACCGATGAGCAAAAGTATGATGTATCCGAGCGCTTGGGCGAAAAAACGATTCGGGAATATGCGAAGGAATTGAAAAGCTGTACAGAGGAAGCTTTTGTGCGACGCTGCCGGGAGGATAAGGATTTCCTGCTTTGGTTTGACAACCTGAAGGGCAAAAAGCGCGGACATTACTATTCCGAAAAGGAAGATACTCTTTTGGAAACGACCCGCGGCTATGGTGACACGGAAAAACCGCAGGATTATCTGGACTCTTTTGTGGCCTATGTTAATGAGAACAAAGACCGTATCGAAGCGATCCGCATAGCCTGCACCCGCCCCAGCGATATGACCCGGGTGCAGCTTCGGGAGTTAAAGCTGGAACTGGATAAGGAGAATTTCACCGAGAGCAGCTTGAATGAAGCGTCCAGTGCGGTGAGCAATGAACGGATCGTGGCAGACATTATCGCCTTTGTTCGTCGGGCTGTACTTAAAACGCCGCTGGTGAACCACGATGACCGCGTGAAAATGGCCTTTTCTAAACTGATTTCGGCGCATCACTTTAACAAAATGCAGCTGGATCTGCTGGAAAAGATCAAGGTATATATGCTTCACGAGAGCATCCTCAATATCGAGACCTTTGAGGCACCGGCGTTCAAGATGGATGGAGGTTTCGCACGCTTTAACAAGAAGTTTGGCGGGCAGCTTGCGGAGATCATCCGTGAGATCAACACTTATATTTACGAAGGAGCAGCTTAAATGAGCACGCAAGATATTGTACAGAAACTTTGGAACCTCTGCAATGTGCTGCGGGATGACGGTATTACTTATCACCAGTATGTGACAGAGCTGACCTACATTCTGTTTTTGAAAATGGCCGATGAGACCGGTGCAGATAAGGATATTCCCGAAGCATATCGTTGGGGCTCTTTGACCAGCCGTTCCGGCATTGACCTGAAAAAGCACTACTATACGCTGCTCAGCAAGCTGGGCGAAGAATCCGTTGGCCGCGTGGCACAGATTTACGCCAACGCATCCTCCAGCATCGAGGAGCCGAAAAACCTCGAAAAAATCATCACGGAGATCGATAAGCTGGACTGGTATGAGGCCAAAGAGGAAGGTCTGGGCGACCTGTATGAAGGACTCTTGGAGAAAAACGCCAATGAGAAGAAGTCCGGTGCCGGTCAGTACTTCACCCCTCGTGTGCTGATCGATGTGATGACGGAGCTCATCAAACCTCAGCTGGGCGACAAGTGCTTTGACCCGGCCTGTGGTACTTTTGGCTTTATGATTGCAGCCAACCGCTATGTCAATGCGCATAACGATATGTATGCACTCTCTGACCGTCAGGCAGATTTCCAGCAGAACAAAGCGTTCAACGGTGTGGAGCTGGTGCACGAGACCCATCGCTTGGCATTGATGAACGCCTATCTGCACAATATGAATGCTAACATCACATTGGGGGATTCTCTCGCACAAAGCGCCAAGGGATTGAAAGATTTTGATGTTATTCTGACCAATCCGCCCTTTGGCACGAAAAAGGGCGGTGAGCGCGCCACCAGAGATGATATTTCTTTCCAGACCTCCAACAAGCAGCTGAACTTTTTGCAGGTGATCTATCGCAGCCTGAAGGCGGACGGCAAGGCCCGTTGCGCCGTGGTGCTGCCGGATAATGTGTTGTTTGCTGCCGGTGACGGTGCCAGCGTGCGCCGGGAACTGATGAATTTCTGCAATCTGCATACCATTCTGCGCCTGCCTACCGGCATTTTCTATGCACAGGGCGTCAAGACCAATGTGCTGTTCTTTACCCGCGGGACAACCGAGCAGGATAACACCACCGAGGTTGCATTCTACGATATGCGCACCAATATGGACAGCTTTGGTAAGACCAGGCAGCTGCGCAAGAGTGATTTCGACGAGTTTGTGGCAGGGTATGAAGACCCGTCCAAGCGCACCGGCGAGCGCTGGAGCAGATTCACTCGTGAGGAGATCGCCAAGAATCCGGACGATAGTCTTGACCTTGGCTTGATCCGCGACGACTCCATCGTGGATTATGACGATCTTCCTGACCCTGTAGAAAGTGGCGAGGAAGCGATTGCGAATCTGGAAGAAGCGGTCGATCTGCTGAAAAGTGTTGTGCGTGAGCTTCGTACTCTGACGGAGGAAAAGTGATGGCAAGAGCAAAAAAAGAAGCCGCCCTCACGCCCGAAGAGCGTTTGCAGGCGGCCTTGGTGCCGGATTGGGAGTGGCCGTATAAGCTGCCGGAGAATTGGTGCTGGACAAGAATCGGTATGGTTAGTAATTTTGAACGCGGAATTACTTTCCCAGCAGCCGCAAAAGAAGCTGCACCAACTGAGGATAATATTCCGTGCCTTCGCACAGCAAACGTGCAAGAAAATCTTGAAATTGACGATATGATATATGTCAACAGAGACTTTATGAAGGGAAATATCGCAAAACTGGTGCGTGAAAACGACATTATTATGTCTTCGGCCAATTCCAGAGAGCTTGTTGGTAAATCTTCTTTAGTAACACATATTCCTTTCCCTATGACTTTTGGCGGTTTTGTTCTTAATATAAGAGCGAAAAAAATGTCCAGTAAATATTTGTTCTATTTCTTGCGGCACGAATTCCTTGCAGGGAAATTCATCGGAGAATCTTCACAGACAACGAACATTGCAAATATCAACACAACGACGCTAGGAAACTACGAAATCCCTCTCCCGCCAATTCCCGAGCAGCAGCGCATTGTTGATCGCATTGAAAGCCTGTTTGCCAAGCTGGACGAGGCCAAGGAAAAGGCACAGGCTGTGGTGGATAGCTTTGAAACCCGCAAAGCCGCTATTCTGCATAAAGCTTTCACCGGTGAACTGACTGCGAAATGGCGGGAAGAGCACGGCGTGGGGATGGAGAGTTGGGAATACATACCATTTGAAACGATTATCGAAAAAATGCAGAATGGTCTTGCGAAGAGAAAGGGGATCAGCGGAACCCCCTATGTTGTTTTGAGACTGGCCAATCTCACAGATTGCGGATTTAACACCGATGACTTAAGAGAAATTTTATTGGATGAGAAAGAGCAGGCGAATTATGAATTAAGGCCGAATGATGTAATAATGATTCGTGTTAATGGCTCAAAAGATAATGTGGGAAAGCAATATCTTATTACAAATCAGCACCATTGGGCATTCTGCGATCATATAATTAGAATTCGATATTCGAGCAGCTTACTTCCTCAGTATATGGTTTATTTTTCGAAAAGCAAAAACTATCGCATATATGTCAAAGAGAACATTGTGTCAAGTGCAGGACAAAACACCATTAGTAGAAAAGGAATGGTAGGATTGGTAGTTCCTATACCGTGTCTCAATGAACAATTTGAAATTGTTCATATTCTTGATGATTTGTTTTCAAAAGAACAACAGTCCAAAGAAGCCGCCGAAGCAGTCCTTGATCAGATCGAACTGATGAAAAAATCCATTCTCGCCCGTGCCTTTCGTGGTGAACTGGGTACGAATGACCCAAGCGAGGAGAGTGCGGTGGAATTGCTGAAGCAGATCATTTAACATACTTGTTGAAAGTAAGAACAGAAATGAGGGATGATGGTGCTGGATCAGACAAATGCAAATATTGAAAGACATATCAAAACCCACACAGAGCGTTCCGATGATGATCGTTCGGCAGTATCTGTGTTGGAGACATTTCTTCGTTCAAATGGAAGAATCAACACTTCTTTTGCCTCAGATGATAAGTGGCCCAATCACGATGACACTTTCGAGTTTGTTCCCAATCCTGACATTTCTAGACGGCCCAAGCAGGCTTTCTATGTCCAAATAAAGGGAACACGCAATTATACTGAGCGCGAGGGTGTTATCAAGTACACACTAAAAGATCTCGCTTTTCCTGCTTTTATATGTGGCAGAGTATCTCTTGATCCGGGAATTCTGTTTGTGATTCTCAATCCCGCTGAACGCGGAGATGAGAGAGTTTTTTGGAAGTATATGTCGCCCAGTTTTCTTAACCGTATTGATTTTGCAAAAGACAGTATAACCGTCAGTTTTTCACCGGAAGAGGAAATCTTGAACAATGGCGAAAGCGTTTTAGCTTTTTGCGAGAGGTTAGAAGAAATTGTCGAACGGCATTCCTTTGTAAACCAATTGGAGCGGCATAGTTATTCTTTTGAAGAAGCTAAGCGAATTGTCGAGGCCTGTGATGAGGAAATCACGGAAAGCATTGACAATTTAAGCATTCTAAATAAGAACCGCGATAATATTTCACGGAGAATTCTGACGAGATTGAATGATCTGTGCATTTCAGCATTACTGTTGAATGCAATGAAAGATGGCTATCAAAATCCCAACGCCGGCTTTGCGTGGGAATACTCACTCTTAAGGGCAAATACAAAGTACTTAGGAAATTTTTACCGAGGATTGCAATATATTGGGCGTCGAATTCCCGAGGAGGGTCAAGCAGAACGACTAATGCTGAAGTACTATAGCTTTATGTGGCAGATACGCCAATCGCTCTACGAAAACTACGGCATCACCGTGCTTCAGAACTTGGAGAAATTTCAGGAATATACCGGAACTGATGAACTGGATAAACAATACTATGAGTTGGTGGCGAACGCTTTCTCAAACCCAAAAACTGAGCAGAAACATAACAGTAATACGAGGTTTTATATTCAAAAAAGGACTCCGTTTTATGTCGGTAAAGAGCGTTATTTTGAGGTAACACTGCAGCAAGCGGACATCTATGCGTCAAAGTATAACCGAATTACAGCATATACCCAGCTTGACATTTCTACAGGCTATTCTGTCCAAATCGACTATGTCCCATCATTCATTAATCTCTGGGGTGTCAATACAGAAATTAAAATTATCACAGCTTGGCGTGTTTCGGTAGATCCTAAATGTTTGAACAAGCTTGGAAGGATACTTAATATGCGCCTTCAGCTTTCTTCAAAATATGGAGAATATGATGCCCTGATGAGATTCCTAACAGAAACAGGTATGGATTTTCTGGAAATGATTGATCTTCGGGAGATACATTTCTCGAATCTTTTGGAGTCGGTTTACAAAAAAACAAACACCTCTTATTTCAAAGATGTCTTACAGCAGTTGCGGGATAACTATTCTACAGGTTCAACACGCTTCGGACGATATACAATTCGGTATCTGTTACTGAAACTGCGCGAAGATCTTTTGGAACGCGTTATGCCGTCTCAGTTTAGTCCGCAATGGAAATGCAAGGATTTATACCTGTCTAGAAAATGTTTTCCGTTTGAGTGTAACCCACTTGCTTCTGATTTAGCAGACAGTAAAACAAGTCAACTAAGTCAAGCCAAGTACTTAGCCAGAGTAGTTGAAAAAGAAAAGACTGAGATCGCTGTTCCATACTGGTCTATTGCAAAGTCTATGCAAGATACCGGCGAAATTTACTGCAATCTTGGTGGAGACTTAACCGAACAGGCAATCCAGAAATATAATGATTGCTTAGACGATTGGGAAAGACAGAAAGGGTATGAAATCATTTCGGATGGAAATGTTGCTTGTATTGCAGCATATGAAGCTTCGACGCTCTTTATTTTTAATAAACTACTGGAACTATCGCAGCTCCCAAATAAAGGCCAAAAAGAAGTTAATGAAAGATACTTGAGAGATTGCAATATTGCTTTTTCTGATCCTAAAAAAGAAGAAACTCTTAAATATGCTTTTGTAAACTCCCGCGTACTTCTTATTTACGGAGCTGCCGGTACCGGAAAAACGACCCTAATCGATATGATCTCGACAATGCTGTCTGGGCGTCGGAAATTGTTTCTTACCAAAACACATACGGCCTTGCAGAATCTGCAGAGGCGAATTAATAATCCGGGGGCTGATGCCAGTTTTGTAAGCATCAATAGTTTTACGAAGAGGGTAAACCTTCCTGATTATGATGTTATCTTTGTAGACGAATGCAGCACCATTGATAATCGTGTTATGAAGGTATTCCTCGAGAAAATGCGCCCGGATACATTCTTAGTACTTGCGGGAGACACCTATCAGATAGAATCTATTGATTTCGGTAATTGGTTTACTTATGCCAAGGATATTATTAAGACTAAAGGTTCGAATGTTGAACTCGTAAGCACTTGGAGAACAAAGGATCCCGGTTTAATTGAGCTTTGGAACGAGACTCGAAATAAGGGTGCGCTAATAACGGAAAAACTTGTTATCGACGGCCCATTTTCTGAAAATATTGGCGAAGGAGTGCTCAATTCCGAGATAATGGATGAGGTGATTTTATGCTTGAACTATGACGGAAAATTTGGCTTGAACAATATGAATAGCTATTTTCAAAATGCTAACACAGAAAAGGCTGTTGTCTGGAGAGACTGGAAATATAAGGTTGGCGATCATATATTGTTCAATGACACGGATAGATTTTCTCTGCTGTATAATAATTTAAAAGGGCGTATTGTCCAAATAGAACTGTTCGACCGTAGAATCAGATTTACAGTAGATGTAGAGATCCCGTTAACAGAACAAGATTGCCAAAACGACGGCATAGAATTCATTGATATAATTAATGATGTGACCCGAATACGATTTGATGTGCTTGATTTTGAAGAGGAAATGACGGATGAAGATCGTAAGAAAACAGTCGTACCGTTTCAGCTTGCCTATGCGGTTTCAATTCATAAAGCGCAGGGCTTAGAGTATAGGTCAGTTAAGGTTGTTATTCCGAGTAGTAACGCTGAAAAAATAACACACGGCATTTTCTATACAGCAATTACGCGTGCAAAAGAAGAGCTGAAAATCTACTGGAGTTCTGAAACAATGCAAGAAGTCGTCGCTGGATTTTCGGTAGACACTTCAAGACAAAAAAGTTTGGCAATTATTAAGGAAAAGCTGAAGCAGGACAAGAATACTTAGGAATAGGGCACCGACCGTTTGGCCGGTGCTCTATTTATATATGAGCCATCTATAAGTCAATAGTGATTACCAGCCGTCCTCCTATCATCGGGAGGGCGGCTTTTTTGCGTCTTGATAGAAAAATTGAGAAATTTCTCGAAGCACCCTGCCAAACGGCACCCCTTATTCAGAGTAAGTAGAAGGGCCTTTTGAAAAATTGTTGGAATTTTTTCATATTACTTTGCCAAAATCTCAAAAAATTTCCCAATTGGTTAGTAGGAGGGGCACTTAAAAATTTTTTCTAAAACCCATTTGTTATTTGCCCGAAAAGTTCCCAGTTGATTAGTAGTAGGGTTCGCAGAAAAATTCTCAAAAGTTTTTTCGTTCAAATCCGAAAAAATTTCCC
>OMGY01003717.1_pt1 | contig 10031 bp, 8 predicted proteins | sample 1674461 | NCBI WGS metagenome assembly OMGY01 (sample SAMN05578579, study PRJEB25193) | human gut metagenome | biome: Human Microbiome; feature: human-associated habitat; material: feces | host: Homo sapiens | place: USA:Birmingham
TGGGTTATTTTTTTTGCAATTAATTAGTGTTGCACTTGATATTGTAATTTATCAATTAAAAAAATACTTGCTTCATTTCTTTCAATTTCTTTTAAAATAGATGAATAGCGACCAATATCTATATTTAGCATAATAACCTCTCAATAAAAAAATAAAATTAGTGTTTAATGTGGAATTATAGTAATTATAAAGTATTTAGTATTTAAATTTAATTTTAAAAATATAAAAAAATTAAATTTACAATTAAATTCCATGATATTTAACCAGTAATATATATTATATCATATTATTTACAAAAATTAATCATTTATTAGATGAAAAGAGATAAAAAAAACACGATTTGAATAGTATATATTAGGAAATTTATTTTAAGGAGTAATTATGAAAAATAAAAGAGATGAAAAAGATTGCACATTAACCACTGATAATGGCATTCCTATTTCTAATGATACAAGCTCTTTAACTGTAGGGGAGGATGGTCCTGTTTTATTAAAAGATACCAATTTAATTGAAAAGCTTGCTAGCTTTGATAGGGAGAGAATACCGGAAAGAGTAGTACATGCAAAAGGATCTGCAGCTTATGGATACTTTGAAGTAACAAATTCTATGAGAAAATATACAATAGCTAAGGTTTTTACAGAAGAAAATAAAAGAGTACCTGTTTTAGTAAGATTTTCAACAGTTATAGGTTCAGAAGGTTCTGCAGATACAGCGAGGGATCCAAGAGGATTTGCAGTTAAATTTTATACTGAAGAGGGGAATTACGATATTATTGGTAATAATTTACCAGTATTTTTTATTAGAGATGCTTTGAAATTTCCAGATATGATTCATGCATTTAAACCAGCGCCAGACACAGGAGTAACTGATTTAAACAGGTTTTGGGATTTTATTTCAGTTAATCCTGAATCAACAAATATGATAACATATGTATATTCAGATCTGGGGACTATAAAAAGCTTTAGAAAAATGGAGGGATTTGGGGTTAACACATATGTCTGGGTATGTCCTATGGGAAAGAGAAGGTTAATTAAATATCACTGGAAGCCACTTTTAGGTGTTGAAACAATAGATAGAGATAAAGCAATTATGTTAGCAGGAATAAATCCAGATATAGCAAGACAAGATTTATATGAGTGTTTAGCTAGAGGAGAAAAAGTTAAATATGATTTATATGTTCAAATTCTAGAGTTGGATGATATTGATAAGCTTAACTTTGATGTTTATGATGCTACAAAAATATGGCCAGAAGATAAAATTCCATTAATTAAAGTTGGAACTATGACATTAGATAAAAATCCAGATAATTTTTTTGTAGAAACAAATCAAGCTGCATTTGCACCTTCAAATTTGGTACCAGGAATTGAGGCTTCAAATGATAAATTATTACAAGGGAGATTATTTGCATATAGGGATACTCAAAGGCATAGATTAGGACCAAACTTTAATCAACTTCCTGTTAATGCTCCAAAAGTTAAGGTTTGTAATTATCATCAAAATGGTAATATGAGATATAGAGGAAATCCTGGACATGTTAATTATAGACCCAATATGCTTGACAATAATAAACCAAATTTGGCAAAGGATATAGCAAGTCAACCTATTTGTTTGAACGGTGAAGAAGTAAGAAAAGTGATTGAAAAGGCTGATGATTTTACTCAAGCTGGAGAAAGGTATAGAAGCTTGTCAAAAAAGGAGAGAGAACATTTAATATATAATATTTTATGTGATTTAAAAGAAGTAAATAGAGAGATTCAGGAAAGATTAATTGCTAATTTTACAAAAGCAGATAAGGATTTTGGGGAGTGTATAAAAAAAGGGTTAAAAATTAAAGATTAAAAATGTGAGGACTTTAAAAATAAGGTGAAAAAGCTTTAACTTGTTCTAGCTTTTTCACCTTATTTTTAATATTCATCTATTCCAAATCTGCTTAAATAAGCAAATACTCCGAATGTAAATATTATTATTAATATATTTTTAAAATAAAATAAATCTGTTAGTAAATACTTATTTGCTAAATTTAAAATTAAGAAAATTAAAATTCCTATTAAAGAAAAAATAATTATATTAAATAAAGATAAATTTAATTCAATGTGTTTTTTTATTTCATGTAAATTAATTATTAAATTTAAAGTTGAAGTAACAAATATAGTAATTACGTAAGAAAAAATATTTATACTAGGTATAGCTGTGAAAAAGTATAAGCATAGTATTTCGGTAACAGAAACTATTATTGAATTTCTTAATATAATACTTTGTCTGTTTAGTCCATTTAATATTCCCACCATTGTATTTGAAACAAAAAATATAGGTGCTGAAAGTGAAGATAGCTTAATGTATAATCCTAAGTCATCTCTATGATAAAACATCTGTCCAAGAGAATCTGGTATAAGTTGACAAATTACTGTTGTTGCCATTCCTAATAGAAAAGCAATTTTTAAAACCATTCTTATTCTTACGGAGGCATTGTAATATTCACCATTGCTTATAGTTTGTGATAAATCAGGTACGAGAAGCGTATTTATTGAATTTACAACAATTAAGGGAAAAGTAACTATAGTTAAGGCCATTCCATTAAATTTACCTATTAAGTTTAATGCAGAACTATAATCTAAACCAGAAGCAACAAGCTGTCTTGGAACAACTAATGTTGAAATTGTTGAAAAAGCATTTCCTAAGAATCCATTTAAGCATAAAGGTAATGAAATTATAAGAACATTAAATAATAATTGAGCTTTTCTTTCAGGTTTATCGTGACCTATAGGCATTCTTTTTTTTGTATATCTAAAATAAATATAAAGTAATAAAAGACTTTGCAATTCTCCTATAGCTAGTGACACAAATGCTAATGTTACTATTGAAGTTAATGTTTGAGCTTTAAACATATATATAAGTAAAGTTATGGTTATTATTCTCATTGCTTTTTCAGATATGTCAATTATAGCAGGAACAGTGATTTTGGATGTTCCGTAGAAAAAACCTTTTAATATATTTGAAAGTGCAATAAAAACCATGGCTGGACAAGTAACTCTTATGGCATTTAAAGTTCTAGGATCCTTAATTCCATATTTACTTATGTAAGGTGCAAGAAAAAATACTATAATTCCAATAACCATTGCCCATATTATGTTAAAAAAAGCAACGGATCGAATAGTTTTAAATAAATTATTATATTCTCCATTAGCTTCATAAATAGCGGAACGTTGAGAAATAGCTGCAATTATTCCAGCAGTCATTAAGCAAATAAATAAGTTATATACTGGCATAACTAAACCATAAATAGCAAGACCTTCAGGGCCTGCAATATTTCCTAGATACATAGAAAAAATAAATCCGAGTATTCCGGTTGTAATGTTAGAAGCAGTTAAAAAAAATGAATTTTTAAAGAAATTATCTTTTTCCAAATTATTTTCCTCCTTTTGTAGATATTTATTAAGCAAAAACATATGAATACTAATTAAACAATTTACCAATATTTAATAAAGTTGAATTACATTAATACTTATTCAGTAGAATAAAACAATATGATATTAAAGAGCATTATTTAAATATAAGTAATATTTTGTTATGTAAAAAAATAAATTTATTATGAAGGGGTGAGGCTTATGAAGAAATTTTTGCAATGCATAATTTTATCAGTTGCGATAGTTAGTATTTCTTTTGGAATTTATAAATTTAGCAAAGGGTATGATCTTAATTTAATTTATAAAAATATTGATTGGTCAATTACAAATAAATCAGTAGAGGGAGCAGTATCATTTACGTTTGACAGAGCTAATAATTTGTACATAGCTTTTAAAGATACAATAAAAGTAGTTAATGAAAGTAATAATGAAGAAGTATTAATATATGATAAGTCGTTAAATATATATGATATTGCTTGTAGTGGAGATTCTATAATTATAGCTACGGATAATAGAGTAATAGCTTATGATCTATCTAATAAGGAATTTAGAGATATAGTAACTGGATTGCCTAATTTAGGAATTAATAATAAAACTAATATTACTTTAAAAGATGAATATTTATATATAACTATAGGTTCAAATACAAATGCAGGAATTGTAGACGAGGGAAATAAAAATGAAGATATTGCATCTTTCGAATGGGTATCAACTGGTATTGGATATAATGGAAATTATGGATTTACTAAATTTGGACAAGTAGTGAATTCAGGGGAAAAAATAAAAGAAGGTATGTTAAGTAATGCTTCAATATTAAAATACAATTTAAATACTGGAAAGCTTTCGACTTATGCAACTGGAATTAGAAATGTTGAAGGAATAGCTACAAATAGTATGGGTGAATTAACTGCAATTGTAGGTGGAATGAATGAAGAGGGAGGAAGAGAAGTAAAAGATGATGTTGATTATATATATGATATAAAAGAAAAGGCATGGTATGGGTGGCCTGATTTTAGTGGTGGAGACCCTATTACTTCTCCAAGATTTTCTGATGGAACTAATAAATTATCATATATTATTGAAAATCATCCAACAGAGACACCATTGCCACCTAGATATCAACATAATAGTTTACAATCCCTAAAAGGACTAGCTATTGATTATGAAGGAAAGTGTTTTCCAAAGGATACTGTAATTTTTGCTGATAATAAAGAAAATTGTATATATGTATTAACTGAATTAGGAACTTCAAAAGCTATCGTAAGTTTAGATAAAAATAGCTATATAGAAAAAATACGTTATAATAATTCAAGTATATATTTATTAGATAGTAAAGCGGGATGCATATATAAGATTCAAGGAGAAATAAATAATAGTTCATTTAATTTACCAAATATAATTTGGATTTTTATTGCTATATTGGTAATTGCTATTGTAATGACTATTATATATAAAGTTAAAAATAAGAGAAAAAATAAATAAAATCCTAAAAATATCTTATGGGAATTCCATAAGATATTTTTTTGTATTATTATATATAAATAAGGAAAGATAAAAGCTTAAATACCAAAAGAAAAAATAATTGTTAAAAATGATTTACATAAGTTGAAAATAATAATAATAAAATTTATTAAAAGAAAAATAATTTATAAAAGGGAGAGTAAATATGGGAAAAACAATTATATTAAATTTAAGTGGTGTTAAGTTATTAGGTGATGTACTAGACGTTGGTGAAAGCTACGGAGTAATTTACAATATTTCTAAAGATACAATTGACGAAGTTTGTGTTGATCTATTAGAAGGAAGTATAGATGAAAAAAGTATACAAGGTGAGTATGATGTATGCACTATATTCTTTTACTTAAGTAATTTATGGAGAGAATCAGCTCGTGTTCAATTGATAAATGAAGTAAGTAAATTAATAAAAGTAGGTGGAGAAATATATATTTGGGATATAAATAAAGAGATGGGAGAAGTATCAAATAATAAGGTGATGGCAGTATTACCATCTGGTAAAATAAAAGAGTTTGAGTTTAAAAATTTAAACCCTATTTCTACATCAAATATAGATAATACTAAAAAAATGTTAGAAAATATGTATAGTATTAAGGAAGAGAAGCTTTGGGAGGATATATTTTTCATTAGGGGAGAAAAAATAAAGTAACGAAAGGAAGAAGAAAGTGAAAGTTTTATTAACAGCAATTAACTCAAAATTCATTCATAGTAATTTAGCAGTGAGGTATCTAAAAGCATTTACTGAAGACATGGATTATACATGCAAAATTAGGGAGTTTTCAATTAATGATAGGGATGAAAAAGTACTTGAAGAAATTATAAAGGAAAAACCTGATGTAGTTGCTTTCTCAACATATATTTGGAATGTTGAGATGGTGAAAAGATTATCTAATCTTATAAAGATAGTAAATAGTGATATAAAAATTTTATATGGTGGCCCAGAAGTATCTTATGATAGTTTAAATATATTAAAGGAACTTAATGGTGATTATTTAATTGAGGGAGAAGGAGAAAAAACATATAGAGAATTTATTGAATATTGCCTTGGGAAAAGAGAGATTAGAAGTATAAGAGGATTATATTTTAAAGAAGGCAATGAAGTAATAGGAAATGGTAATAGACCTCTTATGAGTATGAATGAAATAGTTTTCCCATATAAGATGGATGAAGATTTAGATAATAAGATAGTGTATTACGAGGCATCAAGGGGCTGTCCATTTAACTGCAAATATTGTCTTTCATCAACAACTCATGGAGTAAGATTTTTAGATATTGAAAGAGTAAAAAAAGAATTGCAATTTTTCATAGATAAAAAAGTAAGACTTGTTAAATTTGTAGATAGAACTTTTAATTGCAATTTTAAATTTTCAACAGCTATATGGGAATTTTTAATTAATGCTGAAACAAAAACTCAATTTCATTTTGAAATATCAGCAGACATTTTAAAACCACAAGAATTAGAATTGCTTAGAAAGGCACCTAAAGATAGATTCCAATTTGAAGTAGGAGTTCAAACTACTAATGATGATGTATTAAATAGAATTAATAGATTTGTTAATTTTAGTGATATTAAAGAAAAGGTTGTTGAATTATTAGAAATAAAAAATATAAAACAGCATTTAGATTTAATAGCAGGATTACCAGGTGAAGACATAGTATCATTTAAAAAATCATTTAATGATGTATATAGTATTGAACCTGAAGAAATACAGTTAGGATTCTTAAAGCTTCTTAGGGGATCTTCTATGAGAGAAGAAGCTGAAGAGTATGGAATGAAATATTCACCATATCCTCCATACGAAATTATTTCTACAAAGGATATTTCTTATGATGAGCTTTTAATATTAAAAAAAGTAGAAAGTATGGTAGATAAATATTATAATTCACAGAAATTCAATAACATAATAAAAATATTAGTTAAGTGTTTTGATACTCCTTATGATTTTTATTTAGAATTGGGAAATTACTTTGATAAGAAGGGATACTTCGATAGAAATATAGGTAATAGTGAATATTATAAAGTATTTTTAGATTTCAATATGGAAATAACAAAACTAGATAATAAAATATTACGAGATATAGTAAAGTATGATTACTTAATGTTTAATAAAAGAAGAGGGATGCCAGAATTCTTAGGAAAAGGAGTAGGTAAGGAAAAAGAAAATGAATTTAAAGATAGATTAAGAGAAAAATACTCCTTTAAAGATTATTATGTAGAAGGTTTTTGCATAGATATAAACAAATATATAAAAACTGGTGAAATAGAAGAAAGAGAATCATATTTCTTATTTGGATATGATGGAGACATTATAGAAATTGATAATTTAGTTAACATAAAAGAAAATAAGTAAATTACAAAAAGAAAATAAGTAAGTAAAAAATATAATAAATAGATAATTATTACAAAATTAAAGTGTTGTTTAGGAAATGTTAACAAAAAAAAGTTGAAAAATTGTAAAAACCGTGTATAATTAAAAAAGAGATAAAAAGTAATTAATACTATATTAAGTATTAATATTTATATTATCCAACTTGTATATAGTAAAGGTGGTGAGACTTTGGCATTAGAAGCAATTAATGAGATAAAGGAAGCTGAGAAAAAGGCTGAAATGATAATTTCAGAAGCTAAACAAAATGCAAAAGAAATTGTTAGCGGTGCTACTAAAGAAGCAGATATCAAATATGATGAAATAATAAGCGAAGCAAAAGCAAAAGCTAATAACTTATTAAATGCTGCTTTAGAAGAAGGAAATAGCAATGCAGAACCGATCTTAAAGATTGGAGAAAAAGAAATAGAGGCTATACGTAATATGTCTCAAGATTTAAAAGATAATGCTATTAATATAGTTGTTGAGAGGATAGTGAAGATTCATGGCAATAGTTAAGATGAACAAATTCACTTTGCTTACTTTTGAATCTAAAAAAGAAGAACTTCTTCGTAGATTACAAGGATTTTCAAATGTAGAATTTATAAATCTACAAGATGAAAATTTATTAGAAGCTAATGAAGAGTTAAAAACTCTTAATAAAGACGAAGTAGATTCAAATATTGCAAAGTATGAAGAAGATTTATCAAAGGCTAAAACTACTCTAGACTTTTTAACTCACTATATGCCTAAAAAGTCAGGATTAAAAGCATTAGAGGATGACAAGGAAAACTTAACTATTGATGAATTAGAAAATGCAGTTAAGAACATAAACTGGAACGAAATTTATTGTAAAGTTAAGGAGAAGGAAGATGAGCTTCACAGCATAGAAAGCAAAATTACTAAGCTAGAAGGCGAAATTGAAGTTTTAACTCCATGGCAAGCCTTAGATATTTCTTTTGAAGCTCTAAATGAGCTAAATATGGTGTCAACTTTCGTTGGAAGTATTTCAAAGCAATATGAAGGACAACTTAATGAAAGTTTAGATGCTGAATATGTTGAAATTATCTCAAGAGGTAATAACGATATAAACATATTAGTTGTGTCTTTAAAAGAAAGACATGATGAAGTATTAAATCTTTTAAGAGGATTTGGATTTAGTTCATTTAAATCAGAGTTTGATGAAATACCACAAGTTGTTATAACAAATCATGCTCATGAGATAGAAGAATTAAAATCAAAAATATTCTTCGTAAAAGAAGAAGTAGCTTCTTTTGAAGAAGACTATAAGAAAATGAAATTAGTTTATGATTATCTTACAAACATAGTTTTAAGATATAAAGCTTCAAATAACTTCTTAAGAACTACAAACACTGTTGCTATTCAAGGATGGTGTGAAGTAGAAAAGAATGAAGAATTACAAAAGATATGTAAGGAAGCTTTAAATGACGACTATTATATATCATTTGAAGAAGTAAAAGAAGATGAAGTTGATGCGGTTCCAGTTAAATTAAAAAATGGATTGCTTAACAAAACATTTGAATCTGTTACAGAGATGTATAGTTTACCAAAATATAATGAAGTAGATCCAACTCCATTATTAGTGCCATTTTATTTAATATTCTTTGGTATGATGGTTGCTGACGTTGGATATGGATTAGTAATGTTAATAGCTGCCTTCTGTGCAATGAAATTCTTAAAATTAAATAAGAAAAATGAAGATTTTGCTAGATTCTTCTTATTCTTAAGTATACCAACAATAGTTATTGGTTTAATATACGGATCATTCTTTGGAGATGCAGTTAAAATACCAGGATTAATAAATCCAACTGAAGATGTTAATACACTTTTAGTGGCTTCTATAGTATTTGGTGTTATACAAATATTCTTTGGATTATGTATAAAAGCATATACGCTTATTAAAGCAGGAAAACCAAAGGATGCATTTTATGATGTTGGTTCATGGTTAATTACTTTAATTTCTATTGGAGTATTAGCAGGAACTATAATGCTAGGATGGCCATCAATAGTTAAATACATTGCTATAGCAGCTATGATATTTGGTATGCTTGTAATAGTATTAACTGGTGGTAGAGCAGAAAAGACAAAAGGTGCTCAAATAGGTCAAGGTTTATATTCATTATATGGAATAACAAGCTATATTGGTGACTTAGTTTCATATACAAGACTTATGGCATTAGGTTTATCAGGTGGATGTATTGCAGGAGCATTAAACTTGTTAATGAAATCATTAACTGGTCCAGCAATAATATTATTACCATTTGTGTTTGTAGCAGCTCACGTATTTAACTTATTATTAGGTTTATTAGGAGCATATGTTCACACAGCAAGATTACAATACGTAGAGTATTTCTCAAAATTCTACGAAGGTGGAGGAAAAGCATTTACTCCATTTAAAGCATCAGAAAAATATATGAATTTAAAGGAAAATTAGGAGGATTTGAAAAATGAATACATGGATACAATTTTTTATGGAAAATAATGGTGGTTTAATATTTGCAGCTTTAGGTGTTGCATTAGCAGTTGGTTTATCAGGTATAGGTTCAGCTAAAGGTGTTGGACTAGTTGGGGAAGCGGCTTCAGGATTAGTTACAGAAGAACCAGAAAAGTTCGGTAAAGCATTAGTATTAGAATTATTACCAGGTACTCAAGGTTTATACGGTTTCGTTGTTGGTTTCGTTGCTTACACTAAGCTTGCTCCAGGAATGGATTTAGCTACTGGATT
>OMGY01003718.1_pt1 | contig 10030 bp, 5 predicted proteins | sample 1674461 | NCBI WGS metagenome assembly OMGY01 (sample SAMN05578579, study PRJEB25193) | human gut metagenome | biome: Human Microbiome; feature: human-associated habitat; material: feces | host: Homo sapiens | place: USA:Birmingham
GTGAAAAATTAACAAAATTTTCGAAAACACTCTTCCGCTACGTGTCGCTGGTAACGGTACCAAGAAGCCAGTCACGACTTACGCCGCACCTGCCTTCTAAGTGCCAATCGAACTTGTTCGATTTCTGCTCCCCAGTGTTTTCTCAAGCTTTTGTTAATCTTTCACAATTAAATTTACATTTCTTTGAGTTTCGCAATCTCTGCACTTGATTGTATGATACTGTTATAATAGAATATAGAAAAGAAAAAATCTTGCATAAATATAAGGCATTATTGCACAAAACTGCTATGCAAATGTGGATTAAGACAGCCTGGAAGGCGTTTTGCAACCTGTTTCAATGATGTTAAAGAGGAATCAATACAATGAAAGAAAAAATAACTTTATCCTTAGACCAGCATGAGAACGCCAGACACGGCGAAGAAATTTTTCCGCTGCAAAAATATGTGACGCCGTTATGGAAAGAGTATCCTTATGTCACGGCGCACTGGCATGAGGAGGCAGAATTTACACGGATTGGGAAGGGAAGCTGCACATATCAGATCCATCTTGAAACTTATGATGTGGAAGAGGGAGATCTGATTTTTATTCCGCCTGCGGTGCTGCATGCGATTTCCAATGAAAAAGAGGAGCGCATGCAGTCGGAAACGTATGTGTTTCATATGGATTTTCTTGGTGCAAAGGCTGCGGATATCTGTGCCATCCGGTATTTGAATCCACTGATGAACCAGAAATTGATCCCGCCGTTTGTAATCAAAAAAGGACATCCGCTTTACGAAAAGGCAGCAGATCTGTTTGAGGATATAAACACGGAGTATGACAAAAAAACACCCGGATACGAGATTGCTATCAAGTCATATCTGTTGCAGTTTGTGGCGGCTTTGATTCCATATTGTACCCGGAATACAGAGGCAGATGCGATTTTGACAGAACATGCGAAAAAGTTAAAAGAAGTTTTAAGTTATATCGATGCACACTATATGGAGGAACTGACGATTTCAGGACTTGCCGGAATCTGTTTTTTCAGTGAGTATTATTTTATGCGTTTTTTCAAAAAATACATGGGAATGTCATGCGTGCAGTACATCAAAAATGTGCGTCTGGAGCGCGCGGCAGACCAGTTTGAAAATGGGGAGACAAATACGCTCGAGGTGGCGCTCGCCTGTGGATTTTCGAATTTGTCTTATTTCCATCGGGAATTTAAAAAGAAATATGGAATGACGCCCAAAAGATTTATCAGTCTGTCTGCCCGGGCAGCAGATTTTCACGAAGGAGTGAATAATTACCATTTTTATGACTCATAATATCATCGTGAAAAAAATGTGCGGGTTTTAAAATCCGTCGGAAAGAGGTAGAAAGATGATATTGAGCGAAAAAGAGACAACCGTGATCAAAGACTTGCAGACACAGGAGCAGTGCTGCGTGGAAAAATACGAGAGATACAGTAAACTTGCCAAAGATCAGGTGCTTATTGACCTGTTCACAGATCTGCATGGAAAAGAGCAGAAGCATTTAGAATCCCTGACACAGGTGCTGTCTGGAAAAGTTCCTTCCTGCGACTGCAACGACAGTGATGGAAAAGATTATAACCCGGCTGCTACCTACAGCATGGCACCTTCCGAAGATAAGAAAACGGACTGTTTCCTTGCAACAGACTGTATCGGAACAGAAAAACTTGTTTCTTCCACTTACAATACGGAAGTGTTTGCATTCGGTGATCCGGGTGTCAGAAAACTTTTGGCAGACATTCAGATCGAAGAACAGAACCATGCGGAGATGCTTTATAAATATAAAACAGTCAATAGCATGGCGTAGCCCGGAGTTTAGGTTATGAGCCTGCCGTCAATCCATGTTACGAGCGGCAGAACCCAAAGGTTAAACTGTGGGATGGATGACTAAAAGATTATGAAGCAGTATAGGTTTTATTATAATACGGCATGAATTTGATATTTAGTGCAAGAATTTGATTTTTACCTTCCTTTTCATTTGTTAGGATAAATACACAAAATGAAAAGGGAGGTTTTTTATGTTGGATAAAAAAATGAGGGAAAAGTGGAAAAGAGCAGTGCTGCTATTGGGCTGCATGGTGCTTGTCTTTTCGGGTTGCGGAAAAACAGGTGATGTGAAAGAGTCGGGAGCAGTGGAGTCACAGACTGCTGCAGAACAGGCAGAAGAAGTGACAGAAACGACAGAGGTATCGGAAACCATATTTCAGATACCAGAAAATTATTCAGTTGTTATCACAGTGAAAATCAATCCGGAGTTACGTATTTATCTGGATGAAAATGCGAATGTTTTAGCAGTGGAACCTGTAAATGAGGATGCGCAGAAACTAATTGCTGCGATGCAGTTGGAAGGCATGACATTTGAGACATGCATGGAAAAAATGATCGCGCATGCGCATGAAATGGGATATCTGAAAGAAGATGGAACGATTCAGGTTACGGCAGAAGGAGATGAGGAAGAATTTTGCAGCAAGATATTAGAAAAGGCAAAGATATCGATTAGCAGTGTGATAGAAAAAGAAAATATCAAAGTTTCTTTGAAAATTGGAAATGATAATGAAATTGTCACTGCTGGAAAATATGAGAAGTCCGCAAAAGACACATCGAAAAAGCCGGCTGCTGATAAGCGAAAAAAGTCGCAGCCAGCAGAGCAGGAAAAAGATAAAACGATAGTGGCAGAGATTGCAGAAGCAAAACAGCAGCCAGAAGAAAAAATAACACAGAAGCCAGTGCAGAATAACAATCAGCCGACTGCTCAGCAGCCGGAACAAAAGCCAGAACAAAAGCCGGACCAGCAGCCGGAACAAAAGCCGGAGCAGCCAGCAGTAAAAGATCCTGCAAAAGATTCAGCATATCATCTTGTATGGCAGGACGAGTTTGAGGGAACTGCGTTAGACAGATCAGACTGGAATGTTGAACTTCACGATAAGGGCTAGGTAAACAGCAAACTTCAGGCTTATGTGGATACGGAGAAAAACATTTATGTAAAAGACGGAAAGCTGATCATTCAGCCGGAGAAAACCGAGCAGGATGGAAAAGTATCCTATACATCCGGAAGGGTAAATACACAGGGAAAGAAAGATTTTAAATATGGATATTTTGAATGCAGGGCAAAAGTTCCGCAGGGAACCGGATATCTTCCTGCATTTTGGATGATGCCTACAAATGAAAATTTATATGGACAGTGGCCAAAATGTGGTGAGATCGACATCATGGAAGTTATGGGACAACAGACCAATAAGCTTTATGGAACCATCCATTATGGAGAGCCACATGCGGAAAGCCAGGGTACAAAGATTTTAGCAGCAGGCGATTTTGCAGATGAATATCATACCTTTGCCTGTGAATGGGAGCCGGGAGCAATCAGATGGTATGTCGATGGGATTTTATACCATGAGGAAAATGACTGGTATTCCACAACGAAAAACGTGGGAACGGTTGCATATCCGGCACCGTTTGACCAGCCATTTTACATGATCTTAAACGTGGCTGTCGGGGGTTCCTGGGTCGGCAATATTGATGACACGACACCTTTTGATGAGAAAGCGCAGCTTGCAGTGGACTATGTCAGGGTATATCAGAAGGACAGCTATGATGAGAATGTAAAGAGACCGGAGAAAAATGTGGTGCTCCGTGATCCGGATGCAAATGGAAATTATGTGAACAATGGAAATTTTGCTGAAAAAGAAAGTCTTACAGATGAGGCAGACTGGAAGTTTATGACAGCAAATGGCGGAGCAGCAGAAGCGGTAATTGAAAATAACTCCATAAAGATCACGACGGAAAAGGAAGGAACCGTTGATTACAGTGTACAACTGGTACAGGAAGGTATTCCGTTTAAGAAAGGTGCCACATATGAGGTTTCCTATGAGGCAAAGAGTTCTGAAAACAGAACCATGAATACCGCGGTGAAAGCACCGGATCGTTCTTACATGGCATATCTGAGTGAGAACACCAGTCTTACAACAGACTGGAAGACATACAGTTATTCTTTTAAAATGACAGAGGACAACGATGCAAACGGCAGACTTGAATACAATATGGGAGCAGCAGGCTCTGCGGCAGACATTGAGATCCGTAATGTTGCAGTCAAAATGACAAAGGATGCAGATCCAAATGAAGTGGAAGCGAAAACCATTCTTGCAAATGGAAGTCTTGTATACAATGGAGATTTCCAGGAGGGAGAGGGAAGACTCGCCTATTGGGAAATATCAGATGCTAGCGCAGCAAGCGTCACAAATGTAAATAATGAAAGAGAGCTTCATGCACAGATCAATCACACAGAAGAATCATCGCTTACAGTTTCGCAGAGAGGTCTAGCGTTTACGGATGGTATCAATTATGAACTTTCTTTTGTGGCAAGAGGAGATGCAGATCTGAAAGTGAGTGCCGCAGGAGCAGAACAAAGTTATGCACTTACGGATGCAAACCAGACATATACTTTAAAAATCAGTGCGGCCACATATAGCAATAAAGATCTTGTATTTACAATGTCAGGACAGGGAGAGATTTATCTCGATCAGGTTAAAATCGTGGAAGATTCCCTGATTAAAAACGGTTCCTTCAATGCAGGATTATCCGGTTATGAATTTTATAAATATTCTGATGGACTTGCATCCATTGTAGTGGACAGTCTCACAGAGAATAATGCGGCAGATATTACCATTAACAGCACCGGAGATGCGGACTGGTATATTCAGTTGAAACAGAACAATGTCGCACTGGAAAAAGATCAGTGGTACCACCTGAAATTTGACGTAAAATCGAATCTGGCACGTAAAATTATGTATGCGATTCAGAGAGATGGTTCGTCAGATAATGACTGGACACCTTACACCGGAAGCAGAATCATTGATCTTGCAGGTGACGGTCAGTATCAGAATATTTCGTATGATTTTAAAATGTCATGCGATACAGACATGAAAGCAATCCTTTCATTTACGCTTGGTGCAGTCGATGGACAGGCAATTGATCAGAAGCACAGAATCTGCTTTGACAATATTTCGCTGGAGAAGATTGATGCGCCGGAGATTGATGAACCGGTGATCAAACCGGTTGTTCCGGTGGGAGAAAATATGCTGACAGGACTTTGGAGCAGCATTGCTGATGAATGCAATGGAACACAGAAGGAAACAGATGGAACATTCTTGTTTACACTGGAAAATTCCGGAACCAATAACTGGGATGTTCAGGCTGCCCAGCAGAATCTCACATTGATCCAGGGAAATAAATATGAGATTAAATTTAATATTACATCCAGCATTGACCGTGTCGTAAAACTTGGATTCAGAGACCCGGAGAATGGATATAAAGGATTTTATGATGATATTACATTGAAGGCAGGAGAAACAAAAGAATATACAGTGGATCCAACGTGGAGTGAGCAGTCAACCGAAACAGGTGAGTTCGTGCTGCTCTTAGGAACACCGGAAGGTGGACAAAAGTTAGGAGCGCATACTATCACCGTTGAAAATATTTCAGCAGTGATGCTGGCAGAATAAGCGGGGCATTTTTTGCTGATATGTTCCGCTATGATAAGAACAGTTAAAAATATCAATGAACAGAACAAGGAGGAACTATGGCAGCAGTACGTTTTTTGGATAAAGATGGAACATTTACTTTAGATAAGGCAGAAAATTACAGTTATCTGTATCTGCCGGTGGCGAATGAAAAAGGATTAAAAGCAGCAGTGACACCGGATTTTGGCGGAGATTCAAAAGTGGATCAGAACACATTCCTGATGGAGCCGGTAAGTGCAGAAAATTTACATAATAACCGTTCTACCAGAAATTTCTGGTGCCAGATAAAAGGGATCGGAAGCTGGTCTGTAACAGGTGCGTCCGCAGAAGCAGAACTGAACCGGTTTACAGAGGAGCAGGAAGAAAGTACCCTGACAGCAGGATTTATGTGGCAGACAGTCATACGCTCTTCTGAAAAATATGGATTGTCTGCAAAAGTAACTTCTTTTGCGCCACTTGCACATGCAGCAGAGATCATGCAGGTGGAGATCTGTAATGAGAGCAAAGCTGCACGGACGATCACACCAGTTGCAGCAGTTCCGATTTATGGAAGAAGTGCAGATAATATCCGGGATCACAGACATGTAACTTCTCTGTTGCACCGCATTACGGTTACAACAAACGGGGTATGTGTCAGACCGACGATGTCCTTTGATGAACGTGGACATAAGAAAAATGAGATGGTTTATTATGTCTGCGGTATGGATGGAGAGGGAAACAGTCCAAGAGATTTTTATCCGACTGTCGATCTGTTCATCGGGGAAGGGGGAAGTTTTACACATCCAAGAGCGGTATTGGAAAACAGGGACGGCGTGAAAGCCGGATACCATACAGAAGGAAAAGAAGCAGTGGGCGGCATCCGGTTTGAGGAGATCACATTGCAGCCTGGAGAAGCAAAAACTTATACGGTCATCATCGGGGTGACAGAAGATGCGGATGAGATCCGGAAAGTGGCAGCCGATTATGCAACCAGTGCACAGGTAAATAAAGAACTTCAGAAAACACAAAATTACTGGCAGAAAAAAGTAAATGTAAAATATTATACGGGCAATGAGGATTTTGATAATTATATGCGCTGGGTAAGTTTTCAGCCAATCTTAAGAAGAATCTATGGATGTTCATTTCTGCCACACCATGATTATGGAAAAGGCGGCAGAGGCTGGCGCGATCTCTGGCAGGATTGCCTGGCTCTCTTATTGATGAATCCGTCAGGAGTCAGACAGATGATCTTAGACAATTACGGTGGTGTGCGGATGGACGGAAGCAATGCGACCATCATCGGGGAGAAACAGGGAGTATTTATTGCTGACCGCAATCATATCACGCGTGTCTGGATGGATCACGGATTCTGGCCGTTTTTGACAACAAAGCTTTACATTGACCAGACAGGGGATATTGAGATCCTTCTGAAAAAAGTTTCATATTTTAAAGACCGCCAGGTGGAAAGAGGCACAGCCATTGATGAGGAGTGGGACAGTGCATATGGAGAGATCCAGAAAACGGAGGACAATGCTGTTTATTACGGAAGTGTGTTGGAACACCTTTTACTGCAGAATCTCTGTGCATTTTATGAAGTCGGAGATCATAACATCATCAGACTTCGTGGTGCAGACTGGAACGATGCACTTGATATGGCAGAGGAGAAAGGCGAAAGTGTGGCCTTCACCTGTGCATATGCCGGAAATCTGCGGCAGCTTGCAGATTACCTGAAAGCATTGGAAAAACAGTGTGGCTGCACAGAAATTGAAATTTTAGAAGAAATGCAGATGCTGCTTTCAGATGAAGATACTTTGTATACAGATATTCGGGCAAAGCAGGAGTTATTAAAGACTTATACAAAAAAATGCCGTCATAACGTCAGTGGAAGAACAGTGGCAGTTGCGATAGATGAACTTACAGAGAGTCTTTACAGCAAGGCAGACTGGATGATGGAGTATATCCGTCAGAAGGAATGGGTCAATGATGGGGCAGACCATGCGTGGTTTAACAGCTATTATGATAATCATGGCAATAGGGTGGAAGGTAAATATGATAACAATGTACGCATGATGCTCACCGGTCAGGTCTTTGCCATTATGAGTGGAACAGCCGATGAAAAACAGGTACAGGCAGTCTGCGAGAGCGCAGACACCTATCTGTATGACAAGGATGCGGGAGGCTATCGCCTGAATACCAATTTCCATGAAAATAAATTTGATCTTGGCAGAATGTTTGGATTTGCTTATGGGGAAAAAGAAAACGGAGCTGTGTTCTCGCATATGACGGTCATGTATGCAAATGCTCTTTATCAGAGAGGATTTATCCGGGAAGGATACAAGGCATTGCAGACACTGGCAGATACAGCACTGGATTTTGACACAAGCAGAATTTATCCCGGAATCCCGGAATATTTTAACGCAGAAGGCAGAGGCATGTATGCTTATCTGACCGGTGCGGCGAGCTGGTATATGCTTACGCTCATCACAGAGGTTTTTGGTGTGAAGGGAAGTTTTGGTGATCTTGTAATAGAACCGAAACTGGTGAAGGAGCAGTTTGATGATAATGGAAATGCAGGTATGCATCTGGAGTTTGCAGGCAATACCTTTGTGATCCGCTATCACAATGCGGAGAAGAAAGATTATGGGGCTTATCAGATCAGTGAGGTTGCTGCCATGCCGGAATTAGACATCCGGATGGAAGGGAAGAAAGCAGTGATAAGCAAAACATCCATTGAAAAATCAAATGGTGGATGCTATACGGTAAACGTGATTTTAAAATAATAAAAAAACGAGGAGACAGAACATGCAATACGGATATTTTGATGATGAAAAGAGAGAATATGTGATTACAAGACCGGACACTCCGGCACCGTGGGCCAATTATCTTGGTTCCCCGGAATATGGTGCGATCATTTCAAACAACGCAGGCGGATACAGCTTTGCAAAATCAGGTGCAAACGGAAGAATTCTTCGTTACATTTTTAACGATTTTGATCAGCCGGGAAGATACATTTACATCAGAGATGAGGATGAAAATGATTTCTGGTCTGCATCCTGGCAGCCGGTCGGAAAAGATTTAAAAACTTATAAGAGTGAGTGTCATCATGGAACTGCATATACAAAAATCAATGCAGAATATAAAGATATCAGAACAGAAGCACTTTATTATGTGCCACTCAATGCATCTTATGAAGTGTGGGATTTAAATGTCACCAATACTTCTGATAAAGTAAGAAAACTGACGATCACGGGTTATGCGGAATTTACCAATAACAGCAATTACGAACAGGATCAGGTGAATCTCCAGTATTCCCAGTTCATCACAAGAACACAGTTCGAAAAAAACAGAATCCGTCAGCTCATCCATGGTAATTTAGATGGACAGGAGGAAGGCGTTGAGGTCGATCACAAAGTTGTGATAGAACGGTTCTTCGGGGCAGCAGGAGCGGAAGTGACATCTTACTGTGGTTCAAAAGAGAACTTTATCGGACATTATCACAATTATTCCAATCCGGCAGGTGTGGTAAACGGAAAACTGGATAATACTTTAAATTATAATGAGAACAGTTGTGGAGCGCTTGCTTTGAACCTTATATTACAGCCGGGAGAAAGCAAAAATATCGCATTCCTTCTTGGAATGAAATATGATGAGGAAGCAGCAGAAATCTGTGCACATTACAGTAATCCAAAAGAGATTTGTGAGAAAGAAGTAAAAGAACTGATCGGTTACTGGCATGAGAAATTAGAGCATTTTCAGGTGAAAACTCCAAGTCCTGAATTTGATACTATGATCAATACATGGAATGCCTATAACTGCTTTATGACATTTATCTGGTCAAGAGCAGCGTCTTTCATTTACTGTGGTTTAAGAAATGGTTACGGATATCGTGATACCGTGCAGGATATCCAGGGTGTGATCCACCTTGCACCTGAGATGGCAAAAGATAAGATACGTTTCATGCTTTCTGCACAGGTGCATCACGGAGCAGGACTTCCGCTTGTAAAATTTACACACAATCCGGGGCATGAGGATACACCGGAAGATGCATCTTATGTAAACGAGACAGGACATCCGGAGTATCGCGCAGATGATGCACTCTGGCTGTTCCCAACCGTTTATAAGTACATTTCCGAAACCGGTGACATGGCATTTTTAGATGAGGTGATCCCTTTTGCAGACAAAGAGGAAGGAACTGTGTATGAGCATTTGAAACGTGCAGTTGATTTCTCCATGAATCATCTTGGAAAGCATGGTATGCCGGCAGGCCTTTATGCTGACTGGAATGACTGCTTAAGACTCGGAAAAGATGGAGAGTCCACCTTCGTTGCATTACAGTTCTACTATGCAATGACAATTTTGAAGGAATTTGCTGAGTATAAGAAAGACACAGAATATCTGAATTATCTGGAGGAAAGTCAGAAGAAGCTGGAAAAACTGATCCAGGATCTCTGTTGGAACGAAGACCGCTTTATCCGTATGGATCCTCCGTATCATGCACATGCATTCGAAGGTGCACTGGCTGTGATCTAC
>OMGY01003721.1_pt1 | contig 10024 bp, 12 predicted proteins | sample 1674461 | NCBI WGS metagenome assembly OMGY01 (sample SAMN05578579, study PRJEB25193) | human gut metagenome | biome: Human Microbiome; feature: human-associated habitat; material: feces | host: Homo sapiens | place: USA:Birmingham
GTCATGTTCCTGCTGCTCGGAGGTTCCTACATGATTATACACCGGGACATGGCACGCATAAACCGCTACAAGAAAAGGCTGGAGGAAACAATCGGGCAATTGGAACATACCGTTGCCGAAAACGAGGAGCTGATTGCGGCAAGAAAAAGAATCATGCTGACCGTGACCCATGACCTGCGTACACCGCTTACGACAATCAACAGCTATGCGGAACTGCTCGCGACGGAGAAAAAGATATCCAAACGGAAAGAATACAACCGGACGATACGCCGGGTGGCGGGACACATGGAGGCCATGCTGAACACTTTGTTGGGATTTTTCCGGCTGGAGAGTGGAAAGGAGGAGGTCGATCCGGTTCCGTTCAGGCTGCATACCGTCATCGAGACGCTGGAAGCGGATTTCATGCCGCTGGCGGCGGACAAGAACCTCTTCCTGAATATGGAGAGTCCAAGGGACAGGGTGGTCATCGGGGACAAGAAACGGATTGTCCAGATAGGACATAACCTGTTGTCAAACGCCATCAAGTTCACGGAGCGGGGAACGGTCACATTACGCCTTCGGTTCGACAATGAGACCTTGCAGCTCTCCGTTGAGGATACCGGTACAGGGATGAGCGCGGAGGAGCAGGCACGCGTTTTCACCGCTTTCGAACGGTTGCCCAACGCGATGGCCGAGGAGGGCGTGGGACTGGGGCTCTCCATTGTCAAGGAGCTGGTCGGACTGTTGGGAGGCACGATAGAACTGACAAGCAGAAAAGGGTCCGGAAGCTGCTTCACGGTGCTCCTGCCTGTGTCAGCTGCGGAGGACACGGCAAAGAAAGAAAACGACACCCGGCCTTTCGTACAGCCTTTTACCGTTGTGGCATTGGACAACGATACCGTCCTGCTGGCCGCCGTCAAGGAGATGTTTGCGCACCATGGGGTGATGTGCACGACATGCGGGTGCGTACGTGACCTGATGGAATGTATCCGCCGTCAGAACTATGACCTGCTGATTACCGATCTGAAAATGCCGCAGATGAACGGGTTCGACGTGCTGAAACTGCTTCGCACAGCCAATGTGGGAAACTCGCGAACCATTCCGGTCATTGCGGCCACCGCTTCGGGAGGCTGCAATACGGCGGACCTGCATGAGGCGGGGTTTTCGGCCTGCCTGAAAAAACCGTTCTCCGTGGAGGAGCTGCTGCAAGTCTGCACGGGATGCCTGGGTGACGAAAGGCAGCAGGAGCAGGTCGATTTCCATGCGTTGCTGGAGTATGGCGACAGGCTGGAAATGCTGGAAACGCTTATCAGGGAGACAACGGACGATATCGCGGCGATGGCGGAAAGTGCGGAAAGGAACGATTGTGAGTCGCTCAGGGAATGGACCCACCACCTGAGCAGTTCCTGGGAGATAATCCATGCCGGCAAGCCCCTGCGGGACCTGTTCATGCTGCTTCAGGAGGACGGGGAATGTTCGGCGGAGGAGTTCGGCCGGGCGGTCCGGAAAGTACTGGACAAGGGAAAGGAAATAATTGATTTGGCACAACAGGCAAAGGAAAGCTATGAGAGTGATTGTGGTTGAGGACAATATATTGTTCTGCGATTATATCTGCAATTTCTTGCAGAATGCCGATTACCAGACAGTGAAGGCATACCGGCTGGCACAGGCGCGGCAGGTCATCGCCCGTTCCGTCCGGGAGGATGACATCGTGCTGGCCGACCTGAGACTGCCGGACGGGGAAAGTACCGCACTGCTGGAATGGATGAGGGAACAGGGCTACACCCATCCGTTCATCATGATGACGAACTATGAGGAGATACACACGGCTGTACATGCCATGAAACTGGGAGCGGAGGATTATATCCTCAAACCGCTGCTCGAAGACAAGCTGCTCCCCGCACTGAAAAAGATAAGGATGGCGGACGAGGCATTCGCCAAAGTGATTTATGAACGCAAGAGCGCCGCTTTCCGCGAGCTGGACCGCTACATCCGCCTGGTTGCCCCCACGGACATGACGGTGCTCATACTCGGAAATACTGGGACGGGCAAGGAGCATTTGGCGGGCAAGATCCACAAGCGGAGCCTGAGGGCGAACAAGCCGTACATAACCGTGGATTGCGGAAGCCTGTCAAGGGAATTGGCGGCATCCGCCTTTTTCGGCCATGTCAAAGGGGCGTTCACGGGGGCGACGAATGAAAAACCGGGATATTTCCAGGAAGCGCGGGGAGGCACGTTGTTCCTGGACGAGGTGGAGAATCTGCCGGTAGAAATACAACAGATGCTGTTGCGTGCGATGGAGGAACGGAGGTACCGCCCCGTGGGCGGAAGGCAGGACAAGCGGATGGACGTGCGCGTCATTGCCGCCACCAACGAGGACTTGCAGGATGCCGTCGCGGAAAAACGCTTCCGGAAGGACCTGCTATACCGGTTGCAGGATTTTACAATCACCGTGCCCACGTTGCAGGATTGCCTGGAAGACATACTCCCGCTGGCTGATTTTTTCCGTATCCAGTCTGCCGGACAACTGGGAAAGGAGATTCCGGATTTTGACGAGGCGGCAAAAAAAATATTGCTGGGCTACGGCTGGCCGGGGAATGTCCGTGAATTGAAACAGGTTGTCCATGCGGCGGTGCTGATATGTGGCGGAAAACTGATAACCCCTCAGTGCTTACGGTTGCAGCAGGCGGGAAAGACCATATTGAATCTTGCGAAGGAAGAAAAGATAAACAACTGCCTGCTAAAAGACGAACAGCGGAATGCGGAACAGATCAGAATGGCGGTCACCATATCCAAAGGCAACCTGACACAGGCGGCAGCCTTGCTGGGCATCAGCCGCCCGACCCTTTACAAGAAAATGGGCATGTACGGGATTACCAAGGAACAGGTCTGAAAGGACCGGATAATAATATACAGGACAGTTTCCCCTTCCATCAAAGGAAAATCGAACCGGTCTTGCCAGCCGCATTTTCCACACTCTTTTCGTGGCAATTTTCCTTGCGGCTGGCGCCGGGGAAAATTGCCGCGAAAAAGAATGCGGCGGCAATCCCGCTTCGATTTGAAGGATGATTACAGGGGCAAACTGCGACCGACGTGACGCACGGGCAATACATACAGGAGATATTCCGGAGGAGCCGTTTCTTATATTCCCTGAAAATCAAATACTGACCATACCATATCCCGTTCCGCCTGAAATCTTCTTATAAGTATATGACGGACCACAAGAAAAAACAGGGGGCTTCAGCTCCCTCTGTTCTGCATGGGCCGCTGTACCCGCTCCTTTTTTCTTCCGTGCCATGCACGCCGTTTGTCCTTTTCCCTGCGGTACGTCCCCTCGCCTGCCCATACTCTTTTTTTCCTGCCGTCCTTGTGTTTCCTACTTGTTTTGAAGCACCTTTCCGGACATCTGATGACATCTGATGACGTTCGATGTCACCTTTTTGAAAATCAGCATTTTATCCAAAATATCCTCATACATTTGAAGTGTCAAAGCGATTCATTAACCTCAAAAAGATGATGTATGGCACAAGAAAAGAACATGAACGAGAAACCCAAACGGACCAGGAAACCGAAGGCGAAAGACGAGGCCCTTCCGGTGGAGCAGATTACCGAACTGATGCTGGTTCACAACAAGAACGATCCGAAAGCGGGCGTGCGGGCGGTCAGCGGAATCGACGGACAAGGAAAGGTGAAAACTGTTCCGGCGGATGAACGGAACGAGAATTCATTCCTGAAATTCGACAAGAACTCAAGTATCCTTGAGAATTTCATCAAGAATTTCTGGAGCCAGCTCAAGAACCCCACGCATTTCCGGCTGATCCGCATGACCGTCCACGATTACAAGATGAACAAGCAGGCCATCAAGGACCTGGCGGAAGGAAAACAGACGGACGCGGTGAAGGAGTTCCTCAAGCGCTACGAAATCCGTCCCAAAGAGAACAGGAAGGAACAGAATGTAAACCAAGAAAAAACAGAAACGATGGCAAAAAAACAACAGCAACAGCCGCAACAACCGCAGGAACCCCTGCAACAGAGCGAGGTGCAACAGGCGGCGCAAGGCGCGCAGCCGCAGGTACCGCAGGCGGAACAACAGCCGCAGGCACCGCGTTACCGCTACAACGAAGACATGATTGACTGGAACGCACTGGAAAAGATCGGTGTTTCCAAAGCGTCGCTCGAACAGGAGGGGCTGCTTGACTCCATGCTGAAAGGCTACAAGACGAACAAACTGGTACCGCTTACGCTGACATTGGATGCCGCCACCATCCGTATGGACGCGCGCCTTTCACTGATACCCATGCAGAACGGACAGGTCGGGCTCGGCATCCACGGCATACGCAAGGAGCAGCTGGAACGCCCGTACTTCGGGCATATCTTCACCGAGGAGGACAAGAAGAACCTGCGCGAGAGCGGCAACATGGGACGTGTGGCGGAACTGAACCTGCGCGGAGGCACGACGGAACCCTGTCTGATCTCCATCGACAAGAACACCAACGAACTGGTAGCCGTCCGCCAGGAGCATGTCTACGTGCAGGATGAGGTAAGGGGTGTCAAGTTGAGTCCCGACGAGATACAGACCCTCAAGAACGGCGGACAGGTGTTCGTGGACGGGATGATTTCCAACAAGGGGAAAGAATTCAGCGCGACACTACAGTACAGCGCCGAACGCAGGGGGCTGGAGTTCATCTTCCCCAAGGACCAGGCGTTCAACCAGCAGTCCCTCGGCGGGGTACAGCTCTCGCCCACCCAGTTGAAAATGCTCAGCGAGGGGCACACCATCCTGGTCGAGGAAACCCGGACGAGGTGTTCTCCTCATTCGTCCCGCTGGACAAGGTGACGGGACGTCCGAACTATACCCGCCACAATCCGGAGACAGGCGAAATCTACATCCCGAAGGAGATCTGCAACGTGCAGCTCACCCACGAGGACAAGGAGCTGCTCCGCAAGGGACAGCCGGTCTATCTGGAAAACATGATCAACCGCAAGGGAGAGGAGTTCTCCGCCTTTGTCAAGCTGAACATGACCACCGGCAACCCGCAATACTCCCGTACCCCGGACGGGTTCAACGAGCAGCAGGCGCCGCGCATCCCGGCGGAAGTGTACGGCCATGTGTTCACCGCACAGGAGAGGGCAAACCTCCAGGACGGAAAGTCCATTCTCATTTCCGACCTGAAAAGCAACGGAAAACAGTTCAGCTCCTACCTGAAAGTCAACCCCGGTTCCGGGCAGTTGCAGTATTTCCAGGACAATCCGGATGTCCGGAGGGACACTTCCCGCCGGGCGACACAGGCGGACAACGCCCAACAACAGGAGCAGAAGAAAAGCGCGAAACAGGCCATGTAGGATGATACCGGAAATGACAGAGAAAATGACTTTACAAACAACCCCAAAATCAAGAAACGTATGAATACGAATCAGAAGACCCGCCTCAAGGCGGAAGATATGGAGTGGAACGTTCTGAAGACCCTCGGGCTCAGCAAGGAACAGCTGGAGGCGGACGGCAGTATGGAGCGGTTGCTGCAAGGCATGGAGACGGAAGCCATTCCGTTGAAGTTCCGTACCCCGGTCATCGACCTGAGCATGGACGCCACATTGAGACTGGTACCCGGACCCGGTGGAAAACCGGTCCTGGAAATCAAGGGAATCAGCCCGGAAAAGGAACCGGAAGCATAAGACGGAAGAAGTCGGACACGTACTCCGTGCCGGACGGTACGGAGTACATAAAAAGAAAAAAAGAATATGATTGCAATATTGACTGACAAGCCCAACGTGGGCAGAGAGATAGCAAGAGTGGTAGGCGCCCATAAGAAAGAGAACGGTTACATGACCGGAGGCGGCTACATGGTGACATGGACATTCGGCAACATGCTTTCCCTGGCTATGCCGAAGGATTCCGGAAAAGCGAGGGTGGAATGGGAGGATTTCCCGCTGGTCCCGCCTCCTTACCTGACGGTGAAGAACATGAAGACGGATACCGGATGGAATCCCGACATCAACGCGGTGCTCCAACTGAAAGTGATAGCCAAAGTGTTCGACGCATGCGACACGATCATTGCGGCCACCGACGCCTCCCGCGAGGGGGAAATGCTGTTCCGCCACCTTTACCGCTTCCTCGGATGCAAGCAGCCTTGTCTCCGCCTCTGGATCTCGTCACTGACGGATGAGGCCATTCTGGAGGGCATGGCGAACCTCCGCCCGTGCCATCAGTTCGACAACCTGTTCCTGGCGGCAGACAGCCGCAACAGGGCGGACTGGATGCTGGGAGTCAATTCTAGTTACGCCGTGTGCAAGGCGGTAGGCTTCGGAAACAACTCGCTGGGCAGGGTGCAGACACCTGTGCTGGCGGCCATAAGCGGACGTTATCGGGAAAGGGAGAACCATATAGGTGCCGACAGCTGGCCGGTATTCATCAGCATCTGCAAAGACAACCGGATAATCAAGATGCGGCGCACCGAAGATTTTGAGGAGCATCGGAATGCGACGGAGCTGTACGAGGACTGCAAGGCGGCACGGAAAGCCCGCATCACGGCGGTCAGCCGCAGGACGGAGGAGGTTCGGGCTCCGGCTCTGTATGACCTGACCGGACTTCAGACGGATGCGAACCTCTACCATGGCCTGACCGCCATACAGGTGCAGGAAATCACACAGAGCCTGTATGAGAAGAAACTGATTTCCTATCCGCGTACCGCCTGCCGGTTTTTGCCGGAGGATGTGTATGCCACGCTTCCCGCCGTCATGGAAAGGATGCTGGCGTGCAAGGAGTTCCGGACGTATGCGGACCGGCTGGATATTGCCGGCGCAAAAGCCGTCGTCAACCCGCTGAAGACGACGGAGCACCATGCCATCATCATCACCGGCATGCCACCCGGTGACCTGGCCAGGGAGGAGATGCAGGTCTATACGCTCATCGTAGGCAGGATGCTCGAAGCTTTCTCGCCATCCTGCAAGGTGGAATACACCACGGTCGATGCGGTATGCGCCGCACAGAAATTCCGTACCCGGACATACCGCATACTGGAAAAAGGATGGACCGGTGTCTTGGGACGTGAAAACCTCATCGCAGAAGAGGGCTTCTCCTGTCTCTCCCTTCCCGAACTGTCCCGGGACGAACTGGTAGAGGTGGCCGGTTGCAGCATCATCCGCAAGAGAAACCTGCCGCCCTCCCCCTATACGGACGCGGAACTGGTCGGATTCATGGACAGGAACGGACTGGGAACGGTAGCCACACGAGCCAACATCATCCGCACCTTGCTCGAACGCAAATATATCCGTTATTCGGGGAAATACGTCATTCCGACTCCCAAGGGGCTCTTTTTCTACGAAACGGTACGGGGCATGAAAATAGCCGACGCCTCCCTCACCTCAGGCTGGGAAGCGGAACTGGCACAGATAGAGCGGGGCGAACGGACACCGGAGGAATTTCTGGACGGTGTACTGGAACTGGTGAAGGGGATCACCGGTGAAATCCGCCGGATACAACGGCCGGAGGAATGACCCGAGGAGGTTTACCGGCCATCCGGATTTCAAACTGACAAAAGAGGAAAGAGGTACAGGCATCATCAGAGGTCCGTGCCTCTTTTCTTTTTTAGAGATCCGGCCTGATTCCGGTCCGGACAAAACGGCAGGATAGTTTTTCCGCTTTTAAGCGGCAAAGGTCTTGGATTGCCTCATTATTTGCTGCAAGGCGGCCCCTTTCAGGGGCTTGGTTGGGGAAAGAAAATCATCCTCGCTCCGCTCCGGTATTTTCTTTCCCCAAGCCTTGCGCAAAAAGGCAATCCAAGGGCCGGGAGCCTATAAAATCGGGAAAACATATCCCGATGGGATTATTCATACTTAAAATTATAAAGAACATGAAACTGCAACTCATCGAAAAAATCAGCAGACAAGCGGTAGCGCTGGTCCTGCTCGCAGGAATATGCCTGCTTTACAGCAAGGGGATCGTCCCTGTGTACACCACCGTCCTGTTCCTCTTCTCGGGAACAATCATCGGATTCTTTTTCAGGACACTCTCCTTTGTCATAAAAATAATTCTTGTCCTGCTTCTGGCAGGCATATTCGTATAACCTTCAATCCTTTAAAGACATGAGAACAGCGACATTTTCTTCCCCGGCTCCGGTCATGCCGGCCGCATGGCCCGCCACACACCGTATCAGACCTGTTAGAAAACGTATCCCCGGCACGGTGGACGGACCGAAACATATCGGTTACTATCTGGAACCGTTGAGAGGCATCGCCTCAAAACCCGACAGGCGGCAAATCCTGAAGGATTTCTTTAACGAAACGAATGTATAACACTTAATATTTTACCACTATGTTTTTTCAAGCTATCAACCGAATGATTACAGCCGGCACTGACCTGAGTTTCAGTATCCGGCAAGTCAACAACCGTCTGACCGTGGCTGTCATGCCCCGCCGCACCGGACTGAAAGGCGAAGCCGGGGGGCAAATCGTCCCCCTGGTATTGAACGGCACTCCGGAGGAACTGGATGCGGAGTTCCTTCAAGCCATCAGCACTCCCGTACAGAAAGCGCAGGGCATCCTCACCAACCTGGAGACATTCGAAAAACAGGCGGAACAGGCGGCGTCGCAGAACAAGGGCGCCAAATCCCCACTGGAAAAGGAACCGAAGGAGGTCAGGGAAAAACGGGAGAAAATGCGGATGAGGCGACCGCCTGCAAACGCTATTCCGAGGCACTGACGTGGCTCAGGCAGGCGAAGGCACTCGCCACGCCTGAAAAACAGAAGGACATTGATGCAAAAATGGCGGAAGTGCAGAAAAAAGCCTCCGAGGGAAGCCTTTTCGGAGAGGAACCGCTTATGCAGGCGCCACAACCGCGACAGGAAGCACGACCGCCGTACAGGCAAGACGGACAGGCGCAGATTTTCGAGCCGGAACCGGCAGCAGCCATGCCGCAAAACGTACCGCAACAGCAGCCTCCGCAACCGGTACAATATGCACAGCCTGCCCCATCGGTCCAATATGGAACGGACGGAAGACCGGCTTACCCTCATCCTTATGCGGAACAACGGGGACAGATGCCCCCCGGACAGCCCGTGCAGGCATCGCAGTCCATGCCGCAAGCCATACAGTTCCATCAGCCCGTACACATGCCGCAGCAGCCCGTGTACGGAGGACAATGGCAGCAGCCGGTCCCGGCGCAACCGCAGAATGTCCCCGTACAGGCCGCACCGGGAGACAACGGGAACCGTGAGTACAGGTCACAACCGCAGCCGGCGGAAATGTACAGCTTTGACAAGGATGACGAATGTGACAGGGAACTCCTCCGGGAGGACCCTTATGCCGAATATCTTGACTTTCCGGAAGAATACCGGATGAAAGATGAGGCGCAAATGGAAACGGTATGTTGTTAAACCTTATAAAAACAAAAAAATTATGGCACTTGAAATCAAAGGATTGCAGAGGATATTCAAAATGAAGAAAAATTCTATAGAAATGGAGCTGGCAGATCCGGACAGCAACATGTCCCCTTCCGAAGTGATGGACTTCTATTCCATGACCTATCCCGAACTGACCACGGCTACCGTGCACGGGCCGGAATGGGAGAATGACAGGACGGTTTACCGGTTCAAGACAACCATCGGGACAAAAGGATAGGGATATGGCGAAAATAAAGAGAAACAACCAAAAGAAGGAAACATGCAGATTATTACCGAAATCCCTGACGGAAAACCTGGCAGGCCTGATTATCAGGGAAGCCGGTTCCTCAAACGTCAGCCGGGGTGTGACCTCCCGAAAAAGACGGAGGTTGCCACCGGCAGAAAGCCTAATGCTTTTCTGACCGGGAAAGTTCCCCCCATTGCGACCGATTATTACGTAAGCATTCGATAAACTCCCCCTTTCATTCTAAAAATGTGATATTACTTTTGTAATCAAAGTAAAAAAGCTCAATTGTTATGTCACATCAATGGACCATGGAAGATTTTGAATCTATTTATTCCCGTTTCAAGTCGAGCGGACTGTCAGTTATGGATTTTTGTTCGAATGAATGTATTCGTCCCAAACGTTTCTACGCGTGGCGTTCCA
>OMGY01003722.1_pt1 | contig 10022 bp, 10 predicted proteins | sample 1674461 | NCBI WGS metagenome assembly OMGY01 (sample SAMN05578579, study PRJEB25193) | human gut metagenome | biome: Human Microbiome; feature: human-associated habitat; material: feces | host: Homo sapiens | place: USA:Birmingham
CAAAGCCGGGGCGCGACAGAAGAAAAAGTCAGGATAAGCCCCGGGGAAGCCGCAAAGCCGGGGCGCGACAGAAGAAAAAGTCAGGATAAGCCCTGGGGAAGCCGCAAAGCCGGGGCGCGACAGAAGAAAAAGTCAGGATAAGCCCCGGGGAAGCCGCAAAGCCGGGGCGCGACAGAAGAAAAAGTCAGGATAAGCCCTGGGGAAGCCGCAAAGCCGGGGCGCGACAGAAGAAAAAGTCAGGATAAGCCCCGGGGAAGCCGCAATGTCGGGGCGTGACAGAAGAAAAAGTCAGGATAAGCCCCGGGGAAGCCGCAATGTCGGGGCACAATAAAAGAAAAAATAAGAATATGCCAGACGGTAGCTATAGGATCGGAGCAGAAGGAGGAAAAGTGAAGATTACAGACCAAAACATAGAAAGCAGAATAGAGGAAATTAATAAGGAACTGGAAAAAATAAGAAAAGTGGAGAAAAAGTTTCCCCAGGGAGAACTTCAATGCTTCAAAAATGAAAACCGCTATAAATGGAAAATAAAGGAGGAAAATGGACTACGCTATCTTCCTAAAACCGAAAGAAATCAGGCGGAAATGTTGGCATTGAAGAAATATTATGAATGTAGGAAAAAGGAATTGGAGAGCGAAGCTGCTGGATGGAAAGCTTATTTGAGAAAAACAGACAAGATTAAAGTAAGTTCAGAATATTTATTAAATCATCCGGAGTATGGAAGATTGCTGGCTAAGAATTTTAGACCACTAAACAGGGAACTGGAGCGGTGGCAGGAGGAACCATATGAAAAAAGTACAAAACATCCGGAAGACCTATTGGTACTGGGAACTCATGGGAAAATGCTACGGTCTAAATCAGAAGCAATTATTGACAGAATGCTGTTTCAAAATAAAATACCGTTTCATTATGAAGAAAAATTAGTTTTGGATGGAATTATTTTATATCCTGATTTTATGATACGACATCCAATCACAGGACAATATTTTTACTGGGAGCATTTTGGAATGATGGAAAATGAAACTTATCGTGAGAATGCTTACAATAAATTAAAATTGTACGGTCAGAATGGAATCATTCCATCTATAAATCTTATCACTACATTTGAAACAAAATCTCATCCAATAGATTCAGGAAAAATCCAGCAAATTGTAAAAGAAAAATTTGTTTTGTAGAGACCGCAGACTCATTTTAAGTTTTGGTTTTGCAAAAAGAGTATGTTCACTACTGAATCACTTTCCTGCGCAGCAAAACAGCAAGTGTGAACAGTAACAAAATATCAAATAATAATGGGACAAAAACATATTTTGAATTGAGCTTGCAGATATTTTATGGTAGTATAAGAAATGACACAAATTAGCAGACCTATGGCTGTCTGTGACAGAAACTTGGATGTTGTGCCAAAGAGAAAATAATGGATTACAGGAAATAAAGATCAGGAGGTAAAGATCATATGGAAACATATAAGCAGGAATTTATCGATTTTATGGTAGAGAGTGATGTTTTAAAATTTGGAGATTTTACGTTGAAAAGTGGACGTAAATCCCCATTTTTCATGAATGCAGGAGCCTATGTGACAGGTTCCCAGTTAAAGAGACTTGGAGAGTACTATGCAAAGGCAATCCATGACAACTATGGAGACGATTTCGACGTGCTTTTCGGACCGGCATATAAGGGAATCCCGCTTGCGGTTGTCACAGCGATCGCATACAGTGAATTATATGGAAAAGAAGTCCGTTACTGCTCAGACAGAAAAGAAGCAAAAGACCACGGAGCTGACAAGGGCGGTTTCCTCGGAAGCAGCTTGAAAGATGGCGACAGAGTTGTCATGATCGAGGACGTGACCACTTCCGGAAAATCCATGGAAGAGACTGTTCCAAAAGTAAGAGGAGCAGCAGACGTTGAGATCGTTGGTCTTATGGTAAGTTTAAACCGTATGGAAGTCGGACAGGGCGGAAAAGTAAGTGCGCTGGATGAGATCAAAGAAAAATACGGTTTTGAAGGAAAAGCAATTGTCACAATGGCAGAGGTGACAGAGTACCTTTACAACAGAGAACACAATGGCAGAGTCGTGATCAACGATGAGATCAAAGCCGCTATTGACAAATACTACGAAGAATATGGATGCAAATAAGAAAGGCAGCGAGCGCTGCCCGTTGATACGGAAAGGTAAGCACCGGGTACTGGCATTCGTGTTTTTTCTGATTTATTTCGCTGTGCTGTTCTATTTCCTCTTTTTTTCCGAGGAGATGGGGCGGACTTATTCAGAGAGAGCGTATCATTACAATCTGATTCCGTTTCATGAGATCATGCGGTTTGTCAAATACCGTCATGTACTTGGATGGCAGGCTGTAGCACTCAATATCTGGGGAAATATCATTGCTTTTATGCCCTTTGGTTCATTTTTGCCGATCTATTCAAAAAGATGCAGAAATGTGTGGATGACGGTGCTATACAGTTTTGAACTGAGTCTGCTTGTGGAACTGCTTCAGCTTGTGTTTAAGGTGGGTAGTTTTGATGTGGATGATCTGTTTTTGAACACGATCGGTGGACTGCTTGGTTATCTGGTGTACAAAGGATTGCTTTATTTGTGGAAAAGATATGAAAAAGCAAGGCATATAGTGAATAAGTAAGAAGCAGATTTTTATGGATCTGCGAATCGTACATGGAAAAGTAAGAAAAAGAATATGAGTGGCAGGGTATCATTATGGCACAGAGAAGACGTAGAAAATACGGATATAAGTTTACAGAGAAGACACAGTCAAAAAAGGGAATTGTAGCTTTTATTCTGGCTGTGCTTTCGATTGCAATTTTTATTTATGTAATTGTAAATTCATTTCATCATGGCGGAAATGGAAGCATGTACCTTGGAAGTGCAGGAGTGTCCTCCATGCTGGTAGCACTGGTCGCTGTGGTACTGGCAGTGATGAGCCTTCGGGAGGAGGAGTCTTTTAAGCTGTTTCCATATATGTCGACTGTGCTGTCGTTTCTTGCAGCCGGTATGTGGATTGCAATTTATGTAATTGGATTTATGATATAATAAAGACTGCCGAGCGAAGCGAGTGTAGATAATGATTATGAAGCATAGCTTCATAATATAGTAATAAGGGAGATCAGGATGGGATACAGAGATATTTATAAGGAGTCAAATGAGCAGGCAGAGGAGCGTTTTTTGCTTGTGATGGAGCGTATTGCAGAGATCGCAGAAGAAACGGATGTGCCGGAGACATTTGACGATTATTTTAAAAAGACCGCAGAATTTTTGTTACAGTTAAAGAGTGTGTCAGAGAAAGCAGAGGCAGATACATTAAAAGATGCTTCTCTTACAGAGTGTGAAAAACGGAATGCAGTTTTTTATGATGATATCAAAGCGGAAAATTATGGAAAAAGTTATGGAAATCCGACTTATGCAGTAGAAAAACTGGGAGAAGAGTACGGACAGATTTTATCTGCACTGTATGCAGAGTGTCGCAAACGTATTACGGATGCCTATGCTGCAAAAAAAATGAACGTGACGATCACCGCAGAATTATTTGTTGAGATCTATAATTATTTTGAAGACAAAGAGGGGATTGATAAAACTGCAATTGAGCAGGCGGTTTACTGGTATTTCCATGATTACAGTGAAATCTTTATCGGAGATTCTGTGCGTGAACTTGTGGATTCCGAAGAAGATTTCTTATATCAGATCGTGATGAACTCAGATTTGAACGACTTGCGTTATCTCTACCAGTATGGTCAGCATATCGGAAAAAATGAGACCGGAATCGCGGCATTTTTAAATGGCATGTCTGACGAAGAGATCCAGGCAATGGCAGATACTTACACAGAAGGATACCGCATTGGTTTTGCGGCAACTGGAAAAGATTTGTCAAAGAAAACAACGGCACAGGTGCGTTACCCGATCGGTTTTGAACGCATGGTGCGTGCCGCAGTAAAAAATCTGGAAAAATTAAATTTAAAAGTAACAATGCGAGCATGTTCCTCCGCAGCAAATAAACAGTATGATTATGACCACAAAGAGGACAAAGCATTATATTATGATAAGGCATATGTGGAGAGACGTCTGGAAGTAATGAAAACTTCTTTTGAAGAGATGAAAAAACTTGCAAACGGTCAGGCTGGTCCTGCTGTTATCGAAGTGTTTGGCGAGATTCCATTTTCTCCGGAGACCAAAAAAGAGGTATTAAAGCTGGATGAAAAACAGCAGCAGTTAAGTGTTTACGATATGAGCATGTCGGGACAGATCACAAATCAGTATATTATCGGTGAGGAGCGCAGCTTTACGATTATTGCATATCCGGTGCCTGAGATTGGTGAGAAGTTCGAAGAAATTTTTGCCGAGACAGTCAAGATCAATACATTGGATTATACCTTATACCAGAATATGCAGCAGAAGATCATCGATGTGTTAGATCAGGCTGAAAAAGTGCATATCACCGGTAAAAATAACAATAAGACAGATCTATATGTTTCTATCTGGCCGCTCAAAGATACTACAAAAGAATCTGCATTTGAAAACTGTGTGGCAGATGTCAATATCCCGGTAGGTGAGGTGTTTACTTCCCCGGTATTAAAAGGAACAACCGGAAAATTATTTGTCAGTCAGGTTTATCTGAATGAACTGAAATATCTTAACCTTGAAATTGATTTCGAGGACGGAATGATCAGAGATTACACCTGCACAAACTTTGAAAAAGAGGAAGAGTGCAAAAAATATATCAAAGAGAATGTCTTAATGAATCATGAGACACTGCCAATGGGCGAGTTTGCGATTGGAACCAACACCACTGCTTACCGCATGGCAAGAGATTTTGATATTGCTGATAAATTGCCAATCCTGATCGCAGAAAAGACAGGACCTCACTTTGCAGTGGGAGATACCTGCTATTCCCACGAGGAGGATATGGTGACTTATAACCCGGATGGAAAACAGATCGTTGCAAGAGAAAACGATTTTTCAAAACTCCGCAGCGAGGATATGAGCAAGGCATATTTCAACTGTCATACAGATATTACCATTCCTTATGATGAGCTTGACAAGATCACAGTCATCCGTAAGGATGGAACGACAGAAGATATTATTTCCGATGGACGTTTTGTGCTCGCAGGAATCGAAGAATTGAATAAGCCGCTGGACCGCTAAATGGGAAAAATATAAAATTCTGGATACTGCCAAAATAATAGGATTATTTGACGGTGTCCGGAATTTTTATATTTGACAAAACAGTTGATAATTATGTAATAAGATCACAACAATATATAAATACATTTAATAAAACAAATAACAATTATTAATTGGACTTCTTAATTAAGATGTATTATAATGAGCGCAAGAGAGAAAAATAATGACGATAGACAATTGCGAAACTCATGAAAATCTAAATTGAATTGTGAAAAATTAACAAAAGCTTGAGAAAACACTGGGTGAGCCAAAATCGAACAAGTTCGATTGGTACTTAGAAGGCAGGTACGATGTCAATCGTGACTGGCTTCTTAGTACCGTTACCAGCGACACGTAGCGGGAGCGTGTTTTCGAAAATTTTGTTGATTTTGAACAATTGAAAGAAGAGTAGGATGAGTTTCGCAATTGCCTGCTACGATATTTAGATGACAAGGAGATGGATTGTATGAGATATGTTTTGGAAAATGACACATTGCGCGTGGAGATCGATTCTTTTGGGGCAGAACTAAAATCCGTAAAGAGAAAATCCGACGATAAAGAGTACATGTGGTATGCGGACAAAAAATATTGGGGAAGAACCTCCCCTGTGTTGTTTCCGTTTGTGGGGAACTGCAGAAATAAAGAATACCGCTATGGCGGAAAAACGTATGCAATAGGACAGCACGGTTTTGCAAGGGATATGGAACATACCATGGAATCCCGGACAGAGGATACCATCTGGTTTTCCTTACATTCCAATGAGGAAACGATGGAAAAGTATCCATTCGCGTTTGTTTTGAAAATTGGATACAATTTGACAGGCAATGAATTAAAAGTTATGTGGAAAGTGGAAAATCCGGATACAAAGACCTTATATTTTTCCATCGGCGCACATCCGGCTTTCTTATGCCCATTTAACGGCGAAGAAAATAAGCTTGGGTATGGTCTGCAATTTGCAGGACTAAAGGAAGTGCATCATCATGGAAATACACCGGATACCGGACTGGCAGTAATGAGTGAAGATATTGTGATCCCGCTGGAGGATGAGAAAGTGTACTTTACACCGGGATTTTTTGACCGCTGCACTTATATGGTGGAAGGAAAACAGACCGGGGAAGTTTCACTGGTCACACCGGATGGAAAGCCTTATGTGACCATGGATTTTGATGCACCTTTATTTGCGATCTGGTCACCGGAAGGAAAAGACGCACCGTTTGTCTGCATTGAACCGTGGTATGGAAGATGTGATGCAGATGATTTTGATGGTACATTAGAGGAACGGGCATACGAGAACGCAGTGGAGCCGGAGCAGACATTTGAGGCTTCTTACAGCATCCGTTACCTGTAAAAAAGAAGAAAACTTTCATCTGCCACGGCAGGACATAAGCGCTCATTTTAAAAAATCCGCATAAGCAGCCGGATTGCTTCATATATATAGACAGAAGTGAAAGTCTGGCGGTGGCGGATTGGGAACAGGATTGAGATTAAGGGCGAGAGATGCAAAGGAAAACCCGGCAAAAGTGCTGGCAATGGTTCTTTTTATCATGTTTATCATAAGTGCGTTATTGTTATTGCTTCTGGCATTGCTTTTATACCGGCTGGAGCTCTCGGAGGCAGTTGTCAAAGTGGCAGTGATCGTTATTTATATCATAACGGGGCTGACTGGAGGCATTCTGATGGGAAAAAAGATCAGGGATAAAAAGTTCCTCTGGGGATTTGTGGCAGGAACGGTTTATTTTGGAATTTTGTTTGCCGTCTCACTGATCATAAAGGGGGGAGCAGGCATTGAACCGGTGAAAATGATCACAACCTGGGTGCTCTGTGCGTGTGCGGGAACTGCCGGCGGCATGATCAGTTAAAAAAATGCTTTTCTTATGAAAAACTATGTGTTATACTATAAAATAGTGAAAAAAGATTTTTAAAGGAGAAATAATCATGAAACACGTTAAAACATTAAATACTAGAAAATTACAGAACACAGTAAAAAAAGGCGGATGTGGCGAGTGTCAGACATCCTGTCAGTCTGCATGTAAGACATCCTGTACCGTAGGAAACCAGACTTGTGAGCAGAGCAAATAGTCCGTACAAAATCATAGATACATGGTATGAACGACCGTTCGCAGTTGCGTGCGGTCATTTGTGCGTTATATAAAGATGAAAAAAGTAACAGGAAAGAGAGGACTATCAGGTGGTTCATCAGTATATCAATAATGGTTATCACATTGTGTTAGATGTGAATAGCGGAGCCATTCATGTTGTAGACGAAGTGGTATATGATGTGATTCCGTTATTTGAGAAACACAGCAGTGAAGAGATAACAGGTCTGCTTCGTGAAAAATACAGCGAAGAAGAAATCCGTGAGGCTGTGGAAGAGGTTGCCCAGCTTAAAAAAGAGGGAAGTCTGTTTACACCGGACACCTACGAGGCACCGCTGATCGATTTTAAGAAACGTCCAACCGTGGTAAAAGCACTCTGTTTACATATTGCACATGACTGCAATCTGGCATGCCGCTACTGTTTTGCGGAAGAGGGCGAATATCATGGAAGAAGAGCGCTGATGTCATATGAGACAGGAAAAGCTGCATTGGATTTTCTGATCGCAAATTCGGGAAGCAGAAGGAATTTAGAGGTGGATTTTTTCGGCGGAGAACCGCTGATGAATTTTGAGGTAGTAAAACAGTTAGTAGCTTACGGAAGAGAGCAGGAAAAACTGCATGACAAGCATTTCCGTTTTACCTTAACAACCAACGGCGTACTTTTAAATGACGATATCATGGAATTTGCCAACCGTGAAATGGACAATGTGGTTTTAAGTATCGATGGACGTAAAGAGGTACATGACCATATGAGACCATTCCGAAAAGGAGCCGGAAGCTATGATCTGATCGTGCCGAAGTTCCAGAAGTTTGCTAAGAGCAGAAATCAGGAGAAATATTATGTGCGTGGTACCTATACACATTTCAACACAGATTTTTCCAAAGACGTGCTTCATTTAGCGGACTTGGGATTTAAGCAGATTTCCGTAGAGCCGGTGGTGGCAGAAGAGACGGACGATTACGCGATCAAAGAAGAAGATTTACCGGTACTTTTTAAAGAATATGATGATTTAGCAGCAGAGATGGTAAGAAGAAATAAAGCCGGAAACGGATTCAACTTTTTCCATTTTATGATCGATTTAGAAGGCGGTCCGTGTGTCTATAAACGCCTTTCCGGTTGTGGTTCCGGTACAGAGTATTTAGCAGTGACACCATGGGGAGATTTATATCCGTGTCATCAATTTGTCGGTAATGAGAAGTTTTTAATGGGAAATGTACATGACGGCGTAGTGAACACCGGACTTCAGGAAGAGTTCAAGTGCTGTAATGTATATGCGAAAGAAAAATGCCGTGACTGCTTCGCAAGATTTTACTGCAGCGGCGGTTGTGCGGCAAATGCATACAATTTCCATGGAGATATATTAAAAACCTATGAAACAGGCTGTGAATTACAGAAAAAGCGTGTAGAGTGTGCGATCATGATAAAAGCAGCCATGGCAGAACAAGAAGATTAAGAGAGGAAAAGAAATGAAAAACATGAAAAAGAGCAGAGGGATCATCACTCTCATTCTCGTACTCGGAATTTTAGCCGGTCTGTGCTATTATTCCGCAACCATTATTTCTTCGACCGGAGTAGGAGAAGACCGGAGCATTAACCTCGGTCTGGATTTAGCAGGTGGTGTATCCATTACCTATCAGGTAGTCGGAGACAAGCCGACCGATGAACAGTTAGACGATACCGTCTATAAGTTACAGAAACGTGTGGAAGGCTACAGTACGGAAGCACAGGTATACAAAGTCGGAGATGACCGTATTTCCGTTGAGATTCCGGGAGTCAGCGATGCAAACAAGATTTTAGAGGAACTCGGAAAACCGGGAACTTTGGAATTCCAGACAGAAGATGGTAAGACCTTCATGGATGGATCTGCAGTTGCGCAGGCAAAAGCAGCAACCATTACAAATGATACCGGAAACAAAGAAAATATCGTAGAGCTGACCTTAACCGATGAAGGAGCAAAGACATTTGCAGAGGTCACATCCGCAAACGTCGGAAAAGCACTTCCGATCGTTTACGATGATGAAGTCATCAGTTATCCGACCGTACAGCAGGCAATTACCGGAGGAACTGCACAGATTTCCGGAATGGCAAACTATGAAGAGGCAGAGTCCTTAGCTTCCCAGATCAGAATCGGTTCCCTTTCCCTAAAGTTAGAGGAGATGCGTTCCGAGGTAGTAGGTGCACAGCTTGGAGAAGAAGCAATTTCAAGCAGTTTGAAGGCAGCAGCGATCGGTCTTGTGATCGTTATGATCTTTATGATCGTGCAGTACTTAGTACCTGGTGTGGTAGCCGCATTTGCACTTGCAATCTATACGACATTAGTGATCGCGACCTTATATCTGTTTGAGATTACCCTGACCTTACCGGGTATTGCCGGAATTATCCTTTCTATTGGTATGGCGGTGGATGCAAACTGTATTATATTTACACGTATCCGCGAGGAATTGGCAACAGGTAAGACGGTAGCGTCTGCGATTGATAATGGATTTTCCAAAGCGATGTCCGCCATTATCGATGGTAACGTAACAACTTTGATTGCTGCTTTGGTACTGTATCTCAAGGGTTCCGGTACGGTAAAAGGTTTTGCGATCAACTTGTGCTCGCCTCGTAATTTCTGTAATTTTAATACTATTAAAATCTTCTTCTGTCATTAATTCTAGTAATGCTTCTGTTATAAATTGCTTTGAGCGAATGACGCTTGGATTAATTTTTTCAATCATGCTTTTATCTCCTGCCACAAAATAATGGATTATGTCCCACTTAT